>ERZ1292625.475-Hain-H41-01um-R1-475-length-61249-cov-31_pt1 | contig 61249 bp, 68 predicted proteins | sample MGYA00564400_ERZ1292625 | MGnify/ENA primary metagenome ERZ1292625 (study PRJEB36523, sample SAMEA6512639) | groundwater metagenome | collected 2019-01-08 | study: AquaDiva: Metagenomics assemblies of 32 groundwater samples | reverse complement strand
CAGTTCCGGAACGAATTTCTGAGCAGAAACGTCAATTAATCAGACCTTCCTTAGCTATATTGATCCCACGTGTCACACTGTTTGATGGACCAGAAGACAGCTTCCTTGAGCTTCTTAAGGATCACGTTGTCGGGATCACGGATGGCCTGCAGCTTCTTGTCCAGATCGTAGAGGGGCTGTATGGCACGCTTATCGGGAATTTTGCCCAGCGCCCAGGCCACTTCCGTGAGGACCGTCCAGTCCGTCTTTGAATCTTGAAGTTTTGCCAGCAACGGCAGCACCACCGACGCATCGCCTGCAATCCCTCCAATCTGCCCCAGCCCTTTGGCGGCAGCTGCCTGAATTTCCAGCTGAGGCGAGGTATTCATCAAGTCGACGAGCAACGGAATGCCGTCTCTACCGAGATTGCCCATGGAGAGAATGGCCTGTTTAGCCAGATCCCTATTTTTCAGCGCTTCTTTCAACTTGGGCAGGGCTTCGTCAGCTTGCATCTCACCAAGCAATGACATGATTTTGATCTTCCGGGCTTGACTGACATCCGGGGAGTCGAGCATGGTGAGGAGCCGATCGGCATGGCCCCATTCCGCTGCGAGAAGGAGTGGAAAATCGTACGTTGCGAGCGCTTCCTGCAACTTGGTCATCGCATACAGGCCGGGATCAGCAACTTGGGCCGCCTGTGCGGCCGCCACGGCATCTTCGAACTCCGTGCGTACTTCTTTCTGCCATTTGATCTTCATCCCGCCGAGCAGGTAGGTCAGCTGGCAGGCAGGCCCCTTCCAGAGGCGCGATGGGGCGTCGGGCAGGTCGGCATCTCCTCCCGTGGCCGTCGTACCTTCCCACGTTTTACGTTGCTCGCATTTCACCCGAAAGACGACATCGTGAGGGGTGGTCGGATCTCGAACGGTTGCATACCCGGCTTCATTCAGACGTTGGGCGACGACCTCGCCTAAGGTGCCAGCACCCACTCCGCCCTTATCCGTGATGGTGAGCACGTCGACTAACACGGTCTGAATCTTTTCCAGCCGACCCTTTTGCTCTGGGGTAAAGTATTCACGGTAGGCAGAGGCAGATGAGGGCATCAGGCTCAGAACGAGACAGAGTGCGAGGGCCGATAAGGCTAATTGTTTTTGCATGGCTCACCTCCGCCCACTCGTATTGAATCTAGGTGTGGGTGCGATCGCTTGAGGAACTTGGCGTACGCCGCCGATCGACTTCCAGTATACACCGTATTACTCGCCCGACTGTGTTGACGAGCAACTTGCCCGCCTGTGCCTGTAGCGTATTGACAGCTCATAGGTCTCAGTGCTAATTTTCGCGCTCTGCTTCGTGCCTCGCACGAAATCTTTAGGTTTGTCAAAATAACGCATGTGGATGCTAAACGGTGATTAAGACAACAGTTGCGCGACGTTACGCCCAGGCCCTCTTCGAGCTCCTCGATCATTCAACCATCGAAGCCACGCGGGGGACACTTACTGACCTCGGTCTGGCGATGAAGGAATCCGCCCATCTTCGTCATGTGGTGGCTTCACCTGCGTTCGGGGTGGAGGAGAAAATTGCCGTCCTGACCGCACTCGGTGAGAAGCTGGGGTGCCCTCCAGCCGGTAAAGCATTCCTGGGCCAACTGGTGAAGAAGAATCGGGTGGGATTTCTGCCGGAAATCGCCGACGCATTCGGCAAGTTAGTTGATCAATTAAAGCGAACGCAGCCGGTGACGGTGTCTTCCGCGACGGCTCTTCCGCCGGCGGAACAAGATCGAATCAGGACGCGCCTACGTGACACGTTGAAGCGCGACGTCGATGTCACATTTCAGACCGATGCCAGTCACCTCGCCGGCTTGCAGATTCAGATCGGTAGCAAAGTAGTCGACAGCACCGTCCAAGGTCGCTTGCGCGATTTGCAAGTCCTGTTGACGCGAGAATAAGGAGTAGCCATGCAGATCAGGGCAGAAGAAATCAGTGCGATTATTAAAGAGAAGATCAAAGGCTTCGACAAGCAGGTCGATGTCAAGGAAACGGGGTCTGTCATCCAGGTGGGCGACGGTATTGCCAAGGTCTATGGCCTCGACGGAGCCATGGCCGGTGAGATGCTCGAATTCCCAGGCGGACTTTATGGCATTGCGTTGAACCTGGAAGAAGACAATGTCGGTGCCGTGTTAATGGGCGACTCGGTCGGGGTCAAAGAAGGCGATCCTGTCAAGCGCACCGGCCGCATCGCGGAAATTCCGGTGGGTGAGGCGTTGATCGGCCGTGTGGTGAACGCAATCGGCCAGCCGATCGACGGCAAAGGCGCCATCAAGTCGACGCTCTCTTCGCGCATTGAGATGGTCGCTCCTGGTGTGAATACTCGGCAATCGGTACGGGAACCGTTGCAGACCGGCATCAAGGCTATCGATGCCATGATTCCCATCGGGCGCGGACAGCGTGAGCTGATCATCGGAGACCGCCAGACCGGCAAGACGGCTATCGCGGTCGATACGATCATCAATCAAAAGGGTCTCGGCGTATTTTGTATCTACGTCGCCATCGGCCAAAAGCGATCGACCGTCGCGCGTGTCGTCAAGACTCTCGAAGAGAGTCACGCGATGGAATACAGCATGGTCGTGTCGGCCAGCGCCAGCGATCCCGCTCCTATGCAGTTCTTGGCGCCCTTCGCCGGTGCCGCGATCGGCGAGTATTTCCGCGATAACGGGAAGCATGCGTTGATTGTCTATGACGATTTGTCCAAACATGCCGTCGCCTATCGTGAGCTCTCGCTCTTGCTTCGTCGCCCCCCGGGACGCGAAGCCTATCCCGGCGACGTGTTCTATCTCCATTCGCGGTTGTTGGAGCGGGCCGCCAAGCTGAGCGAAAAGCTCGGCGGAGGAAGCCTCACGGCGTTGCCAATCATTGAAACGCAAGCGGGCGACGTGTCGGCCTATATTCCAACGAACGTAATCTCGATTACGGATGGGCAGATCTACCTCGGCAGTGATTTGTTCTATTCCGGTATCCGCCCAGCCATTAACGTCGGTCTTTCGGTTTCCCGCGTCGGCGGATCGGCGCAGATCAAGACGATGAAGCAAGTGGCCGGTACGCTTCGGCTGGACTTGGCCCAATATCGCGAAATGGCGGCGTTCGCCCAATTTGGCAGCGAACTCGACAAGGCCACACAAATGCAGCTGGCGCGTGGTGCGCGCATGGTCGAGCTGTTGAAGCAGGGGCAGTACAAGCCGATGCCGGTCGCCGATCAAGTGCTCTCGATCTATGCGGGTGTCAACGGATATCTCGACGACGTGCCTGTCGACAAGGTGCTGCAGTTCGAAGCGGACTTCCTGCACTATGTTCAGCAGAACCATGCTGAACTGAAAAAAGAAGTTACCACCATCGGCAAGATCGACGACAAGGTTGGCGGTCGTGTGAAAGAGATCATCACGACCTTCAAGCAGAAGATGGGGTACGGAGCCAAAGCATAAGCACAAGACTGAGTATCGAGGACTCAGGGCGGAGGCGGACACCAGGTGCCGGATCTGCACTCTCAGCACTCAGTCCATAGCCCTGATGGAAGACAATGCCAAGTTTACAAAGTTTGCGCCGCAAGATCGCGGCGTTTAAGAATACCCAGAAAATCACCAAGGCCATGAAGATGGTGGCGGCGGCGAAGCTCAAACGCTCGCAGGACCGTATCCTGGCCGCTCGTCCCTACGCCCACAAGATGCGCGGGGTCCTGAGCAATCTGAGCCGGCGCGTCAACCGCTCCGCCCATCCGCTGCTCCAGAAGCGCGAGGTGAAAAAGATCGAGGTGCTCGTGATCACCAGCGATCGAGGGCTCTGTGGAGGATTCAACGGTAATATCGCGCGGAAGAGCGCTGAGTTTGTGCGGCAGTGCGAGGCCCAAGGGTTGACGGTGGGTCTGAGTATCGTCGGTCGAAAGGGCCGCGACTATTTCCGGCGCCGTTCGTGGCCGATTCGGCAGGAATGGACCGGTGTATTCGACAAGCTCAGCTTCGAACATGCCCTCGATATCGGCGGCGACTTGACCGACAATTTCGTGAAGGGCACATTCGACGAGCTGCATGTCGTGTACAACGAATTCAAGTCGGCCATCCAGCAGCGTGTGATCGTGGAGAAGCTGTTTCCGGTGGATGCGGCGACTGAGTTCAGCGCGGCTCCGGCTGAGGGCGTGGCGTCAGGAGCCTACCTCTACGAGCCGGATGAAGCGGCGTTGCTGAGTGCGCTCGTGCCGAAACATTTCCAGGTACAGGCCTATCGAATCCTGTTGGAATCAGCAGCTGCTGAGCATGGCGCCCGGATGGCCGCCATGGATGGGGCGACACGCAACGCCGGCCAGCTCATTAAAAAGGTCACGCTCTATTACAACAAGACCAGACAGACGGCGATCACCAAGGAACTGATGGACATCGTCGGCGGCGCGGAAGCTCTTAAATAGGACAGTTCTGAGCGCAGAGACGTGTGTGCTGAGTCCAGGAGAGATGATCGGCTCGCTCAGCACGGAGCACTCAGAATTCAGCACTTGAGCAAAGGGGTGAAACAGTGAGTACAGGAAAAGTCATTCAAGTCATCGGCCCGGTCGTGGACATCGAGTTTCCACCCGGGAAACTGCCGAATATCTACAACGCACTGAAGGTGACGCAAGAAGAGAACAAGGATGCAGGTACGCCTGCCATTCGGATCACGCTTGAAGTGGCGTCGCATCTGGGCGAAAACCGAGTCCGCAGCATCGCGATGTCCACGACCGACGGTCTGACGCGCGGGATGGATGTGACGGATACGGGCGCCGCGATCTCGGTGCCTGTCGGCCGTGAGACGCTCGGCCGTCTCATGAACGTGCTCGGCGAGCCGGTCGACGAAAAAGGACCGATCAAGACGCAGAAAACCTATCCGATCCACCGGCCCGCTCCGAAGCTGGAAGATCAAGAGACCAAGACGGAAGTGCTGGAGACCGGCATCAAGGTCGTCGATTTGCTCGAACCCTATAGCAAGGGCGGCAAGGTCGGACTCTTCGGTGGAGCCGGTGTCGGCAAGACCGTGATCATCATGGAGCTCATCAACAATATTGCGCTCCACCACGGTGGATTTTCAGTATTTGCCGGTGTCGGTGAACGGACCCGCGAAGGGAACGATCTCTGGCACGAAATGATGGAATCGAAAGTCATCGATCCAGACGACTTCACCAAGTCCAAAGCCGCGTTAGTCTACGGCCAGATGAATGAGCCGCCCGGTGCGCGCCTTCGCGTGGGTTTGACCGGCCTTACCGTCGCGGAGTATTTCCGCGACGAAGAGAATCAAGACGTGCTGCTCTTTGTGGACAATATTTTCCGGTTTACACAGGCGGGATCGGAAGTCTCCGCGTTGCTTGGTCGTATGCCGTCAGCCGTCGGCTATCAACCGAACCTCTCGACCGAAATGGGCGCGCTCCAGGAGCGTATCACCTCGACCAAGCGTGGGTCGATCACATCGGTGCAGGCGATCTATGTGCCGGCCGACGACTTGACCGATCCGGCACCGGCCACCGCCTTCGCGCACTTGGACGCCACCACCGTGTTGTCTCGGCAACTGGCGGAGTTGGGTATTTATCCAGCGGTCGATCCGTTGGACTCCACGTCACGTATTCTCGATCCACAGGTCATTGGGGAAGAGCACTACAAAATTGCGCGCGGCGTACAATCCGTCCTCCAACGCTACAAGGACCTCCAAGACATTATTGCCATTCTTGGTATGGACGAGTTGTCGGAAGACGATAAGATGGCCGTGGCACGCGCCAGAAAGATTCAGCGCTTCCTCTCGCAGCCGTTCCACGTGGCTGAAGCCTTCACCGGCGCTCCAGGCAAATACGTGAAACTGAAAGATACAGTCCGTAGTTTCAAGGAGATCCTGGAAGGCAAGTATGACCATCTGCCGGAGCAGGCGTTCTACATGGTCGGCCCCATCGAAGAAGCTCTGGCGAAAGCCGAGAAGATGGGAGTGAAGGTTTAGCGGAGCGAGCAGGATGTCCTCGGTGCTCGCGCACCCCCCACGATGAAGCTGTGGTCGGTGCATGCGCGCAATAGACGACATCCAGCTCACCCCGCTTGATGGTGTAGAGAGAGAAAAAGAAGGACGTATGGCTGGAAAGTTTCTATTAGAAGTCGTAACGCCGGAGAAGCAGCTGCTGAGTCAGCAGGTGGATGAAGTCATTGCCCCGGGGTCTGAAGGAGAGTTTGGGGTACTCCCTGGGCACTGTCATTTCCTGTCGACCCTGCGCATCGGCGAACTTCGTTACCGTGTTGATAGTCAGACCCATTCCATGGCCATTCTGTGGGGCTTTGCCGAAGTCACTCCTACCAAAGTCACCATCATGGCTGAAATTGCGGAACAGGCGGAAGACATTGACGTGGAGCGGGCCAGTGCCAAAGTCGCTGAAGCGGAACGACGCCTTCAAGCGGGCGGCCTGCCGTCGGAAGTGAAAGACGCGCAGATCAGCTTGGAAAAGGCCCGGCTTCGAAAAAAGATTGCGGAACGTACAAAAAAGACCGGCCACGCCTAGTGCGGCCAAATCCACCTCCCTCTTTACCAGGTCAACTACGTCCAGCCGCTGGCCTGTCCCTACGAGAACAATAGGGCGCTCTGAGCCGCTTCATCGCATTTGAAATCAATCTCACCTCTACTGTAGCGTAGATTCCATGATTACGGAGTTTCTGGTTACATCAGGGGAGCAACCTAAGCGACTCGACCTCTTCCTCGTCAATCGAGAACGAGACATGTCGCGGTCAGCGTTGCAGCGTCTGATCGAGCTGGGTCGTATTCGCATCAACGATCAGGTCGTGAAACCGAGTCACAAGATCAAACCTGGTGATCGGATCACGATGGATGTGCCAAAGCCTGAGCCTCTTTCAATGAAGGGGGAGGCGATCCCATTGGAAGTCCTGTTCGAAGACGAATCCCTTCTCGTGTTGAATAAGCCATCCGGCATTGTGGTGCATCCAGCCCCAGGGCATTGGACCGGAACGCTGGTCAACGCACTGCTGCATCATTTCCAAACGTCGGGTGGAACGATGTCGGCCATCGGAGGGAAAGAGCGCCCCGGCCTTGTTCATCGACTAGACAAAGAAACGTCCGGCGTCATGGTGATTGCCAAAACTGACACAGCGCATCGGGCCCTCGCCGCGCAATTCAAACTCCATACCATCACCCGCGTCTATGAGGCGTTGGTCTGGGGCGTGCCTAAGAAAGGTCGAGGAATGATCGAACTCGCGATTGGTCGAGACGTCAAAGACCGGAAGACCTTTTCATCGAGAACGACTAGTCCCAAGGAATCCGTGACCGACTATGTGGTCGACCGGCGGTATGGCAAAGTGGCTGCCCATGTATTGCTGTACCCGCGAACGGGGCGAACGCATCAGCTTCGGGTTCACCTTACGTCATTGGGTCATCCCATTCTGGGGGATCATACGTACGGCGGGCGAAAGGTCTGCACGATCGCCGACATGGAGGTTCCTCGGGTGATGCTCCATGCCAGAACTCTCGGCTTTACCCATCCGGTGACGGGCCAGGTGGAAGACTTCACGAAGTCGGTGCCAGCCGATATGGAGCAGGTGATGTCTGCGCTTGACCAGCTCGGTATCACTGGGGAGAGGAAACCGCGTGAGCCACTCGCCGATCTCTACGTTGCAGAGGATGCATGTTGACTGCCGAAGTCCTCGATGCGGTGGGAGGGGTTACGTCTCACATCAAGTCCTATGCGGCTAAACTTCCACCCATTGTCCACTTGAGCGCCGTACCCTCGGCAGTGAAGCCGTCGTTCGAAGCGGTTGAGGGTTATGAAACCATTGTATCCCGTGTTCGAAGCCAGAGTGCTGGGACTCCGTACAAGGCGCTGAATGAACCCTTCGTGTCATCGCTGGAGGCGTTTGAAATCGGAAACCTGCTTGGGGCGGTTCATCCATTGCTCGCGGTATTGGATCACTTAGAACGCATGCGGCGGGATCACGAAATCGAGATTGGGCGAATCGATGACAAGCGTCTTACGGAGTACCGCGCCGCATTACACAAGATACTTCCCGGCAATCAGCCAGAATTAGATGGCGCGGGAGGAGGCCTGTAATGCCGTTCTGGTGGCTTCTGAGCGGCTTGCCATGAGCGTTTCAGCGGCAGTCCACCTGCCGATCCAGCACGACGATCAACAACTCAGCGAAGCGATCAGTGGCCCATCTTGGGCCCCAACGCGTTCGCTCCGGCAGTGACGAGTTTGAAGCGAGCCGCGCTCCCACAGTGGGGGCACTTCGCTCGAACGGTTTCCTCGTCGAGCACTTCGTACTCATCTGCCTTCAGCCACATCAATTGGAAGCACTTTGGACAGGTTCGGACTTGCGTTGACATCAGTTTCCTCGTACACTCCAAGACCATTCGGGGGATACTCTAGTATAAGATGCCTCCAACCCTCAAGTCCGCTGTCACCTACTCCCATCACGAGCCCCCTGACGCGTCTCAGCTCCTTGGGCTATTCCACCAAGCCCCCTGGGCCAAGGGCCGATCTCTCGAAGACACGAAGGAGATGCTCCTCCATACGGATCTGACACTCTGTGCATGGGATGGAGAGCGTCTTATCGGGTTCGGTCGAGTCCTCACCGACTTTATCTATCGCGCGACGATCTGGGATGTGATCGTCGACAGGGGGTATCAGGGACAAGGCGTGGGGACTGAGATTGTTCAGCGCATCCTCAAGCATCCACGACTCGAGCGGGTGGAGCTTGTTTGGCTTTGTACTAGACGACCTGGCTTTTATGAGAAACTAGGCTTCAGCTCAAAAGAACAGATAGGTCTGGTGTGGAGTCGAAGCAAACAGGGTCGGCTTGAGTAGAAGCTGAGCTCGAATCCGTTACCACCCCTCCTACCATTAGGACTAGAAGGGGTGATCATGATGTGAGCAAAGGTTTGAAGATCAGAAGAACATCTTTCCACCGAAGAGAAAGCCAAACGAAGACGCATTCCAGTCATCATTCCTTCCCCCGGTACCGGTCGTATGGCCGTCGTTCCGTTTATAGGCCCATTCTCCATTGAGTGCGAACCGGTCATTGAGCTTGTAATCCGCTCCCCACCCGAGTCGCCAGGCAAAGGTATTGCTGGGACTGATGCGAATCGCCGTGTCCTCGCCGAAACTGTTCACATTCACGCCAAAGCTCATGTTCACATACGGGATGACCTGACCTAATCTGACCGGTCGAATTTCCAGGGTTGGCAGCACTGATACGGTGTCTTGATGTCCGAGATCCACGTCAGGCCTCTCAACGCTCACACCATGCCGCTCCCACTCAAGCATCATTCCGACCAAGAGCCATGTATTGAGGCTATACAGTCCTTGAAAATTGACCAGTGGTCCGATCGATGTTGAGGTATTGTCCGAGAGCTGTTGAGTCAACGGAGCAAATCCCACGCGAAAGCCGAGCATCCATTTACCTGGTTCAGTCCCGCCGAACTCTTCCGCCAGAGTAGGGGTTGAAAGTGTAGGGACGGTGGTGAGAACAGTGAGGAGTACTCCGATCAACCAAGTTTTGAACGACTGCTTACGCATGAATTGCCTCCTCTCGTAAAGTCGGGCGAATCGCGGTCATTCCTGGCTCACACGATTGCACACGTCGGCCTCGTTACGCACGCACTGACTCGATGGAGATGAGTCAGGGGGACTCTGATTCGAGAAGCCATGCATCTGACGCGAGTGTCGAAGGTACCCCGGAGTCAGTTGTCGCACAGAACAGGAAGTCCCTGTGTTCCGACTAACAGTACAACAAAAGACACGCAATCGCTAACGAAATACTGTGATCTGTTCGGGCAAATCAACAAGCAACCCTTTGGTACAGAGTTGAGCAGATCCCAGCTAGGTGTCTGCTGCTCCTCCTGGCTTCGTCGTCAATGAGTTCACTTCTTGAGAATTCTTCCGTGCGATTGCAAGCAGAATAGGGCTCAGTTACAGTGCATCGTCAAGAAGGTTTTGCCACACAGGAGGGGTTATGCATAGGATCAGCCAGCACTTGGCCATTGTTGTTGTCGCCCTCAGTCTCATGACCGGTACCGCCAAAGCCGCCAATTTGATCTGGGTCCACGGACCACTGGAGGAAGAAGGTAAGATCCACAGCCTCACGATCGGTACCGCCAAAACCACCGATTTGAGTTGGGTTCATGAAGGGATGGCGGAAGAAGGTAAAATCACCGCCGGGTTTCGAGTGGGACCGAGTTTCACCACCCAAAGTTCAGGCCTATCGACCGTTGGGCCACTCGTCAATTTCCAAGGTATGTACGGGCTCAACAGATGGTTCCGTGTCGGGATGATGCTCGAATGGCAAAATCACGGAGTTGACCCGGGAACTGGATCAGTCAATACGGTCACTCTGCTCCCTGTCAACTTGGAGTATCGCCCTGGGCATTTCGGGAACCTCATTCCCTATCTGACCACCGGGATTGGTGTAAACATCAACACAAAGAACGTCTCAGATACGTTCGCGTGGCGACTCGGCGGTGGTCTCGACTATGCCGCCACCAACTGGTTTCCGAACGCCCCAAGTGGAATGATGTTCAATGTAGAGGCGGCCTGGAAACGGAACCATCCATCGGGTGGTGATGCTTCCACCATGGGTTTGATTTTCGGTGTCCGACATACCTTCTGAGTTGGAGATGTGGAAGGAGTAGCAGCAAGTAGGAGCGAATGAAGCAAGAGGCCTAATGCGTATGAACGAGCCTGGTGCGCCGCTCGCGTTTTGGTGAGAAGAAGACTGCAATGAAAAATATGGTGGTCGCTAAGAGGACGATGGCCGGCCCTGAGGGCACATCCCAAAACGCGGAAATCAAGACACCTACAATCGACGTGAATATCCCGATCGTTGCGGAATACAGAGTCAGTGTTGCAAGGCTATGCGTGAGTTGGTAAGCGGTCGACGCCGGAATCAGGATCATGGCAAATACCAAGATCGCTCCGACGGTTTTCAGTGAGACCACCACCGTCAAGGCGACCAACGTCAGGAGGAGGAAAAAGATTTGGCGTGCAGGGACGCCGGAGGCTTCAGCCATCTCTTGGTCGAACGCGATAAAGTAGAGTTCTTTTGAAAACAGGAGGAGGAGGCCCAAGACGAGGACGGTCAACGCTCCGATGACGCTCAGTTCCTCAGGTGTGACCGATAGCACGCTGCCAAATAAGTAGCCGTACACTTCGGCATTGTAGTTTTTCATCAACCCAATGAAGAGAATGCCCAGTGCCATTGTCGCGGTATAGAGAATGCCGATGGAGACATCCAGCTTCATTCTGCCCCGTTCTTCAACCCAACCAGTAATCCAAACCGTTGCAAGACCGAACACAATGGCGAGCAACAGGGGAGGCCATCCCATCAAGTAGCCGAGAGTTACGCCCGCAAATGCGGCATGTGACGTCCCGGCTCCCACGAACGCCAATCCACGCAATACGACGAACACGCCGATGACGGAGCAGAGCCCACCCACCATCGCGGCGGCGAGGAGTGAGCGCTGCATGAAGTCGTAGGCGAGGAGATCCAACATTGTCTGAAGTCCATTCCTAGTGGTGATGGTGGTAATCTTCGACGATGACGAGGTCTTTCTCTGTAATCACCAGGTCTTTGCCATAGACCTGGTGAAGAATCTCCGGCTTGAGGACTTCCGCGGGGGGGGCGGCGGCGAAGAGTCTGGTTTTGAGAAGAACCAATCGATCGACCCGTGAGCGAATCATATTTATGTCGTGGGTAATCAAGAGGACGGTCAATTTGAGTTCGTCATGCAGCTGTTGCACGAGCTCGATAACATTGTGTTGAGCGGTAATATCCAGACCGGTTGTCGGCTCATCCAATATTAAGACCTTGGGCTGTTGTGCCAGGGCTCTCGCAATAAAGACGCGCTGTTGCTGGCCGCCGGATAGCTGTCCGAGGGCATGATTCTTGTGAGAAGCCATTCCCACCTGAGCCAGGGCTTCCTGCGCGATGTCACGATCCTTCTTCCCTGGACGTTTGAACAGGCCCAGCGCTCCGTAACGACCCATCATCACTGTTTCAAGGACCGTCACCGGAAAATTCCGATCGACGACCCCTTTCTGCGGGAGATAGCCGATTTTGGCGCGATGGTGGCAGCGGAGTTCGTTGCAGGCACAGTCGAAGATATGAAGATGTCCTTCCACGGGGGCAAGAAGCCCCAGTACGGCACGACACAGCGTTGTTTTGCCTGATCCGTTTGGGCCGATGACTCCAATGAACTCGCCCTCGTAGATAGCCAACGAAATGTCTTTGAGGGCGATGAGCCCGGGAAACCCGAAGGAGGCATGCTCAAAACGGATGATTGGCTCACGGGGATCTAACACGGAATCCGAAGCTCCTTCTGGAGGTCGTCTGACCAAGGCTACGAGGTCGTTTCTAATGCGCGGGCCAATTGGAGCACATTATAGCGAAGCATGTCGAGGTAGGTCGCCGTTCCCTCCAAACCGCCTGGCATCGTGGTCAAGACGACGACGTGCGCCTTGGTTTCCCTTGCCAGTAACTCCGGGAGTCGCTGACTGAGCTGAATCTCGGATACGATCACCTTGATATTGTCGCGTCTCATCTTCTGGATGAGAGCTTGCAGATGAAGGGCGGAGGGTTCTGTGCCAGATTGCATGTGGATCGTGCCAACAATGTCGAGGCTGAATCGTTTGGCCAAATAGGGCCACGCTGGATGATGGGCGATGAATCGTCGGTCGGAGAGCCGCTGGATACGCGCGGAGAGTTCCTTTTGCAACCGACCAAGCTGTTGAAGATAGGCCGCTTGATTGGTTCGGAATTCCGTTGTATGACTTGGGTCCACTTCAATGAGAGCGTCGGTAATGTGGCGCAGCATGATGGTGACATTTTCAGGATCCAGCCAGACATGCGGATTCCCGGCTTCCCCGTCGTGATGTGTTCCTTCATGTGCATCAGTATTGTCTTGAATCAGCTCGACGCCGTGAGAGGTCGTAATCACACGTAACGATTGGCCACCCGCGTTCTTCACCAGCGATGAAACCCACACCTCAAGTCCCATGCCGATCTCCAATAACAGTCTGGCCTTCCGGACTGCGATCAGATCGGTGGGTTTGGGTGAATAGGTATGCTCATTTTCATAGCCGCTCAACAACGATGTGACTCGTACATGGGGGCCACCGACCTGCTCTGCCAAATCCTTCAGAACAGGAATGGTGACCACAATCGGAATCGGGTCGCGAGCGTCCGTCACGGTGCTAAGGGGTGGAAAGAAGCCAGGTAGCAGGGCGAGGAGAAAGAAAGAAGATAACTTCCGTACATGATTGAGAGGAAACATCGGCGGGAACGGTACCATCCGCGTATGATGGTGTCAACGACGCTATATCCTGTTAGGCCCTGTCCATTCGCCTCCTTGACCCTACACGAAAGTTCGATTAGCGTAGCACGCTCATGAGCCGCTCAGCATTCAGGCGATCGTGAAAGGATACCGGAGATGAACGTTGTCGGATTGATGTCAGGAACTTCAGCCGATGGAGTCGATGCGGCGCTGGTGACCATTGTCCGCAAGAAAGCCGGTCTCAGAGTCGAGATGATTGCGTTTCATTCACTTTCCTATCCGCGTTCGCTGCAGCAACGCATTCTCTCTGCATCGGTGTCGGGAACGGTGACGGATATTTGCCACCTGAATGCGCTCTTAGGTGAATGGTTCGCCGACGCTGCCTTAGGAGTCATTCGGTCAGCTCAACTGTCGCCAGAGGACGTAGATCTCATCGGATCTCACGGCCAAACCGTGCATCACCTGCCGCATGGCATCAAAGATACCGGTGTCGGCGCTATACGGTCGACACTGCAAATCGCTGAGCCAGCCGTCATCGCCGAACGCACGGGGATTACCACGGTGGCCAATTTTCGGCCACGCGATATCGCGGCCGGCGGACAGGGAGCCCCGTTGACCCCGGGGGTCCACGCGCTGCTGTTTCGGCATCCGCGCCGCGCGCGGCTGATCGTGAATCTTGGCGGCATCAGCAACGTGACCTATCTTCCCAAGGGCTCAGGCTCTGCGGAACTCGCCGCATTTGATACGGGCCCGGCAAATATGGTGCTTGATGGGCTCATGTCTCGTATCACGAATGGTCGGGCCTCGATGGACCGTGAGGGGCGATTGGCGGCAAAAGGCCAGGTCGATACGAGACTATTAGCCAAACTTCTCGCTCATCCCTATCTCTCTCAGGCGCCGCCAAAATCGACCGGTCGCGAAGCGTTCGGCACAAAGATGCTGGACGAATTGCTCAATTGGCAACACACACGCCGGTTATCGGTTGAAGATCTTCTGGCCACCTGTAGCCGTTGGACTGCTGAAGCGGTCGGGACGGCCAGACGGTGGATCAAGGGGGGAATCGATGACGTGATTGTGGGAGGGGGCGGTGTCCGGAACCGGGCGATCATGGGACATTTAACGGATATCTTTGCTCCAGTGCCGGTCACCTCCTTTGAGGCTCATGGCTGGGACAGTAAAGCGCTGGAATCGGTGGCGTTTGCCGTCCTCGCGTATCAGACCGTTATGGAACAGTGCGGAAACGTTCCCTCGGTTACGGGGGCAGCATCCCCAAGGATATTAGGTTGCATCGTCCCAAGCGGCCCACAGTGGTATGAGCAGTTACGATCACGCAAAGGCGGAAGCAAAAAGAAATGAGACTTCTTCTGGTCGGTACGGTCATTATGGGGATCATCATGCTTTGGCGTTATCTGAGGAAGACACGACGGAGGAAGAAGCGGACAACGCCATTTGCCATTCCTTCCGGTGTTACCATCGAGCCTATCCGATTACTCGAGGAAGAAGAAATCGCGTTGTATAGCCTCCTGCAAATGGCTGTCCAAGAGCGCTACCTTGTCTTTAGTCAGGTGCCGCTCTGGTCCTTCGTCGAGGTCGACGCGGAGGCAACCGTGCGTTCCGCTCTTCTGCGAGAGATTGCACTGAAGCGAGTCGATTTTGTCTTGGTCCATCCTGGGTCATGTCGTGTCGAACATGTCGTCCAGATCGAGCGTGAATCTTCACCACTGCATCAGGCCGAACGCCAGCACGTCATCGAGTCGGTGCTGAACGCAGCGGGGATCAGGCTGACAACGTTGCAGCCAAAGAAAAGCCACACGCTGCCTGATCTGACCACTCGATTGGGGATCACTGCAGAGGAGTGACGAGTTGCATCAATCGAACAGGAGGATGCCTACGGCGATTGATTCGTCGAGTCTTCGGCGGTTGCCGTAGCCTCGATGGCCTTGCGAGCGAGTTCTGCCTCAGAGCTATCCGGGTATTGGCCCACCACCCGGTCAAACATCAGTCGTGCCGTCTCATGATCCCCTAGTTTGGTGTACGTCTGGCCGAGCTTCAGCGTGGAAGCTGCCAACTTAGGGCTGAGTGGGTAATTTGACACGACCTCATTGAACGACTTGAGCGCATCTCGATATCGCCCCATCCGATATTGACATTCCCCGATCCAATATTGCGCATTGGCGGCTAAGGCGGATTCGCTATGCAGTTCGATGAAGAGTTGGAAACCTGCCATGGCGGCTTTGTAGTCGCGGTGCTTAAATTCATCCATGACGCGATCATATAATCGGCGGGTCGTATCCTGCCGTTGAGTAGGAGCAGCTAGGGACTGGCCCACCGAAAAGAACATGAATAGGAGGATGAGAATTCCGAGACATTTCTGGAGCATAACAGGCCTCCATCTGTTCAAACGGCAATCGAGGGGCTTAGGCACGCAATCAGTATGCCAGGGCTTCTGCTATTCACGAATGCGAAACGTTTAAAATAACAGGATCTTGCACAATCGCAGAAGCCAATCGTCTTGAGGGTTTTCCAGGGGAGTGGTAATGAAGACACAGTTTTGTACAATGTGGTTCGAGTCTCTGACTTGTCTCATTCAATATTCAAAGAGTCTCCATATTCCGTCAAGGCCGTAAGAACGCGACCAACCTTTCCGAGGAGAACATCGTGAGTGAAGAGTCCATTCCGACCAACCCCTTGGGCGGACGAACCTTGATTGTCGATCCGACCGATCAGCGCTGTTATCCAACTCCAAGTGCTGCGCTGAAGGATGCCGCTGAATCGGATCAGGTCTATGTCCGTCCCGGGATTTATGAGGATAAACTTGTCGTCACCCAACGGCCGATACGGCTTGTCGGTGCCGGACGAGATAGCGTCCAAATCTTCTGTCGCCGCAGCGGGCCGTTGTATCTTCAAGAGGTACCGGAAGGGTGGATTACCGGCATCACGTTTCGCTATGTTGGCAGCGACCAGCATTCAGCGCTCAACATACTCAACTCCACATGCATCATCACGCAGTGCCGAGCAATGGAAGGGATTTTGTCGGGCGTGGTGTTGTATGGACCCGAATGTCGGGTCGCCTTCACCGACAACGAAGTGTGCCGCAATCGGGAGTCGGGCATTTTTGTGTTTGCCGGCGCTCAACCGCGAGTGGCGGATAATCGCTGTGTCGAGAATCACCATTTTGGCATCGCGGTCCGAGATTCGGGCAGCCGTCCGGAACTGGTGCGGAACCTGTGTGAAGACAACATGCTGAGTGGCATACTCATGTTCCAGCACGCCGAAGGGCTGATTGTAGATAATGTGTGTCGGAACAATCAGCACTGGGGCATCCTCCTGACACCTGATTCCCATCCCAACCCTGCTCCATCGGTGCTTCCGACGATGAATCGACTCGAACCGAATGGAATCGGTGAGTATTCAATCTCTGATCAACCGCTTGCTCAGATTGGTCGATAAGAGCAATCAGGAGTTGCCGAAGATAGATGATCGTTAACTTAAGCAGGTAGCGGAAGACGAAGCATCAGGAATGTGAAATTGAAAAGAACTTCCCCCTTGTTGTTTGGCTCGATACATTGCGGCGTCAGCATGCTTCAAGAGCTCATCAACTTCGTGATCATCGGTTGGGTAGACGGTAATCCCGATACTGACTCCGATTAGCGCTCTGTGCTCCCCAAGGTGGAATGGTTCCGCCAATCGCTTGGTGATTCGCTGGGCGACCAACGTGATATCCTCTTCGCACGTTAGGCCTTCCAGGATAATGGTAAACTCATCTCCTCCCATACGGGCGACTGAGTCTACTTCGCGGACACACTCTTGCAGTCGTTCAGCGACGGCCTTCAAAAGCTGATCACCGACACTGTGACCCATGGTATCGTTCACCGGCTTGAAGTGATCAAGATCGAGCAGCATGAGACTGAGAGGCTGTTGGAGTCGTTTGCTGCGCGCCATGGCTTGGATCAGGCGATCACGAAACAACGTGCGGTTCACAAGGCCTGTTAGCTGATCATATTGAGCCAGGTAGGTCAGCCGCTCTTCAGCCCGCTTTCGTTCGATGGCATAGCGGATTGAGCGAGCCAACAGCTCCGACGGCCCTTGTCCCTTGATGAGGTAATCCTGTGCTCCATTCTGGAGAGCTTGTAGCGCGAGCGTTTGATCATTGAGCCCACTGAGCACGATAATGGCAATCGTCGGATTCGCGGCTTGCATTTGACGCACGGTTGAGAGCCCATAACCGTCCGGGAGTGACAGGTCGAGAAGGACTGCGTCAAAACGTATGCGAGCTAGGCGGGTGACAGCGTCGCTCAGGCGGGTCACATGGATGATCTCGAATTCTTCTATCCCCCATTCTGCCAGAATATCTTGAGTCAGGCGTGCATCAACGTCGTTGTCTTCAACTAATAGGATCTTGATCATCGCACTCCAGGCCTGAGCTTTTTCCTAACCTCCTCCCAACCACTGCTTCACGCACGTACTAAGTATAGCTTAAGACACTGAATCAACAAGTAAATCCATGAAGTACTGACATGCTCGGATCCTTATCAAAGCGCCTGAAACGCAACGGTCTGGTCGGTATCTCGGATGTGCGATGCGTATGAAGGAACTAGAGGACGGAATACCATGAGAAGCATGCTTCGACTAGGAAAAAAATAATTCTGCCTGCATGTATAGCTCTTTGGCTGTTTACGTGGGACGGAATTGCGGCGGGCTAGTTGGTCAATGAGACACTCTCTGGTGAGAACTTGGAAGACCGGCGGAGTCTTATCGGGCCAAGACCCAGAACTAGTCTGAGCACTCCGAATAAGTTAGATCACTCTTAGGCAAAAGAGAACAGTAGGACCATGCTAGAAAGGTTGAATCACGATCCACGGGAAAGGGTCCTGAGATTGCTCGGATAAGTGCCGATTGGGCCCTGCTCTGGGCCGATCCCAGCTTCACAGGCATATCCTGCTTCGAAGGGCCAGAGTAACGAACGGCCAACGGCACTGCCACGGATGTGAATATATCGCAATGTAACACCCATACGAGCGGCGTCGTCCTTTACCTTCTCAGTGCATTCACCAGGTGAATAACCTCGACGCGAAATCAAGAGCGGCTTACCCGATGCGCTGAGAACGGAGAATTCGCTTGCACATCCTGTGACTAAGAGCAGGACACACAAAATACCGCCAAGTCGACCGAGCATTCTCCTTCGACTCATCTTGAATCGCCCCCATCCAGCAGGTTTGTCTACGGGCACAGCGCTGACAACACACCAAACCATAACACGAACAACCTCTCCCAATCGACTGAACAATACCTTGCGCTTGAACAGTTCAGCGAGGGTGAAAGGGAATAGCCGTTGAACACTGACCGAATTAGACCGGCTTCTCCGAGATATACTCGATGTATTTCCAGAACTGCTTAGCGTCCTCCTCGTTCAAGACCACCGGAGTATTGTTGGCGGTCCCTGTCATATAGATCTTGACCGAGACGGTATCATGCCAAATCTGCACCTCACAGTGAGAGATCAGATCCAGGTTGAACGCATGGTTGCCTATTCGGACAAAGTGCATAGCGTTTCCTCTTTCTGGTTGTCAACGAAGGGTGAGCATACACCAAGTTCTCACACCTCAAAAGCAACGGAGAGTTTTGTTGAGGTAGCTGTGCATCCGTGAGCCCTACAGAACTTGCCGCCCTCTCGGCAAAAACTTCCCTCCTGTTATGACGTTATTTCAACCGTGCAGGGATACACGGCCATTTCTCGCATTTCTCTCTGGCACAGAAGTTGAGGGTGACATTCTAGTTTTTCTCTTACTGAAAATGGTGTGTAGGGCTCCAGTGAGGTTTGCCTGATGAATGACGTGGATTCAATCACCGCTCTTTGGGAATGGCTCACTCGTGATGTCACGGTTGTTGGTGGGCTCCAGAGTCCTGCGCTTAGCTGGATCGGTGCTGCGGGGATCTTGACCCTGTGTTTCTGGCATAGCGCAGTGCTCCTCAGGGGTTTGTTACAAATCCAAGGGACGCTTGCGCGCTTTCACTCGTCTGTCGCGCCTCTGGTGCTGGCACGGCAACAGGTGTCCAAAGATTGGCTGGTTATTCCAGCGTTGGCAAAAAAACGAGCGCGTCTTGATGTGTCGTCAGAAACGCGACGCGATCTTGACGATCTGCACACATTGGATCAGGCGGTACGGTCGGAACAGGACTTTGCCAGAGACTGGTTTTCATACCGTAAGACCCTCGCGGTAGAGCAATCCGCCTGGTTTCTTGAGCCGACCGTCCATAGTCAGCGTTCCGCAAGTGAGTTTTTCTCGTTCGAATCCCTTTGCGCTGCTCATCTCAACGTCCGATTTTATCGGCAACTTCCAGCCTTCATGACGGGCATGGGGTTGATGTTCACCTTCCTGGCCATCTTGATTGGCCTCAGCAAGCTCCATGCGAACGGGTCGGAGATCGATGGCATCCAAGGACTGATCAACGGCCTCTCTGGAAAGTTTGTGACATCCATCGTCGGCTTGGCGTGCGCCAATGCGTTCACCCTCCTCGAACATTCTTTCTGGCATCGGTTGGACAACCGACACCGGGAGTGCATCTCCCTCCTGGACGAAATGTTTCCGCAGAGGGCTACAGACCAACCTTCCCAGGGGGCCCCATCATCGAACGGATCTCCGGTGGCCATTGCCACTCCGATCCGAAACGACACCGCACATCAGCTTGTCGAGGCCGTGCAGCAGCGCCTCGGGTCCACCGTCGCAGCGCTGAACTCAGCCGCGCAGGCGATCACGGCGCTACAATCCAAGCATGCACCAATGAAGTTTGATGCTTTGCCAGCGGAGATTGGTCACGAGGTTCAGCGGGCGTTACGACCCATGTTGAATCCCATACTGGACGCTATTCAAGACCTCAACCGTTCGATGAAGGAGCATGTCTCCCCGGTGCGGCTGTCTCAAGCCGAGATCGAAGCAATGTTTCAGGATCTCAGGAGCACCACTGCCGCAACGACAGAACCTGCACGTCCGATCCATAAAGATCGCAATTCAGGAAAACCATCTCGTCTAACTTGAACCGGCACGGAGAGAGCAAAAGGGATGAAGTCGAGCTTTACACAGGACTCGCGTGACAACTCAGCGGTGGTGACGAGTGGGGTTGCCGATCTTATGACCTCACTCGCCGTTATCTTCATTCTCTTGCTCGTGGCTTACATGACTCGCGTCGAGGATGGAAATGCCAATCCGGCCAGGAGCAGTGGTACTCCAACGGACAGCACACCGAGAATCGATCCACCTCATCCAGCACTGGAAACCAAAATGCCAAGCACTCACACGATTACGGTGCCGGATGCCGCGATTAATTTTGAGTTTGGGAAAAGCACGTTGCTCCCGACGGCCGAGATCTTCTTGTCCGAGACCATGCCACACTACGCCTCACTTGTCTGCACGCCTGGAGAGCAAGAAGTAGAAGCCTTTGTGATCGAGGGATACACCGATGATCTGGGTGACGATATACGCAATCTGAGACTCAGTCAGGAACGCTCTTTTGCGGTGCTGGCCAAAAGCTTGGAAGTGATCCGGGAGAAGCTTCCCTGGGCCTACGAGTGCTTCCTGCAAAAGTCGACCGCGAATGGACGTGGGAGGCAGGATCTTTTACGGAATGAGATAGGGCAACCAGCCCGCGAAAAAAGCCGCCGCGTCATGTTCAAAATCCACATGCGCCCCATGTAGCGTGTGAGCCTACACAGCGTGGACCTCTTTCCTACCATTGCTGGCTTGGGTGGAGTAAGACCTCAGAGCCATTCGGCTCTCGCCTGTCTCCGACTGTTAATGATAGATGGGCGAGAAGCCTCATCCATAAATGCGGCGGGTCAGTTCGATAAACTTCTCGATGGAAAGGATTTCCGCACGGAGAGAAGGCGAGAGCGCAAGCGCTTCCAACGCAGCTGCCACTAGCTTCTGGTCATACCCCTGATCTTTCAGTGAATTGATGAGTGTCTTGCGGCGGTGGGCGAAGGCAGCTTTCACCAGTGCTGCGAATTTGGCTTCTTTCTCCTGGTTCAGTGCTCTCTGAGGCTTGGTCTTGAGCAGAACCACAGCAGAGCCGACTTGCGGTCGTGGTCGGAAGCACTGGGCAGAGACTCGGAACGCTTTCGTGATCTCTGCCGCATATTGTGCCATGACGGAGAGGACTCCGTAGTCCGAACTTCCAGGCTTGGCCACGAGCCGATCAGCCACTTCATCTTGCAGCATCAGCACCATGCGGGGAAAATGGTCGCGCTGATCGAGAAGTCGGAAGAGGAGGGGAGTGGATAAATAATAGGGAAGATTGGCGACGACAATGGTGCCGATCGGAAGCTGCTCGACCGGGTAGGTCATCGCATCGTCGAGGACGAGCGTGAGATTGGAAAACTGGGGCTGTCGTTCAGTTAGGAACGCATGGAGCCGAGGATCGACTTCGATTGCCGTCACGTGGCCACTCGCACGACACAGCGCTTCGGTGAGGATGCCTCGGCCTGGCCCGATTTCCAAAACGGTATCAGTCGGGGTGAGTTCAGCCAGCGCGACGATTTTGCGAACAATGTTGGGGTCGATGAGAAAGTTCTGCCCAAGGCGCTTGATCGCGGCAGGGGGAAGAGAGGAGTCCACACTCAGCTCCGAGTTGGTGGAGCCTGGGCCAATTGCTTGGCCAATATGCTCAGGGGCGTGCGATAGCACTCCACAAGATCCGTAAACTCTTCAACCAAATCATGAGTAAAAGATGGCCCTGGTTGGACGCTCGCGAAGATTTGTCCTTCCCGATCGCCTACGTTATTGGTGAGAAATGTGACCGTGCGGGCTTTCCATTTTGCTATTCGTTCCGTCCCGGCGACGGTGTTCAGGTCTTGAAGGGTCTGTTTCTCAAGTGTCTCCAATTCGTCAATCTGACGCTGAACCACGGCAAGGCCCTTCGAAATATCAAGCGACATGTTTGGTCCGTCCCTTCTTGGTCGGAGTTGCCGCCATTCTGTTCTGAGCGATCCTGGCAGCCAGTTTGATGGCCTCAATCAGGCTTCCGGGATCAGCGACGCCTTTCCCGACGATATCAAACGCGGTTCCATGATCCACTGAGGTGCGGATGATAGGCAAGCCCACAGTGAGATTGACGCAGGTGCCGAAGGCGACCAGCTTCAGGGGAATGAGACCCTGATCGTGATAGAGGGCGACGACGCCGTCAAATGACCCGTTCGCGGCCTTCCCAAACAATGTATCAGCTGGCAGCGGATCACTCGCCAGAATACCCTGTTTTTGTGTGGCGCGTGAAGCCGGGAAGATGATTCGAGCTTCTTCATCGCCGAACAATCCATGCTCACCGGCATGGGGATTGAGGGCAGCCACTCCGATCCTGGGGCGCTTGATGCCAAACAGTGTCGTCAGCGCCAATTGGGCCAAGCGGATCGCCTTTTCAATCTTGGCTTGTGTCAGCAGCGCCGAGAGATCTCTGATTGCGATGTGTGTCGTGACGAACATAATACGCAACGGCCCGCCCACGATCATCATGCCTGATTCGTTCGCGTGAGTGAGATCGGCCAACAACTCGGTATGGCCTGGGTACCGGCAGCCGGCCATGTTGATGGCTTCTTTGTTGATGGGCGCCGTCACCATTCCTTCGATACAGCCGATCTGAGCCAGCTCAACAGCCTTTTTGATGAAGGCGACTGAAGCGGCGCCGGTCTCTGCCGCGGCAATCCCGGACTTGAAGCGTCGCAGCGGTGTCTCCAGTGGATCCAGTACCACGACCGTTCCTCTACGTGGCGCCATCGGGTCATGCCCGTGAACTCGGACTACGTTCAGTTTGAGCTTCAGTGACTTGATCGTTCGCTCCATGACGGGAAGGGATCCGATGACAACCGACCGGCAGACGTTACGCAAATGAGCGCCTGCCAGCGCCTTGGCGATGACTTCTGGACCAATGCCGGCCGGGTCTCCCATCGTGATTCCCAGCAAGGGGAGTTGGGAGGATGAGGAATGTGTGCGAGGTGATCGCGGTTCAGTTGACATAGAGATGCACCGTATAGCCGATATAGAACGCCGCCCCGGCGGCGAGTAGCCAGGGTCGCCACCGACCTCCGATCAGAATTTGCAGGAGGCAGAGTCCTACCGCCTGCACGGCTAAGATCATGGTGGTCAATGCCGATGATGCAATGACCCACTCGGTTCCGATCAACCCCAGTGCAACCGGGAAGGTGCCTTGAAAGACCATGGCGCCCGTAACATTGGCCACGGCGAGCCGGTCTTTCTTGCGATAGAGCCAGAGAAAGCTATTGGACATCTCGGGTAGCTCGGTGGCGAGCGGCGCGATGAGGAGCGCTAAAATCAACGGCGACATGGCGAACAAGCCGGCCATCGATTCTGCAGCCATGACAAAAAGATGGGCGCCTAATATCAATCCCCCTAACCCCAAGAATGATTGAAATCCGATCATCGCATAGGACGGCGTGGTTGCGTGCTTGTCGAAAATCAGTGGTTCCAGCTCACCACCTTCTTCCCCATCAGCCGGTGCAAATTTGAGCTTCATGTAGTAAATATACAAACAGACCAATACACCAGCTGCGATGAAGTGAATCAGTTTGGACGGCACGAATGCGCATCCCAAGGCGATAAAATAGCCGATCATAAAAAACGTGAGGTCTGTCAGCACTTCATGATAGTTGAGATGAAATTTGGCAGTCCGCTTGCCAGCCCGGGCATAGAGCAGCAGAAGAATCGCCAGAATGGGGAGCACCAGTGTGCTGAGCATGAACGGGGCGCCTAAGATGGCACCTAAGCCAACCTCAACCTCTTCATGGCTATCGCCGAAGAAAATCGCAATGATCGGGATCGAGGTTTCAGGCAGGGTCGTGCCGATGGCGGCAAAGACACTGCCGACGGCACCCTCGGAGATACCCCGCCGCTTGCCAAACCATTCAATGGCGTTCGTAAAGAGTGCGCAACCACCAAGTGTGACCGCGACGGAAACGAGAAAGAGGAGCACGTAGTACAGCACGGTCATGCTCGGCCTCGCGCCGTTGGGATTCTCGTCTTTTTGCGTCCTCGTCGATAGGCCATCAGCGCGTCCTCCATAACCGTCTTGAGGGGGTAGCCGGTTCGTTGCGCAATGGCTTTACAGTCCTCATATTCGGGGGCTGCTTTTTCCCATCCGGCGCCGACCTCGGCTACTTTCATACGAATGACTCCGCCTGGCGTCGTGACGGGGACGAATCGCCTGGTGAGGACCTGTCGGCGTACTTCATGAAGTCGCACTCCGAGCGTGGTCGTTTCCTGGAAGAGGACCTCAATCACGGCATCCTTCCGGTCTTCAGTAGCTAGGCAGCTCAGCAGAATTCCTGGCCGACTTTTCTTCATGACGACGGGAACCAGCACGACATCAACAGCACCGACCTGAAAGAGCTGCTCCATGATGTATTCGTAGGTCTGTGGACTGAGGTCGTCAAGATTCGTCTCAATCTGTATCATCGGCTCGGTCGGATTGGCCGCCGATGTGGACTCTTCCTCCACAAACAGGCGCAAGGCATTCGGCCATCCGTCTGGATCCTGGTCGCCGGCTCCGTAGCCCACGGCCATACTCTTCATGGTCGGCATCGGGCCGAATTCCGACGCCAATGTTCGAAGCAGCGCAACCCCGGTGGGGGTGGCAAGCTCACAACGCGGACCGTCGGCGTAGATCGGAATTCCCTTCGCCAGCGCCGCCACCGCAGGCCCTGGAACCGGTAAGAGTCCGTGTGAGGTTTGAATCGACCCGGCTCCAACATTGATCGGAGAGGCGGTGATTTGGGTGGCGTTCAAGAGATAGCACCCCAGCACGCCACCGACAACATCGATAAACGAATCCATCACTCCGACTTCATGAAAGTGAACATCTTTTGGATCGACACCATGCGCTACTCCTTCGGCCTCAGTCAGTCGATCAAAGACCAACCGGCTCCGTTCCTTGACTGGGCCTGGCAACGTGCTGTCGGCAAGGATCTTTCGAATGCGAGTAAGGGTCAGCGGCCGGTGAAACCCTTGTTGAACGATCACGTCGACCTTTATCGCCGGGAGTGCGCCACGATGTACCTCGCGCTTCCGCAATGTGTAGCCGGTAAGCTTGAGTCCTTTGAGGCCCTTGACCAAGTCAGTCCATGGTAACCCTGCGCTCACTAATGCGCCCAGGACCATATCTCCACTGACCCCGGAGAAACAATCGAAATGCAAATGACGGCCCATTCAGTTCCTTACATGCGATGTGCAAAATGACCGGACATCTTACCGAAGGCGTGGACGAACGGCAATCGCTGGTTCATTCTCGACGCTTCGTTGACAGCCTAGGGGTGCTATGGTATCCCCCTAAGAGTGCGGTTGAGTTGCATCGTGCCGAACACGACGCCTGTCACTCATGAAAGCATGGTTCAGGGTTTTTGTTGAAATTGTCACATACGCTCCATCACATGAGACGTCTGCTCGGGTTGCTCACCCTGTGTGCTTCTCTGATGGCCGTATTTCCGGCAGAGAGCCTCTCGAAAGAGAAGCCGCCCCGCGTTCCCAGGCCTGAGCCTCAGCTCAAAATTGTCGGCCTTAACATTGCCCCGACACCATATGCGCTGGGCAACGGGCCTCTTCAGTTTTCCGTTACAGTCCAGCTTCCGAAAGAAGTGGATGGATCCACGATTTTGGAGGTGACCTCGCTCATTAGTTCTCCGTCGAAGAGCTCGCTTCGATTTCTCACGTATCGACAGCCCATCCAAGTCCCTCCAGCCGTGGATGGGGAGACAGGGCGATCGAAGGTGTCCGTCGAACTTGCGTGGGATGGCCAGGATCACCGAAAGCAACTCGCCGGGGTGGGCATGTATTCGTATGAAGTGCGGACAAAGTTGTTGGCCAATGGAGAAAAAGGGTTACGCACCGTGATGGTTGCCTGGCCAAAGCGAGGCTTACTGGAAGTGAAATAGAGGCGCATTCATTTCTTCCGCGCCTATTTCTCTACTCCCAACATATTGATCCGATGTGCGAGGCAGGCCGCGCCGAATCCGTTGTCGATATTCATCACGCCTACACCCGCCGCGCAGGAATTGAGCATCGTCAGCAGCGCAGCGACTCCCCCGAAGCTCGCACCATAGCCTCGGCTGGTTGGCACGGCAATGACCGGGCAGTGGACCAACCCTCCCACCACGCTCGGCAGGACACCGTCCATACCAGCTGCGACGATCACGACCTTCGCATCGAACAGCCGATCTCTCTTTCCGAGCAGTCGATGGATACCTGCAACCCCGACATCGTACAGTCGCTCGACGTGGCTACCCATCACTTCAGCCGTCACACGAGCTTCTTCCGCCACAGGCACGTCCGCCGTTCCCGCGGTCACTACGAGTATATGCCCATGTTGTTTCTGCTTGGAAGCGTGAATCGCCACCAGGCGTGCATCGGGATAGTACTGTGCTCGCCGATCCAGGCGGCGAATGGCTCGCCCAACCGATGGGTCGGCACGAGTGGCAAGAAACGGGCCCTGTTTCTTGATGAGCGCCCGAGCGATGGCGATAATCTGCGCGGTGGTTTTCCCTTCACACAGGATGACCTCGGGGAACCCTTGTCGTAATGACCGATGATGATCGACTGAGGCAAAGCCAAGATCCTCAAAAGGCAGTGACCGTAGGCGTTGAAGTGCCTGTTCCACCGTGGCATCGCCTTGACGGACCTGCTGCAACAGTCGTTCGAGTCCTTCCGGATTCATGTCCACCCCTTCTCTGATTTTGCATCCCGCTCCATCAAATCAGTCACGGCCTTCCTACAAGATTTATCGTCATACAGGACGGAATGAATTTCTTGTATGATCGGCATATCGACCTGATGGCGCCGGGCCAATGTTAATGCGGCACGTGCCGTTCGAACGCCTTCAGCGACAGCCTGCATGCCTGCCAAAATTGTCTCCAGCTTTTCTCCCTGGCCGAGGCGAACGCCTACCGAATGGTTTCGGCTGAGTGTACCTGTACAGGTCAGAACTAGATCACCGACCCCGGATAGTCCATAAAACGTGCGCGGATCGGCTCCCATCGCAGCACCGAGCCTGATGATTTCAGCCAGGCCTCGAGTAATGAGTGCCGCGCGGGCATTGAGTCCGAGGTTCAGACCATCGATCACACCGGCAGCTAGTGCCATGACATTTTTTAGGGCTCCGCCGAGTTGGACGCCGATGACATCCGTATCGGCGTACACACGAAATACAGGCGTCATCAACGCATTTTGAAACTGCCGCACGAGCTGTTCATCGGAGCCAGCTAGGCAAAGGGCTGCTGGCTTCCCAATGCTGAATTCGGAGGCGAAACTGGGTCCAGACAGTACCATGAGGAAGCGGTGCATGGCCGGCGACAACTCGTCCTCCATAACCTGGGTCATCAATTTGGCCGTGGTTTCTTCTATGCCTTTGGTTGCGCATACGAACGGTATGGGCTCTGAGATGTAGGGTGCCAACTGATGCAATACGGATCGGGTTCTGTGGGAAGGAACGGCAAACAGGACCCCATCACAGCCATGGACGGTTTCAACCAGTGAGGAAGTGGCCGTTAAATTTGATGGAAGAGGGACGCCTTTCAGGAAGACTGAATTTTCATGAGAGGTGTTGATGGCGTTGACGACATCGTGTTCATAGGCCCAGAGGCGAACCTCCAGACCCTTTTCGGCCAGATGTTTGGCCAGGGCTGTGCCCCAGGCTCCAGCTCCAATAACGCCGATCTTGTTGATCGTGGTTGGCATAAGCGATTCAGCCTCATGGGAAAATCATCACCCATCCATTCAGGAAGGCGGATTATATAAGAAGCTATCGAGTACCTGTCAATGAATGAGGATTCCGCCATGTGAACGGGAGCTGGCCTGTTCGTCCCTTGTCAGGATTCTAGAAATAGCTTCGCCACTACCTGTTCAAGTCATAAGATGGAAGGTGGGCATATATACAGGCAATCCAGAGGATTCCGATGAAACGCTGGCATGCGACACGAGTCTCCTCAGGAATCTCTGCAACAGCGCTGTTGTTTTCGTCCCTATTTTTTGTTGTTCCCACTGCGCATGGTGAAACCTACGTTGCTGGACAATTCGGATTCGCGGTGCCTGGTCTAGGTGGCGGCCTCTCGGACGGTGATATTACTTCTTCATTCTTTCTTCCCGGCGCGACACACGGCGAGTTTGAGTTATCAACTTCTCTTATGTTTGGTGGAAAGGTAGGTCACTACTTCAATTCCGCTCGCTGGATTGGCGTAGAGGCGGAAGTGTTTCATACAACTCCCCACATTGACCAGCAAGTTCATACTTTTCAGAACCCCTCAGTGCCCGGCGTAACAGCAAGCGCAACTTTTCAAGGGGCATATTTTCGAGTATTAACAGTGGCTCCTTTTAACCTCATGTTTCGTTATCCGATGACTCGCTTGCAGCCCTATGTTGGGGTGGGACCGGGGATTTTCTTTGCACGTATCAAGGGAGAAGGGCTAGCACCGGATTCGCCAGAGTCAACTTCAGACAATGGGAGACTTGGCTTGAATGCTAAGGTCGGCCTTGAATACTATGTCACCAGACATCTTACGGCATTCGCAGAATGGAAACTTAATTACGCGCACTTCAAATTCGATGAAAACCAAAATCTATTCCCTTTCCCCTATGGCTTAGATGCAACCTATACGATGCATCTCGTCTCATTCGGTGTTGGCTATCACTTCTGATATGTAATCATCCCTGCAAGAACAGCACTGGGAAAACGAGTTTCGTTCCTGTAATCTCTCTTTATGCTGTGAGCTCTCCTTGGCCCGATTATGCAAGCCTGCCAAACCTGCAGCCGGTCACAACCGGAGATCAACCGTTTCTGTATCCAATGCGGTCGGCGACTCGCCGACCGATCGGATAGTCGGCCGGCTACTCAACCCTCTAACACCTTGGCACCAGATCAACTCAATCTCGCGGTACTTTACGGGATGGTCGTCGTGCTCATTCTGGCTGTCTTGTTCCCTCCATGGGAGACACCGCCGACGCAGACCCCGGAGTTTCTCGGCATGTATTTCATCCTCTCTCCACCAACTCCGGACGCTGTTGTGAGCCGCATGCTCCTGACCATTGAGCTCGTTACGATCGCGATTGCCGGCATGTATGGCGCGTTTCTGTTCAGGAAAAAGTGATTGGGCAATAGTCATTCGTCATTGATCAGAATAAATTCATGTCCATTCATCGATTGGCCAATGACGTTTCTCAGTCCAACGCGAGTGTGAGGCACTTGGCCGACCCACCGGATTTCATGAACTCATCGAGCTGAACCTGGTGGGTTTCATATCCTCGCATACGGAGCCAGGCTTGAGTGGTGGGACACCCCGTAGGGAGAACGACATGTTTCCCGACATTGACGGCATTGCAGGCGAACAGTAGGGCTTCATCTTCCGGAACGGCAAGACGCAGCTTGTCAGGAATTCGTTCGGCAATCGCTGCCTGGCCATAGCGATCAAAGGCAGCAGGAAAATAGAGGAGCTCCCCGCCGCTCAAGGGACAGAGGCAGGTATCCAGATGATAGAAGCGGCTGTCGACAAGTTCGAGGGGAATGATTTCTCGGTGAAAACGCTCACTGAGAACCGGGAAGACGTGGAAATCCGATCGTTGCCTATAGCCACCGAACCAGTATTCTGGAAAACCCAGGAGGTCGCCTGCTCCCTCAAAATACAGCTCGTGTTCTACTGTGACCACGTCATAGCCCTGCCCACGGAACCAATCTTCAAAATGAGTCTCTTCAGGCTGACGCTCAGGGTATCGGAAGCGACTCACGACGGCGGTTCGTCCCACCACGATGCCGGCATTGGCCGTAAATACGAGGTCGGGCAACCCAGGAATGGGAGTCATTCGTTCGAGTACGACGCCCACGTCTTTTTCGAGTATTCGCATCAATTCATGCCACTGTCGCATCGCCCTTCCGTGATCTACGCGATTGGCAAGCCGCATCCAGGGATTGATTTCATACTCAATCCCAAAAAACTCCGGAGGACACACGAGGAGGCGGCTCATGTTGGCCTTCCCAATACCCTGGCGAGTTCCGACAGGAACGATGCTGCATCCATGACGAGGCCGACCGCCTGAAAGCTCCCGCGGTCGGCCAACTTAGTCGGGACCGACGGGTTCACGTCTACACAGACTGTGGGAACGGTTGCCGGAAGAAGATTGCCCGTCGCCACGGAGTGGAGCGTCGAGGCGACGAGGAGCGCCAGTCCAACGCCGGGGATCAAGGTGCGCATCGCGCGTTGTGCCAGAACGGAATCCGTGATCACTCCGGGCAAGGGACCATCATCACGAATCGTTCCGGACATGATAACCGGGACGCCTTGGCGGACACAGGCTGCCATGATTCCTTGCTTGATCATTCCCGACGTGACCGCCGCTTCAATACCGCCAATGGCTCGAATCCGGTTGATGGTCCGCAAATGATGCTCATGGCCATGCGGGACTGCGCGCCCTGCTGTCAGCCCGTAGCCGAGTGACGTGCCGAACAGATCAGCTTCCATGTCATGTGCAGCCAGCGCATTCCCACAAAACAGGATATGAATAAACCCCTGTTCGATCAGCCAGGTCAGCGCCTCTCGCCCACCGGCATGAATAATGGCTGGTCCACCGGCCAGCAAGACGTGTGAGTCCCTCTGCCTCTCTCTGTGTCGCTCTCTCATTTGACGCATTCGAGTCGCGACGTCGGCGATGATATGAGCATGGGGCCGTTCAGCCGAGACCTGAGACTCCATGAATCCAAAGACGTCTCGTTCGCGTGGCCGCTGGAGGGGAATGACACGCACCCCCTCTCGACCGATCACGATTTGATCCCCACGACGAACTTCCCCCATCGGCACGGCTTGGGCGACAAAGCCTGCCTCGCTGACTGCGATTGCGAGGTCCATCTCGATTCGATCGACGTCCAGCCATTGACCGTTGAGCCGGATCTGGGTGGGGAGGTGTGTCGTGGCATAGAAGTCATCGGGTAACACCCCATCTGCGGGCGCACCGTCGGTACGGCAGTCGGCCTCACGTTCGATCGAGGCGCCGTGTGGTTGAATCGCCTTCAAAATGTCGTCTAGGAGCGTTCTTGAAGCAGCTTGGATCCGGATACGAGTATGAGACGGTTCTTCCCTGGTCTTGCCGATGTGCACGTCCTCCAGGTCGAAGGTTCCTCCCATCATCAGGATGAGATCGAGCACCTTAGCGAGCACGAGGGAGTCAATAATGTGGCCTTGAAGGCATACGCGTTCTTGGTAGTGGTTCACAGCCGTCCTCAATGGATGTGACCATATAGTACCACCCGCTATGGCAGGGGAAAGAAAATGAGAGGAACTAAGCGTTCGTGGGAGATATTTTCATCAGTTCTCGGAGTACGCTCGTGGCGTAGGCGCCGGGAGGGAGGCTGAAAGAGAGGGTAAGGACATCACCGCTGAGTGACCATTCAAGTTCAGTGAGGGGGATGCGGAGCGCTCTGCGTTCGCCACGGAATCCACAAGCTTTCGCGGCGGCGACGAGACTCTCTTTACTTGTGCCTGCTTCGGCAATGACAGCTTCTTCGATTCCACCAGGCTCGCCACTCGCCCAGGACACGCGTGAGCCGAAGAGGATGCCGGTCGGACTGATCTCAAAACGATCTGCGCGCGGCTGTTCGCTTTCAGCATTCTCAACCTGAAAACAGGCGCCATTCTCCAGTTTTGTCGCCCAATCACCGACGAACAGGCGATCGATCTGATCGATGCGCCGGGCGAGGATGCGATTGAACAAAAACGACTGATAGGTATTGAGGTACCAGATGCGCTGGGAACGGTTCATCTTTTCTCGCCGCCGCGCATCGTGGAGGAGTGCCGCGCCCACCTCGTAGTTATCGCCCCGCTTTCCTTGACGTTGAGGGCCAAAGTAGTTGGGCACGCCACGTGTGCTCAGCTGTTGAAGAACGGCCTGCACGGTTTCAGCTGCGTGATCGGCGACATTACGGATGACTAAGCGGAAGTGATTGCCAGAGTGATGACCGGTTCGTAACCGATTACGATGGCGTCCGAGGATCTGAAAACTCAAGATTGAGTCATCGGTCTTGAGGCCAGAGACCTGCTCCGGTGTGACTCCTTGCAGCGACACCATCTGAGTGGTGACGGCCCGGGCATCCTTCAAGCCGGCGACCCCGATGGCTTGAGCTCTCACACCTAATGTAGAGGAAAGTCGGCGAACAAGATCCGGCGTGGAGAGGCCTCGCTTAGTGATCGTGATGTACAGATGTTCACCTTCCCCGCAAGGAAGGTAGAGCGGCCGTTCCTCGACCTGAAAGTCTTCGGGCACGGCGCGGATTTGTCCACCGATTCCAGGCATGTTGCTAGTGAGGAAGGGCTCGATTGGTTGCGTCACAGGTATTCCTTCGTTGGGCTGACCATGAATAGCGCAAATGTGTTGTCAAATCTGGTGAAACGTAAGCCCATGGTATACTTTTCTGGTCCATGTGGAAACGATCAGATAAGAGACAGGTTATGGAATGAGCCGGCGGCGGGCGGTGTCATGGCCTGATCGCGCGCGAGCCTCTATTGGCTACTGTCTCGGCCATCCCCTCTACCGACTATTCAGCCTCATCCCCGACTGGGAATTCGGCCTTGCGAAACATGAGGTGACGCGGTACACGCAAGTGCATGGTGTTCTGGCTGGTCGTGCCGTCCATATCACCGACCTGCATATTGACCGATATTGCCCGCGTCACGATCGCATCGTCGACACTGTGAAGGAGCTTCATCCGGATTGGATTTTTATCACCGGGGACCTGCTCAACGTTCCCGAAGGACTTCCTCATCTCTTTCGATTCCTCGAACAGCTACGCGCCATAGCCCCCATCTACATGACGTTGGGCAATCATGACCACTATAGCGGTGTGCCGGTTGCACAATATGCCGAACTGGCCGATCGACACAAGATCACGCTGCTGGTGAATCAAAGCGCCATCGTCTCAACGGGAAAGGGAGAACTCGCCATTGTCGGCGTCGATGATCCATCACTACATCGTGCGGATCTTCGATGTGTCCCGCCTCGCGCCGAGTCACGCTTTACCTTGCTGCTCGCCCATGCCCCTAACATCCTCGACTATGTGGAGGATCATCATGCCATTGACCTAATCCTCTGTGGACACAGCCATGGAGGGCAGTGGAAAGTGCCGGGAATCCCCACCTTCTGGCTTCCTCCTGGCTGTAATGGTCGCGTGGACGGGTGGCACGAATCCGGCCAACACAGGCTGTATGTCAACCGAGGGTTGGGTTGGTCCTTTCTTCCTTTTCGTCTGAACTGTCGGCCTGAAATTGCGGTGATTGAGTGGGTGCAGGAATAGGCCGATCCGCAAACCGCATAATCGTCACTCCCGCATCCGTTCCAATGCTTCCCTGGCTCGACTTCTGACGGTTTGGTCCCAGTCATGCTCCATGGCCGTCTTTAACCGTTCGCGCGCTTCGGTCGCTCGGAGTCGTCCAAGCCCCAACGCGGCGCAGGACCGCACATAGGCATGGTCATCGTCCAGAGCCTTCACGAGTAGCGGCACCACCGACAGATCTTGCAACGCGCCGAGGTGACTGGCTGCCATGCCCCTGATGCGATGCTGTTTATCACCCAACGCTCGTTGTAGGGTGGTGATAAACAGCTGCTTCAAGGCTGGCACGGCCGATTGAAGCCCATCGATGCGATACGCATTGACTTCAAGCAAGGTAAAGGCAAGGTCAAGTCGTTTGTCCTGGACGGTTTCTCGCTCGAACAGCGATAGGAGTCTGGCTCGCTCGCGAGACTTTTTGCGGCGACGGTGGAGCGATCTTAGCGAAATGAATAGCAGGCCGGCAGCCACAAGACTGATCGTCGCCATTGGCACAGCCTGATCGACGATATAGTCTTGAGTCTCAACCGATAATCGTTTCCAGACCCACACGCCGGTCACGATGAAGCCGAGTAGTACGGCAAGCAGGGTCAGGTTGGCTTGCCCTTGATCGCGATGGTCCACCATACGGCGGAGATCATACGAACGTGAAGGAGGGGCCGTCAACGAAGGGAGCCTTGAGGACACCGACGGCTTGACCGAGGTTTCCCGTTGTGACTATTCTGCGAAAACATTAGCGTCCGGTGTGTTGCCTATGAGACTCACCATTCTTGGTTCCGGGACCAATGTCCACCCCACGCGTGCCGCGGCCGGGTATTTGGTGCGCACAGATCAACACATTCTGCTCGATTTTGGCCCTCGCACTCTGATGAACCTGATCAAGACCGGAGTGAACCGGCACAAGATTACGCATCTGTTGTTCTCGCATTTTCACGCCGATCACTTTTCTGATTTCATCACCTTCTTTTTCGACGCGATCATCTATGCCAAATACGGAGGAGGGCATCGCCCAGGGATGACGCTGATCGGACCGAAGGGGACGATCCGTCTCTTACGGTCGATCATGCGCAGTTTCCCGAGTTTTGACTCAGCTCCATTCCGCGTGACCTTGCGCGAGGTATCCAGCAAGCCGTTCATGATCGGAGAGACTCGTATCGTGCCCAACCCAGTGGTCCACGTACCAGACCTCTCATCCGTCGGCTATCGGATCGAGTACCGGGGGAAGGCGATCGTGTATTCTGGAGATACGCAATATTGTGATGCGCTTATCCGACTATGCACAGATGCCGACTTGGCCGTGCTCGATTGTTCATTTCCAGCAAACAAGCCTGGCCCCGCCCATCTGCACGCTGGACAGTGTGGTCAGGTGGCGAAGGAGGCCGGGGTAGGCCAACTTGTTCTCTCGCATTTCTATCCAATTGCGGATCGATACGACGTCAGGGTTCAAGCGGCTGAGCAGTACAGTGGCAAGATTTGGAAGGGGAAGGATCTGCTGACGATTCGAGTCTAGCCTATCAGGGTGTTGAAAAAGTCCGCGAGCTTTGTTCTCGCATCGCTCAGAGGCTCAACGTACGGTACTGAGTACGTTTCGCCTCTTCGCTCGCTGCGTCCGTGCTGGCGGCCATTTTGAACACCCTGCTCGATGCGGCAAGGAGTGTCTGTTATAGCCCTTCTTCGCGAGGAGCGCCGCCCAAGATCTCGATGAATTTTGTCAGGCGAGCGGTCTTTCCCTCTTCCCCCGACTTGGAGTAGATCGCCAAGAGATTTTTGATCATGCGAGACAGAATGGCTTGAACCGGACTTTTTTGGAGATACTTCTCATCAAACCCGTATCCGGCCTCGGTCAGAAAGCGAGCGCAGTTTTTTTCGGTGAGCAAGGCTCCGCCGTTGAAGCAGTCGATGAAAATCTTATAGCGATCAGACTCGTACTTCACCAAGAAATGCCCCGGCATGCCGACGCCATACAGCGGGAGTGCCAAACGCTGTCCGATCAAGAGATAGACGGCTGACAAGCTGATGGGGATACCGACTCGCCGATCCATGACGCAGTTGACGTAGCTGTTCTCAATTTCATAGTAGTTTTTAGTATTTCCCTTAAACCCTTGTTCGGTGAACAGGTATCGGTTGAGTGCGTTGACGGCCTCTTCACCGGACGCTCGATAGCCAATCCGCGCTCGAACTTCGTCTGCCATGGTATCGAGCTGATCACGATAACGAGCGACATCAAGGGCAGGATAGGCATAACGGGCGATCAGGAAGGCGCCGGCTTCGAGGCTCATCGCGTCGTCCGTGAGGGACGTCAGGCTCGCCAGTTCATCCTCCAGCTTGCTGCCTCGGATTTCCTCTAGGACGGACGCGATCCGATCGGCCATTTCAGGTTGCTCAATTTCCGCCTCCTGGAGAAGCGGGACGGCCGATGGGCCGATATCGATGAGCCTCCCGCTGATGGTACGGACAATTCGGTCGTCCTCATCGGACAAAAGGCGAATCAGCGCACGAATTTGATTCTCCGGCATCATCTCCTACGACTCTCCGTCGCGCACAGGCTGACGTCTGGGGGCGTTGATGTCATGATCTGACGGATTCTGCCGTCAGTCAAGCGATCCACGGTTCGGGGTGAGGTTACCCCATGGCACGGCGGAACGCCTTGGCCCCGCCGTACAGACAGAGGGCATCGAACACCAGCATGACCAAAACCACCATCCCGATGTGTGGCAAGGCTTCAGTCCAGCCGGACAGAATTAACGGCCGCACGGCATCGATCGCCCAGGTCATCGGGTTGAATTGCGCCAGAAAACTCATCCAGCCTGGCATCGCCGTCAGCGGGACCAATGCGGAACTGAGGAAAATCATCGGCAGCGAAAGAAATCCCAAGACGGAAAAGAAATCACCGTGACTTTTCACGGAGAAGGCCATTGCCATGGAGATGGCCGTCAGGCCGACACCGAACATCATGCCGATCAGCAGAATCATGGCCACCCCTAGGATGCCGGTCGCTGGGTGAACGCCGAAGAGGTAGGAGACGCCAAGAATCACAAGGACTTGCATCGACGTAATGGCCATGACGAAAATAAAACGGCTCAGGATGACGGAGGTTCGATGGATCGGCGTGGACATCAACCGCTCGAGGAACCCGTTTTCCTTGTCGAACAGCAGATCGACCCCGCCGGCCAAGCCATTGTTCAAGACCGTCATAACGACGACCCCGGCCGCGAGGAAGCTGATGTAGTTGGGAGCCTGCGTGACCTGTGTGTCTGCGGCCCGTTGAAACAGGTTTCCGAAGAAGATAAGCCAGAACAGCATCGGCTGCACCAAGGTGAACAGCATGCTGAATTTTTCCCGGCTCAATCGCCGAACCCACCGCATCGTCAACGCGCTGATTTCTTGCCAGTAGTGCGCCACATGACTCCTTTATACCGTCTCAGATTCCGGGATAGATTCGGTGATGGCCCGTCCCGTATGTGCGATGAACACATCGTCCAAGCGCGGACGGTTATATTGAATAAACTCGATGTTACAACCTAATCGATTGGCCGATTCGAGAATGGTGGGCAATGCTTTTTCAGGGGATTCCACTCTGATATCCAAACCCTTGGTGGTTGCCCGCACGGCCTTGATCGCAGGCCGATCTTTGAGCGCGGACTCTAACGAATGAATCCGGTCGGTCTCTTTCAAGGTCAGGGACACAATGTCTCCACCGAGGGCAATTTTGAGCTCGACCGGTGAGCCCAGCGTTTTGATCTTGCCCCCGTCGATAATCGCGAGTCGATCGCAGAGTTGATCGGCCTCATCCAGATAGTTGGTCGTCATCACAATCGTCATCCCACGGGCTTTGAGCATTCGAACGTACTCCCAAATCCGGAGACGGCTTTGTACGTCGAGGCCGAGTGTGGGCTCGTCAAGAAACAAGACTTTGGGGTTAGGCAGCAATCCACAGGCGATATCGAGCTTGCGCTTCATCCCACCGGAATAGGTCTTGGCCGGCCGGTCCGCATGGGCCTCCAGTTCGACCAGTGTGAGCAGTTCTGCGATGCGTTTGGCCGCTTCTTCTTTCGTCAGATGATAGAGCGCGCCCAGCAATTGTAAGTGTTCACGTCCGGTGAGGAACCGGTCGATCGCGCGTTCTTGAGGCACGTACCCGATGAGGGTCCGAACCTTGTCCGCATCGCGTACCGTATCGTACCCCATGACCGTCGCCGTGCCCGATGTCGGGTGCAGCAAGGTGATGAGGGTGCGAAGCGTGGTGCTCTTGCCTGCGCCGTTCGGTCCCAGCAGGCCAAAAATCTCTCCTGCGTAGACTTGGAACGAGAGGTCATCGACAGCCCTATAGCTGTCATAGGTTTTGCTCAGATGGCTGACGTCAATTGCGATGGTCCGATCCATTTAGTCCAAGCCCTTTATGCCGTGAGGTTCGTGGAGCATGAATTGAACCAGATCGTTCAATCGACGAGCTCGTTGGTGGAGCCCATCCGCTTCCAGTAAAAATTGTTTTTCCAAGGGGGTACAGTCCAAATAGGTTGAGAGAGTATTGACCAAAACTTCATCACTGACTTCTTCGCGAAAAAACCCTTGCCACGCCGCACTATCTTCTCTCGCCTGAAGGTACCGTCCAAGCACATCGACCAGCGCTTGCCGAACGCCTTTGGCCAGCCCCTCGGTGGCGCACATGGGCGTGACCTGAATCGTCGCTTCGCGATAGGGCTTGTCGAAGTGTTCTTCGGAAATCTCGCACCGTTCGAGCCCTTGTAGCAAGATGTTGGAGCGCCCGTCCGGCAAGGGTTGCACGCTCACGATCCGTCCGATGCATAGCGCGGGATAGATGGCTGGATTCCCATAGTAGTCCGGCTCCCACCCTTCTTTCAGCAGCGCCATGGCAATACATTGACCGCCCATTGTCACATCAGCGATCATCTGGCGATAGCGTGGTTCAAAAATATGGAGCGGCAGATACGTCCTTGGAAAAAAGACGACGTTGGGTAACGGAAACACCGGAAGGCGATCGGGAATTGGAAACGGTTCGACATATTTGGACGAACTCCGATCAGACGGCCCCCGCTCATGATCAGTCTGCATGGCTCACGATAGCTGACACGTGTGAAAATTGTCAACGCCGTTTGCTCGATGACGAGTCGTGGGAAAATACAAAACATCGCTCTGAGACAGTCGATTGGTTCATGGGTTGGACGCGTGGTATAACCGATACAACGGGAGGGCTCAGGTTACGTGATCCACTTACGATCGGCTGACGATGCAAGACAGCGTCTGACAGACTGGGGACGGATCCTCATGGTAGTCCCTGTCTTGCTGAGCGTGACTGTGTCGATGGTATTCGCCGCAAGTCCGGCTTCCGTACCATTTCAACCGGCGACTGCCGGCTATCGGTACGAGTTTCCCAGAGACCATGGATCGCATGCCCGCTATCGAACCGAGTGGTGGTACTACACAGGCCATCTGCAGTCGAAGAACGGCCGGTCGTTCGGCTTTGAGTTGACCTTCTTTCGCCGTGGTGTCCCGCCTGACCAAATCAAGACGCTACCGTCGAAATGGTCGATTAGCCACCTATATCTGGCCCACTTTGCCGTGACCGATATCAACGGGAAGCGATTTCACTTCTCGGAAAAACTCAGTCGGGAGGGGTTGGGGAAGGCCGGTGCCGACGAGTCGAGGCTCCGTGTCTGGATCGACGATTGGCGTGCGGAAGCGTCGACGGACCAGACCGGCTCTCACACCTTGGCGGCTCATGACGAGACCCATACCCTCGCCCTCACACTCCAACCGGCCAAGCCGCTCGTCACTCACGGTGCGGCCGGCATCAGCCGAAAAGGCAAAGATATCGGTCAAGCCTCTCACTACTACTCGTTTACGAGACTCACGACCACGGGGAGCCTGACGATCGATGGCGAGCAGTTCGAGGTGTCTGGCACCAGCTGGATGGACCATGAATATGGGTCAACCGAGCTTGGGACGGATCAAGTCGGATGGGACTGGTTCAGCATTCAGTTGGAGGACGATACCGAACTCATGCTGTATCGGATGCGGCGGAAAGACGGCTCGGCCGATCTGGCTTCCAGCGGGACCGCCGTGTCGCCGGATGGACGCACTCGACACCTGGAGGTGACCGACTTTCAGATCGAATCGACGGGGGCCTGGACCAGCCCTGAGAGTAAGGCCACATATCCCAGCCGATGGCGGCTGACGTTCCCGTCGCTTGACCTGGTTTTGGATCTCGCTCCGTTGCTTGCGAATCAAGAATTGCGCACTTCGCGCAGCGCCAAGGTTTCCTATTGGGAAGGAGCGGTGGCGGTGACAGGGACTAAACAGGGCAAACCAATCAAGGGGCAAGGCTACGTCGAGCTGACCGGCTATGTTGAACGCCTCAAGCTCTAGCAATCAGCTCTCAGCAGCCTATCCTCATGGCTGAGTCGCGCAGTGGGATGATGATGGATCAGGAATATGTTTTCCTTCGTGCCGAAGATCGGAGCGAGCTGGAACGGCTTCGCCTGATCGAACGTACGCTTGATCCTGCAAGTCGGCGGCGGCTGCTTGCCACCGGGCTGCAGGTTGGGTGGAGGTGTCTGGAGATTGGCCCTGGCGCTGGGTCCATTCTGGCTTGGATGGGAGAGGTAGTTGGTCCATCAGGAGCCGTATGCGCGATCGACGTATCGACGAAGTTTCTTTCAGTTCAACGCCCCCCTCATATCGATATCCGCCAGGAAGATTTCCGAACTGTTGACTTGGCGCCATCATCATTCGATCTTGTTCATTCCCGGTATGTGCTCATTCATATGTCTGACTATCAGAGTGTGCTATCGAAAATGTTGGCCTGCCTTAAGCCTGGCGGATGGCTTGTCCTGGAAGAGCCGGACTTTTCTGCCTCGCGAGGCATTGAAGGGGACACAGTTCAGCTGGAGGCAGTGAACAAGGTCAATAGGGCCATCAAAACCATGTATGACAAATTAGGGATGGATTATGCCTTAGGCCTCAAGCTCCCTGCGCTCTTACAACAACAAAGGGTCTATGGGCTTGCGGTAGAAAACGATGTGCCGCTCTCCGCCGGTGGATCCGGCATGGCCACGATCATGAAGATGTCAGCAGTGCAATTGCGCGATAAATATCTCGCGACTGGTGTTGTCACGGAGCAGAATCTTGATCAGTATCGATGTTTCACAGACAACCCGCAGGCCTGGGCGATTTATTATGGGACGGTTGCGGCCAGCGGTCAAAAACCTTGATTGAACGATGTAGACAGGAGAAGAAATTATCAGCTCCAGAGCCCTGTGCCTCCCGCAGTACCAAGGTGCCCTATGGAGAAGACACGGTGGCCGTGACTGGAACCAAACAGGGCAAGCCTATGAAAGGCGAAGGCTGCGTCGAACTGACCAGTTATACGGAGCGGCTCAAGATAAAATAGGGATAGCCATTACCGAACTATGCATACAGAGGCGTCCCATTCTCTTTGCGATCTCGGAGCTCTGCCAACATTTCAGATTCCGTGATATCCATGGCCCACCTTGGACGAAGTTGGAAGTGGGGTTGATCGACGAAGGTCTTCCAGTTGCCTCCCCATTCAAACCCCAAGTCCATTCCAAGAGCGCCGACAGCCTTATACTTGTCGGACTCGCTAAGGTACTTTGTACCCTCAAAGATCCCGACATCAAACGCAATACCAAAGTTGTGGTTGGAGTACCCGCCTCGTACTTTTGTGACGATCCGGCCAGGCTGTGTACGACCCTGTGCATACAGTTCGTCCTGTTCGGCATAACTTCTCAATCCACTAATGATCTTGATCTGTATCCCGTTTTGCGCGGCCTTTTGAACCAATGCCCGTGCATTGGGTTGCACTTCGGGAAGTAACGTTGCGATCTTTTTCTCACTTCGTGCGTCGACGGCTTCAATCGCCTCGGCAGGAGGCGCTCCATGAATCGTTGGTTTGACAATGTGGGCATAGATGGCGCCCCACGTCTCTGTACCGGCTCGACCATCAACTTGCACGCCCAGCTTTTTCTGCACGGCAGAAATCATGTCTTCAAGTTCCATTGTAAGTCTCCTTGTGGTGAGCTGCGACAGGGATCCAGAGGCTGGCCACGTATCCTCCTACATCAGCCAATAGTCGTGCGGGACATGCAATCAAGACAGATTTTCGTTGGCTCTAGAGTATCAATTGTGACCAGATTGTTCGCTCCGTTCCAGTCTGGAATAACCTCGATCGCCTGCGCTGTAGCCTTCACCGGTTTGTTGCCTGGAGTTTTGACCGTCACACCTATTGCCGCGACCTTGTTCGGTGGCATACGAGTGATTTGCCCATCGTACGGTGATTATGGACTCCGCAAAGGTTGTGCCGGAAACAAATGGGGTAAGGCCTTGCTGATTTTACCGCAACATGCGAATCGATTGAAGGTTTTGTGGAGTGGAAATGGGGGAGAACTGAATCTAAAACGATTCGGCTGGTATCAAAATAGATACTTAAACGGGTTTGGTTGAGGGTCTTCTCTGCAGAACCCTCGGCAGCCATTATTGGTGGCACGCTGTTTGCCAAACAAAGCTCTTAGCTCCCTTCCATTTCTTGACTCCGTGCTGAATCCTGTGTTTAGGTCTCCCGCCAGTACTGTCATGCTACGCCAGACCACGCTTCGAAACATCTCACTCATCCTGCTTCTCTTCTGTCTCGGCTGCCAAAAGGAGAGCGAGTCGGTTGTCTCAATCGCGCTCCATCCAACGAATGTAAATATTCTCTACGTTGCCACGAACGATGCAGTCTATAAATCACGAGATGGCGGTGGGACCTGGGAGCGATTCCCAAGTTTCAGCGCACGTCGGGTGACGACGCTGGCGATCGATCCACTGCTGCCTGCGACGATCTATGCCGGTACCATGGGGGATGCGGTCTATAAGAGTCCGGACGGTGGGCAACATTGGCTTCCACATAATGTGGGATTGAAGGAACATGTGTCGTTTGTGAATCAGTTCGTGTTCCATCCGATAGTGAGCGAGAAGATCTATATCGCCACGACTGTGGGCGCGTTCTATACGAAGGACGCAGGGCGTGAATGGGAAGAACGGATGAACGGGATGAAGGAAGTTCACATTGTGACGGCCATCGCCATGAATCCCAAAGCCCCTACCACCCTGTACGGCGGAACAACGGGTGGGGTGTATCGCTCAGAGGATGGAGCGATGTCCTGGAAAAGGATCAACAACGGGTTGATTCCCGAGAGCGAGCTGATGGCGTCCATGGCGTTGGGCGTGAATGCTATTGAAATCGATCAGATGAATCCTATTATCGTTTACGCGGGGACGACGAAAGGGCTGTTCCGCACGGTCAATAAAGGTGAACAATGGGAGCGGATTGGACCATCCCTCCCTGATCCTTTTATCAGCAGCATTCTGCTCCATCCCACAGAACCGTCACAGCTCTATGTTGGTGGGCCGAAAGGGGTATGGAAAAGTTCGGATAGTGGAAAGACCTGGCGGGCGGTGAACCAGGGCATGACAACCCTGAACATTCGCGCCCTAGCTATGAACCCGAAGAATCCGCAACTACTCTACGCCGGCACGAACGGCAGTGGGCTCTATCGCTCCACTGATGCCGGCGCGACCTGGGCGGCGGTGCCGCTCACTGCCGCGCCGGTTTCGAGTCAATAACTGCTTTTTGCGCCTGCTTCTCCATGCTGGTATCGGCCGCTATAGGAGACCATGCGATCTGAGAGCGTTTTCCACTCGTCTGCGGTCATCAGGTCCTTCATCTTGAACCGAAGGCTCAGTACCCTGGCCGAGCTTTGCGCCCGCTGAATGTTTGCCTCGTTCACGATTTTTGAAAATTCGTCGGGTGTCGCCGTATAGCTGGTGTTCAAAGTGTAGAGCTGCCGATGATAGGCCCGCTCCTGCGCACGGCTCTCCTTGAGCTCCTTGATGATCTCACCGACGTATGCATTCACACCCTTCGCCTTTTCGGGATCCTGCACGGTCCGATTGATCAATCCCTCCATGTCTTGCTGGCCCTTCTGCCAATAGGCGTCACTCTTGCCGCCTCCCGTCATGCCGTGGTGGTGGTGAGACGAGCACCCAACCAGCAGAACCAGGGTGAGCGCACTGAGTAAGCCGCCGAACATCCGTTTCATGCATGCCTCCTATTGAGAGTTGTTCCCTGCCTTCTTCATACCGTATTATCCACATGATTACTATGGCCGATGCCACACCTACCTTGTCCGACCCCAGTCAGATTCTGAAGGAGGAGTTCCGCCGGCATCTAGAGATCTTCTATGCCCATCTCAAATTGGCCCCACCCTACGAGAGCGTAGAAAAAGCGATTCGGATGCTGACCACCATCGTGCATGCCCTACCGAAGGAAGAGCAAGTTCGAATCGTCTCCGATCCGACCCTACGCTGGCAGCAGTTTGCACAGGCGTTTCATGCATCAGGGCTTGCGAAGAAGCATCGGGGGATCATTGCTGGTCTGGCCCGTAACCGCTCAGCCTTGAACTTGCCAGCCGAATACGATCACTTCTTGAATTTATTTCTTGTCTGAGAAAAAGCGCAACGGGCGAACTAGGAAGAGGAGGAGATGGGGAGTGCGACGGCATCTCGCAATTCGGCATAGACTTTCATGAGGCGGTTGTCTTCAAGCCGATACGCAAGGGCCATCGTGACGAGTCCAAAGGCCAGCACAAGGGCGGCGAGGGCAATGACCGTGATGCCCGTGAGGGTTCCCCCCAGTGAAGCGAATCCTCCATCCAGGGCATATTGCACCACGAAGGTCAGGGACCCGATCAAGACGACCGCAAGCCATAGGAGCGTCATGATGGCTGACGACCACGGCATCCGCTTCACGCACAACGTGTCCAACGATCCGTCCTGTTGTGAAAGATGAATCAGCCCTTTCACCGGCCAGGCGGTCCTGAACCGCCTGGAGAACAATCGATACTGGGGGCGGATTGCAATTTGGGAGAGCTGTGGATAAAACCAGGCCACTCCATGCGGAAGCATCAGCACCCTCTCGGGCGTGAACCGATCGCCTAGGGTTGTGAGCGCGGCTCCAGGCCACTGGTCCGGATTGCTTGCGACACGGTACCCGTACCGAATGGCGTCCGGGGTCAGCCGAATAAAATACAGCCAATCACCGACGATCAGTCCGATAAACAAGAGCCCTGCGAAGAGGCCGGCCAGGATCATGCATGTAGCTATCCCATAGGAACTCAACACGAATCAAGGCGAAGAGGACCGGTCAGGATTCATTTTCTTTAGGCAACCCGACTGATGGTATTTCTTTCTCGCCTCACGCAAGAAGCTGTTGACTCAAGAGGATGAGTTGGCTACATTACCCGCCATTACGTTCCATGGCTGGCTTTGGCACCCGTCATGCCCTGCCTTTATGTTTACCCGCGTTGACAGAGCAAGTTGTTAGCCCTGCAGAGTCAGGGTTTTCAGAGAGTCGATCGTTTCAAGTCTGGAGGAGGCATGGATCCCAACAAGATTGAGCGTGTCTACACGAACTACGCGGGGTTCTACGACAAAGTGTTTGGGAAAGTGTTTCATGAAGGGCGTGAATCGGCCGTTCGGAATCTCAATGTACAACCCGATGAACAGATCCTCGAAGTCGGTGTGGGGACTGGACTTGCGCTTCCCATGTATCCTCGCCATTGCCGCATTGTTGGGATCGACGTATCCGAAGGAATGCTGGCTAGGGCAAGGGAGAAGGCGGAAACTCACTCCCTCGACCACGTCCAGCTTCACCGAATGGATGCAGGAGCGATGGAATTCGAGGATGACAGCTTCGATACGGTTGTGGCGGCCTATGTCGTCACGGCGGTGCCAGACTATCGAACGGTGGTCAGTGAGATGATTCGGGTTTGCCGTCCCGGTGGCCGTATTATCATGCTCAACCACTTCAGCAATGGCAACAAAGTGATCAATGCGATGGAGCGAGTGATCTCGCCGTTGACCAAGCACCTGGGGTGGCGGACGGATCTGTCGCTTAGTACCGTGTTGGAAGGGACGTCGCTCCGCATCGCTCGCAATCAACGGGTGAATCCATTACGACTGTGGGCCTTGGTGGAGTGCATCAACGGCAAGGGCCAGCGGACGAACGGGAATGGCACGGCACACCCTGCTTCAGGGTATGTGAACGGCAACGGAACAGCCGGTTTTGCAAATGGGAACGGCAACGGGCGTTACTCCCCCGAGCACGCGCACTAATCGGCGTTCCCCCTCATCGCTACTTATCGACTGTGTCGTGTCTGGAGTTCCCGAATCAACCATCCCTCCCATTCACGACCTGGGATGATCGTTGTCCCGACGAGACAGTCACCGGCGAACTGTTGAGTGATTTGATCAGCCAGCACTTCGAGGATTCGGCTCATCCGCCGATCCTGAATCCCCATCACCCGCAACATCAGACCAAAGCCTTGCCCTTCCAGTGGACCATAGCCCAGGACGTGGACCCTATGCTCCTCGCTGGCCGTAGATTCGCCTGCTGGAATCAGATCCCCTTCCCACTGCACCGCCGGATGAATCGCGACCGCCCGCGTCGCGTCACGCCATGTGCACGGCAGACCGGCTCGATCCAGTTGGTGTAACAGCCACTCCACCGTGGGGCCTTCGGTCGCTCGGCCTTGGAAGATCCATCGAGCGAACTCGGCCGCCTGATCGGCCGTCACGAATGGCGTGGCGATTTCATCCAGAGCGGCCTCATCGCACACCACGTAGAGCTCCCCCTGGGGATCGAACCAAAAGCGCATTTTCCCCGCAGTGAACTCCGTCTGGATCACGCCAAGGGATGAACAATCAGTCCCATCTTGTTCGAAGACGGAGAAATCCGTGACGCCGGTCATCGTGAGCTTGGCCACTCGGACGTATCCGCGAACCTCATAACGGATTATGAGCGAGATGGTCGTACCGGCCGGTACTTCCCGTGTAGAGCCTTCGTCGAAGAGACGGCGTTTGGAAATCTGCAGGTCGGTCACATATCCTGAGCGAAAACCGCCCGTATGCCCGATGAACCACCGAAGGTCTTCCACGTTCTTAATGGAGTGCTTCATGTGACAAATACTAGTTCTGGTATGGAGACGTGTGCGACGCGTGTGCGCTCGTCCAGCACGATACCACAGCAGGACGCCGAGAACGCAACAGGGTTCTGACCTCGTATGAGCCGTACCGTACGAGGCCGACCTTTTCGCACCAGGCGGCAGCGATTGCCGCTTCGTCCCGGCCTTGGTTGACCATGACGAATAAACCGTGAGGGGTGAGATTGCGGGCTACCCGAGAAAACAATGCGTGCGGCGTTAACACTGAGAGCGGCATCCGCCAGGCCAGCACAGGGCCCGGCGTCACGAAGGGATACCACGCGGTAACGACGTCAGCCGGATGATCATAGCCGGCATAGTCGCCGACGATGAACTGTGTATTCGGCAGGTTTTGGATATAGCCATGGGCATAGTCGAGGCGACTATATCCATTGGTGTAGATCCGGTGCCCTTCGACCTCAACGCCGACCAGCTCCGATGGCTGAAAGAACGCATGCAAGGCGGCCGCATACCAGAAGTTACTCGACCCCATATCCTGAACGGCTCCACCTACTGAATAGGGTAAGCCGAGCGCCGACCAGGTTCGTTCCAGCACCTCAAGATAGTCGTATTGCTTCAGGGCCGTCGACTGTTCTGCCTGCCGTTCGAATCCTACACGGAAGCGTCGTTGGAGTGAGGCGATACGTGCTTGCTGAATGCCGCTCAGTTGAGAAAGTCGCCTGACCGGTCGTTCACGATACGCTCCTCGAGACCAGGCGAATCGTTCCCCAAGGTGGTACCAGAATGCGTGATATCGAGAGGCGAGCAATTGCCGGATCGAATAAGACGGTGGGGTGTCATGCGAATTCAACAGTATGGAGGGGGCATGATCCTGAACACCGACGTTTTGCTCGACAACGGAAATGGGCATAATACTTCTTCTTCGGAAGATTGGCCCAAGGCCTGAAGGGAAGCGGCTGGAAAAGATAGAGCGAGATCAGGGGGATAGAGTGCGCACGAATACTTCCGTCGCCGCTTACTCTCTGAAGAGGTACTGCGGATATGGTGTCGAATTGCTTGGCGAGGCGCGGATCGGCAACACAGATGGCTGAGGATCTTGTCGATCACCCGAGAATCTTCGATCGCAGCGATGATCTTCAGATCGCTGCCGCAGTTGGGTAGCGCTCGATGTCAAGGTTGAATGCTAGTTTGAGCAGTCGAGCCCAGCTCCTGCACAGCGCTTTTTTGCGCTGAGGCCTTAGTGGTTCAGGCTTTGCTAGGAGGCCCTAGCGGCGGAGCGGAAACGATTTGACCGCGCAACGTGGTGTTGGGAGCTCAATCGGGGAGCCAGCAATGCTGGTGATGCTGCCGGGAAGGCCAAAATCTTCATCTGATTCGTGCATCATTCATAGGAAACTCAGCTTGCGAGGCCTGCTGGAGAAAGTGTATGTATTCCTCCAGTACATTTCCAGGTCATGACTTTTACTGATCCCTGCTGAATTGGACTCAAAAACATGAAGAGAGCCATCTGCCTCCAACACGTTTCTTTTGAGGGGCCTGGTGCTTTTGCCTCATCCCTTTCGACTCGTATGGTGAGTCTTGAGCGCTATCTTGTCCCTGAAAATGGATTGCCAAAAGATGCTGGTGATCTATTGATTGTGATGGGGGGGCCGATGTCAGTAAATGACTCAGATAATTGGATTACCGAGGAGACCGCTTTCATCCGATCAGCCTTGCGGGCAGGTAAGCCGGTGATTGGCGTGTGCCTAGGGAGTCAGTTCATGGCAAAGGCGCTCGGTGCGACGGTGAGGTCAGGTAAGGCATTGGAGATCGGTATGACTCCTGTTCGTCTCACTGGCGATGGAAAACAAGATCCTGTGTTTGGGGCTGGCTCAGAATCCTTTGAGGTCTTTGAATGGCACGGGGAAATCTTCGACTTACCCAGTGATTGTGTCCCGTTGGCTGGATCCGAGATTGCGCCACTGCAGGCATTTCGTTACGGCGATCGGGCCTATGGCCTGCTGTTTCATGCGGAAATGGAGGAAGGTGGTATCGACTCATTGTGCCGAGAATGTGCTCCGGATTTGATCAAAGCTCGTCTTACGGCCCATCAGGTCAAGGCTACCGCACTGCCGCGACTCCCACAACTCCATGAGATGGCCGATCGACTCATCGGCCATCTTCTTAAACCTACACGTTGATTGCCGGCGCTGCTCTGAAGTAACCTAACGCGTTCAGTTTGAACGTGTAACAGTGAGAAGGTTCTTCCCCGCACGTTCTAACCTTGTCACGTTCCAATATGTGAACTCATCTCGAAAGGAGCCAAAGGAATGGCCGGTTTTCCGATCGAAGTTGCCACACGCATCAAGACGCTGCCTCCCTATTTGTTTGCCGCGATCGATAAGATGAAGCAGGAGGCCATCGCGCGTGGCGTGGATATCATTAACCTCGGCATCGGCGACCCTGATTTGCCGACGCCTGCGCCGATTATCGACAGTTTAGCCAAAGCAGCGAAGGACCCCAAGCACCACCAGTACCCCTCCTATGAAGGCATGTTGTCTTTCAGAAAAGCCGTGGCTGGTTGGTACAAACGCCGTTTCAATGTGACGCTTGATCCAGCGAACGAGGTCCTCACGCTGATCGGCTCAAAAGAGGGTATTGGGCATATCCACCTTGCCTTTGTCGACCCTGGCGATGTGGTGCTGGTTCCCAGCCCCGGCTATCCGGTGTATCCCGTCGGTACCGGATTTTCAGGTGGTGTGTCGCATCTCATGCCGCTGACAAAAGCCAATGGATTCCTGCCGGATCTGAATGCGATCCCAAAGGATGTGGCTAGGAAAGCCAAGCTGATGTGGCTGAACTCTCCGAATAATCCGACATCCGTGATTATGACGAAGGACTACTTTAAGCGGGCCATCGAGTTCGCACAGGATAATCAGATCATCATCTGCCACGACGCGGCCTACTCGGAAATCTACTACGACGGCAAGCGCCCAGCGAGTTTTATGGAAGTGGATGGTGCCAAGGATGTTGGCGTGGAGTTCCACTCGCTCTCGAAGACGTACAACATGACCGGCTGGCGTCTGGGATTTGTCGTCGGCAACAAGGATGTGTTGGCAGGCCTCGGCAAGGTGAAGAGCAACCTCGACTCAGGCTGTTTTGAGGCGGTTCAAGAGGCCGGCATTACAGCGTTGGGCTTGGACGACTCGGTCACCGACGGCATCCGAACGATCTACCAGGAGCGCCGCGATACGCTCATTCCTGGGCTCAAGCAGTTGGGATTGGAAGTGGATGCGCCACCCGCCGCTTTCTATATCTGGGTGACGGTGCCGAAGGGCTATACCTCCACGTCCTTCACCGCCCATCTGCTGGAAAAAACAGGGATCGTGACGACGCCGGGCAACGGCTTTGGCGCACCGGGCGAAGGCTATATCCGCATGACGGTCTGCACGACCAAAGAACGGTTAGCGGAAGCGGTCGAGCGGATCAAAAAAGTGGGATTCTAATTCTAATTGGTAAGAGAGTGAAGGGTAAGGGGTGAGGCGAAAAGATATGGAGTTTGGCCCCTTACTCTTTACCCCTCACTCTTAACTCGCTATGGAGACGGTCTTCATCGGATTTGGATCGAACGTCGGCGATCGAGTCGATTTTTGCGATCGAGCAGTGACGTTGCTCAGCCTCCTCCCACATTCTCGACTTCAAGGCGTCTCACTGCTGTATGAAACAGAACCGGTACGTGACCAGATCGATCCCGAAGAGGGATGGTTCCTCAACGGGGTGGTGCAGCTTGAAACGAACATTACTCCCCGCAGCCTCCTCTCGACACTCCAGGAAATTGAACGGGCACTTGATCGAGATGAAGACAATCGGTCTGGTCCTCGCACGATCGACTTAGACATCCTCTTCTATGGGGAGCATGTGATCAAGGAGCCAGGGCTGGCCATTCCGCATCCTCGTCTCCATCAACGCCGATTCGTCCTCATGCCGATGAATGAACTGGATCCACTCTGGGTCCATCCAACGCTCAACCAATCGGTGGCACAGTTACTGACGGCGGCCAGGGACCAGTCTCAAGTGCGTCTCCTGTTCCCTCAGCCTTCAACCAGATACGGGTCACGCCCTGCCTGTAGTTCGCCACCCAACGCATGAAGATTATTCGTTCACTGACCCCCATGGCAGCCTGGAGCGAACAACTCAGGCGAGAAGGTGTGAGGGTTGGTCTGGTTCCAACCATGGGTGCATTGCATGATGGCCATCGGGCGCTGATTCGGGCGGCGCGATTGCGATGCGATGCGCTTGTCGTCAGTATCTTCGTGAACCCTGCGCAGTTCGGTCCTCAGGAAGATCTGGCCAAGTACCCACGTCCCATCGCGCACGATCGCGCGATGTGCCGAAAAGAAGGGGTCGATGTCTGTTTTGAACCGACTGCGGAAGCGATGTACCCGAAGGGATTTCAAACAGTGGTCACACTTCCGACAATCGCACGACGGTGGGAGGGGGAGATCCGTCCTCATCATTTTTCCGGTGTTGCGACTGTTGTGACAAAGCTTTTTGGAATTGTCCGCCCTCAGGTCGCGCTCTTTGGGCAGAAAGATTTCCAGCAATCGGCGCTGGTCCGGCAGCTGGTGAAAGATTTGAATCTCGGTGTGGAGATGGTTGTCTGTCCTACCGTCCGTGAAACAGACGGGCTTGCGATGAGTTCACGCAATGTCTATCTGTCGCAAGATGAACGAACGCGCGCCATCACGCTGTACAAGAGCCTGCGAGCCGGTGCCGAGGTGATTCGGAGAGGCGTCACCGATGGGGAAGCCGTACAGTCAGTGATGGCTCATGTTCTGAAGAAAGAACCGGCCATCACGATCGACTATCTGGCAGTGTGCGATCCATCTACTTTGGAACCTCTGTCCGTTGTCACGTCGCGAGTCGTGCTGCTTGGCGCGGTGCGGATAGGATCCGTTCGGCTTATCGATAATCTTCTGGTCACCCTGCCGCGGCGGTCTTCCAAATAGAGCGAGGCGTCTTTAGGCGAGAAGATTGGGATGGAGGCTTTGTCCAACCAGTAAGCTGAGGATGACCTGACTGAGACGGTTCTTGTCATCCGCCACCATTTCGAGAAATCGGATGCCCATCGATTCTGGTCGCGAAGAACACACCATGGCCGTCCCAATCTTAATCGGTTCTTCATTGGAAGCCGGTTTGATGACCAGCTCGATAAACGAGCCCTGAGGCAAGGTTGCCGTCGTCTCGAGCGTGCAACCTCCCATGGAGATATCCGTCACGCGATTGTCCATCCGCCTGGCGTTCTCTGCGAGTAGGTTGGCCCTGAACGACACGGGCAATCGTTTGTATTGCCGGCGATCCGAGACAGAGGGCTGGGCTGGACGCTGAGCCCGATAGACACGAAAGCGTGCGGTGCAGAGTTGGCACCGGAATGAGAACATCCTGAAACGATTCAAGATTCGCTCGACGGTTCCCTCGTCATAGACGACTCGGACGTAGGGGGTTCCGCAACTTGGGCAGTGTGGATCTCTCATGAGCTCTGGGGCACACCGGCGGCATCATGTACCGATAGTCGCTCCGCCGGTCGTTGCTTCTGTTGGACCTCCACAATCGGTTCGATATTCGCTGGTGAATAGGTGGGGGGCTTCACCCATTTTCCATCCGCCCGCTTGTAGCCGCCGATTTTGCTCAGATTCGACCGGTGGACTTCCTGAAACACCGGTTCCATGTCGATCCCGTAGGAAACTGCTGTTCCATAGGTCACATACAGGAGATCAGCCATTTCCTTGGCGACTGCGGCGAGATTTCCGGAGGCCATGGCTTCCTTCAATTCATCGAACTCTTCCTGAATGAGTCGAACGCGAAGGTGTTTCGTCTCTTCACTCACATCCATCGGGGCTGTTTGTGCCACAATCTCGAACTTAGTGTGAAATGCTTCAACCATGGCTTGTTCATCCGTCATGCTGCTCCTTCATTCAATATCAAACGGCAAGGTCTTACGCGGAACCACTTCCATCGACTCCAACACCGGGATTTCCCGATCCGACGCGACGCCTAATTCTTTGAAACGCCGGGCTGCGGGAAGAATGCGTGTTTCAAGAGAACCGACGGCTCGGTTATACGCCGACACGCTTTTCCCAAGAGCCTGGCCCACGTCGTTCATATGTTCAGCCAGTACCGCCATGCGTTCATACAGTTCTTTGCCTAACCGACCGGCTTCTTCTGCATGGGCGGTCATTCGTTCTTGACGCCAGCCGTACGCGACTGCACGGAGTAACGCAATGAGTGTCGCTGGGGTCGCCAACACAATTCCATTTGCGAATCCCTCTTCAATGAGTCGGGGGTTCTGGTCCAGCGCCGCACCGAGGAATTGCTCACCAGGGAGAAACAGCACGACAAATTCCGGCGCACGGTCGAACTGTGTCCAGTACGCTTTCAGCGACAACTCGTCCATACGGCTCTTCACCTGGGCTGCGTGGCGACGCAAGGCTTCCAGCTGTTGGGCCTCGCTCTGGGCTTCATGGGCATCGAGGTACGCAGACAGCACGGTCTTCGCATCTACGATAATTTGGCGTCCGCCAGGCAACTGCACGACCATATCCGGTCGGAAACGCCCATCGTCGCCCGTGACAGACGGTTGTTCGATAAAATCGCAGTGGTCGACCATGCCTGCCAATTCGGCGACTCGCTTCAGCGTCAACTCGCCCCATTGGCCTCGCACGGTCGGAGCCCGTAAGGCCTTGACTAAGTTTCCAGTCTCCAGCTGCAACCGTTGCTGCGATTCCGCTAGCGACTTCAAATGTTGATCTAATCCACCGTAGGCCGACTGTCGTGACTGTTCCAATAAACGCAACTGTTCATCGTAGCGTTGCAGGGATTCTTGGAGCGGGCGGACCAGCGCATCGACAGCCTGCTGCCGTTGCGCCAAGTCACCCTCTGCTTTGACGTGAAGGCTTTCAAACGACACGGCGGCGAGCTTCAAGAATGCCTCGTTATTTTGCTTCAACGCTTCGCCGGATAGAGCTTGGAACGATCCCATGAGTTCCTGACGGGTGTGATCAATGAGGACTTTTTGCTCTGTCAGCTGTCGTGAGGTGTCCTCTATTCTGGTTTCCGCAGTGACTCGTGCGTGTTGAGCGTCGGACAACTCGTGGCGGAGAGAAGCAATCGCGTCTCGTTCTTGGTCCACCTGCCGTCGCAGCTCATCCACCATTGCTTCAGCCCGCTGAGCCTGAGGTCGGAGACGACTGGTGATCCACAGCCCGGCAAACACCCCGCCCAGGAGTAGTCCTGCTCCGAAACCGATCGCGAGGGGGATCATGTCGACGAGTGATTGATCCATGGCACCAGTCCTACTGCAATGAACCGCTATATATAGCGTGAAGACTCGAAAGTTGAGCGAAGACTACGCAAGGAATTGAAAAAGGTCAAGGAGCAGAAGGCCTGGATCGATCAGCTCTAGTCAATGGCAAGTTATGGAAATGGCTCTATACGAATGGTCCCTGATCCGGCATCAATTGAGACCTGCATCCCATCAGCCAGTCGTGTCATGGCGCCTGAGACATTGGCGATAGTTGGGAGTCCATATTCGCGCGCAATGATGGCTCCGTGAGACAACGTACCGCCCATTTCCGCAATCAGGCCTCCAGCAAGACCGAAGAGAGGAGCTAAGCCGGGATCGATAACGGAGACCACTAGAATCTCCCCCGCTCTCACCTTGCCCCAATCTGCCGCTGAACGGATCGTGCGAATGAGACCTGCCACGGTTCCCACGCTAATCGGCATGCCAGACAGGATGCCGTTCTGTTCAGATTTATCAGAGGTCATGGTCTGTTCGCTTGCCGTTTCCCAGTCGCAGACCGTGTCAGGAACTTGAAGTTGTGCGTTGTGCTCGTGCTCAGTTCGCAGTGCTCGAATCTCAGTTTCCCAGTCTCGTGTGCTTCCAGCCAACAGGTCAGCTCGATCGCTGATCGTCAAGAAAAAGATATCGTCACGGTGGTTGAGCTGGCCCCGCTCAACCAGCAGTTCTCCGAGGCGCAACAAGAGGGTGCGAGTCGCGATTGAGTAATACATTAGGTGGTGCCGGTTCGCTTCACGCAGAGCAAAGAACCGGCCCAATCTTCGATAACACCACACGAAGAGGGCCCATCTGTCCAGACGCCAGCCGATTCGCCGTTTGATCTGGTCCAGCGCAGCGGCTCTGGTCTCGTCTTGGCGTGAGCGAATGGTTTCCTGAGAAGGAGCGGTGGAGATTAGTTGGGATCGCAAGATAGCGAGGATCGATTCCGGGTTATCGGCGAGACGCGGAGACATCACATCCGATTCGCCAACCGCGCGATGGCCATAATCCTCAAGGTATCTATCAAAGGTGCGCAGAAACCTGGTGCTGGCGAGAGCCATCCGAAACGTCGATGGGTCCCATGGTTCGGATATCAGAAATGCGTTCGCCACTGCTTCATCTCTGGCGATGTCCGTAAGCTCAGCGAGCCGGAGAATCTGCTGGGCGCTGATGACGGTTCCTTGTCCTTGGAGGGCAGCATTCAGCAGACCTCTCCAGTCTGGGCCAAGCCAGTGAGGTAAGTGCTGGCTGAAAATCTGTAGGCATTGCCCGACTCCCCCGGCAATACCGAACGTGACGTCACGGCCCTCTAGCCAGAGACCAAGCTTGTCGAGCTCGATCACTAGTTTCTCTACTGAGAGGTGCAGAATGTGATCACGACGATACGTTGCGGCCAGCGCCTTCATTTCCTCAAACAGACGCGGGCCAGATCGTTCCACCCGTCGCATCTCTGCCCACATCATCCATCCCGCGCGGATAAATGCTAGCCCACCGAGTGGCTGGACTCGTGGTATGGTCTGCAGTGGTTCACCGCCCACTTGCTCGGTGTTCATAGAGGGGTCTCCACGAAGTTGAGCAATTAAGATATGGAAAAGCGTGACGTTTAGATAAGGACGCCCTTTGAGAACACGGACTGACGTGAGCCCGTCGGGGATACGGCATCCAAGTCTTCGATAGTGCGAGAGGATGTAGGCGTCCATGAATCGCTCAAGAAATGAGAGGCTCAGCAGGCTCGGCAGTTCAGGCAGCGTCTCTTTGAAATTCGTACGCGACCACTCGCAGTCATCATTGGTGAGATCGGAGGAAGGGCGGACCGCGGTAATCGGTCTGGCCTGCACGATCCACAATTGTCGAGTATCAAACGCCCATTCGAGATCCATTGGCTGTCCGAAGGACTGTTCGATGTGTTTGACAGTCTCGGCAAGGGAAAAAAGTTGAACATCAGTGAGTGAGGATTGGAGTGTGGTCGCTCCACTGAGGGGCTCAGTGCGCAGTCCATCACTCAAAACCAATAGCTGCTCAGACTTATGGGCAAGCATGTGTCGACGAACCCGAATCGGTTGTCCTTTGTCGGTCACTTCTACGACATACTGATCCGGCTTGACCGTGCCGTCGACCAGTGGCGCTGCGAGTCCGGGGACGGCGTTAATCGTCACCTGATTCGATCGTCCGGTCACGGGATGTATTGAATAGGCGACTCCGGCCGATTGCGCCTCGACCATCGATTGGATCACTACAGCCATTCGCGGGGCTGTGTGGTTGCCCTGCCGAGTCTGGTAGCTGACCACTCGTTCTTCCCAGAGCGAGGCCCAGAGGTCTTTGAGCGCAGCCTCAATGTCTGAAAGCGCCACGCCGAGGTGAGTGCGATAGAGCCCCGCGAAGCTGAGGTGAGTCGCATCCTCATTCGTGGCCGACGACCGGACGGCCCAGCGAGTGTCTTGCGGCTGATTAAGACCTTGGAGCGCAGTCAGACAGTGAGCGGCAAGTTGGGAAGTCTCTATCCGTCCAATGCGAATCCGGCAGTCGGCTAGCGTCAACGCTCGCTCGTTTCCTGATAATACACAGGCCTTCTGCCACTCCTCATGCTCAATAAACCCTGACGCATGCAGGCACTGTGTATAGGCCTCTGTTGTGATGCAAAATCCTTGAGGAACAGAGAAGTCTGCTGCAATAAGGCGAGCGAGCCCAACGGCCTTGCCTCCCACAAGACCGAGATTGGTGCACTGAGACAAAGGAAGGACGATGGGAGGGGTCATACCCCGGCATAGTAGCTAGAGCATGAGGAGAAGGTAAAGGTCGTTCACGTTAGTTCCTGTCGGACCGGTATGGATATGACATCCAAGAGCTTTCAAAGCAGGGTAGGTATTGTGCCGATCCAAGGAAGAACGAAGATCAATGCCGAGTTTCTTCGCTCGCGCGACGGTACTTCCAGTGACAATCGCACCGGCTGCATCGGTGGGGCCGTCCGTTCCATCGGTGCCTAGGGCTACGATCCATGTGCTGGGGAGACCGGCGATTTCCAATGCCGCAGAAGCGGCGAATTCCTGGGCACGCCCACCCTTCCCACGGCCTGTGACTGTCACGGTGGTCTCGCCTCCCGCCACCACGCAACAGGGGCGTTTTAAGATGCCATGCCCTTCGGTAATAGCCTTGGCGAGGTCCGTCAACTGCTTCACTGCCACGCGTGCTTCTCCCGTGATGGGGTGGGAGACGAACTTCGTGTGGAGGTCTGCCTGTTGTGCGGCGCGCGCGACGGCGTCCAGCATGATCCGGTTGTTACCGATGATGTGATGCTGCACGCTGCGCAATCGTCGTGACCCAGGCTTCAGAGTTTCTGTAGCATCTCCTTTTCGCCCTCGGTCCAAGTAGCGGCGTACGGCCTCGGGTACGGCACGCCAGCTTCGATATCGCTGCAACACGTCCACTGCCTCCGCAAATGTCGAGAGGTCGCCAGCTGTCGGTCCCGAGCCGATGGAACCGAGATCATCGCCGATGACGTCTGAAAGCAGGAGGGTCACAATCTTCGCCCGAGTTGACGCGGCTAGCCCGCCTCCTTTGATCAGTGACAAATGTTTTCTCACGACGTTCATTTCGTTGATGGTTGCACCGCTGTGAAGCAGTAGGCGCGTCGTGCGCTGCTTATCGGACAGCGTCACACCAGCAACTGGAGCCGGGAGCAGGCTTGATGCACCTCCGGACAGGAGCACGATCAGCAGATCTCGAGACGTCAGATGATGTGTCAGGCGCAGAAGCCGTTGAGTCGCGTGAAGACCAGCACGATTGGGAATTGGATGGCTGGCTTCGAGGACGGTGATCTGTTTGGTCGCGAGTGTGTGACCTGTTTTGACGATGACAAGTCCATCGTCCAGCCTTGGCCCCAGTGCAGTCTCTAATGCTTGTGCCATTCTTGCCGAGGCCTTGCCGGCACCGACCACGACAATACGGTCAACATGTGAAAGGTTGTAGGTACGACGGCCCAGACGCAGGGAGTGGCGAGTAAGCACGACGTGTTTGAGCAGGGCGTGGTAGGGATCGGCAGCACTCAGTCCTGCGGCGATCAGCTTGTGAAGAAGTGGCCGTGCAGGAGAGGAGGGGAGGCGAAGTCGCATAGCTCTGAGCGTTACGGAGTCTTTTCTTGTTTGAAGCAGCGGCTAGGACAGGTTTGCCGAGGCACGCGAATTTGATAGGTGCCATGAGGGAGCAGATCTTTCTTAAACTCAGGATTCAGCATCTTGAGCTCAAGCAGGTAGGTGCCAAATTCTTGGGCGATTGAGGTCAACGCGCGCTGGGATTCCTTGACATTGACCGTGATGGTTTCGGTCTCAAGCGGCATATAGAGGTCCTTCTTGGTCAATCCAAGATACTTCTCCGGCTGGGAGTAGATTTCCTTCGCGGCGATGATACGAGGGACATACCGCATCGTCTCGCGTGGGCCATGCATCTTCCAATAGTCGGTAATGTTTTGCTCTTTGAGCAGCTTGCGGACTCGCTCCTCGCCGGCATTGTAGGAGGCCATGGCCATGAACCAATCATTCTCCTGAAAGTCTTTGAGGTACTTGAGGTACTTCACGGCCGCTTCGGTCGACATTTCGAGATTGCGACGCTCATCTCGGACGGCGTCGCTCTTCAGCCGGTACCGGCGCCCTGTGGAGGGAATGAACTGCCAGGGACCTGACGCTTTTGCCTTGGAGTAGGCGGCGGAAATGCATTTGCTCTCGACCAGCAACATGTACTTGAGGTCGTCCGGCAACCCGGCATCGGCCAACTGCTTTTCTGCAGGAGGGAAGCACCGTCCAGTCCGTTTGGCAAGAATGATGCTTTCCCCTTGATCTTCCAAAAACTGATAGAACTCGTATTCGATCCGCTCTCTCACTTGCCAGTTATCCAAGGGAACCGACACGCCTGCGAATGTGATCTTATCGGGCAGCTTAAAGGAACTTAGAAAGAACCGTTCTCCCTCGCGTTTGATTTCCGGCAAAATGACCAGACGGTCTTCTGGTTCGGGTTGTGAATCCAACAGATCCGGCAAGAGCAAATCCTTCTCCACGTCTGATTTGTGGCCACCATGATCCGCTGTTTCCGATGTGGCAAGGGCTGGAGGACACAGTGACAGGATTACAAAGACGATTCCAACTATAGAAAGCAAGGACTGCATACCACGGATGATCATTCTCGAACTCCTCTATTGCATCCAGATAGAAGCCGTCACAAAACAAGAAGTTATGCTAACAGCTCACTTCATCACCAGCAAGCAAAAGGGCCCGTCCGTGTTACACTGTTGTCCCATATGCGAGCCTTGACCGTTCTCAACAAGACTATCATTGATTGCGCGGCCTGTCCTCGGTTGGTCATCTATCGGCAGGAAATTGCACGGCAGAAACGGAAGCAATATCGTGATTGGACCTACTGGGGCCGGCCGGTTCCTGGATTCGGAGATCGCCAAGCTCGGCTCTATGTCCTTGGACTGGCTCCTGCGGCACATGGGGGGAATCGGACAGGCCGCGTCTTCACCGGTGATCGGAGTGGGGACTGGCTGTATGACGCCCTGTATCGGTATGGATTTGCCAACCAGGCCTTGTCGACACACCAAGAAGATGGCCTATCATTGACCGATTGTTACATCGGAGCCACCGTGCGGTGCGCACCGCCGGAGAACAAACCTGCGCTCGATGAGTTTCAACGCTGCAGCCGATTTTTACAGGATGAAGTTCGTCTCCTGAAAAATCATCGTGTGGTGATTGCGCTAGGAAAGATCGCCTTCGACCACTACCTCAGGACCTGTCGGGCACAAGGGCACGCTATGCCAGCGCCAGTTCAAAAATTCGGCCATGGAGTCGCCTATCGCTTACCCTGGGGCGTGATCCTACTAGGGTCCTATCACCCTAGCCAACAAAACACCTTTACTGGAAAATTGACTCGCTCAATGTTTCACTCGGTGTTTCAGAGGGCGAGAAAAGAAATCGACTCGGCGTAGCTTAGGCGAGTATTAATAGGTACTTATCGTCAGTTTGAAAGAAGAGTGGGGGGTGAGCGTCCGCCGAATGCGGAGCTCACCCTCACTAGACAACTGCTACTGCTGCCCCTTCGCCTTCCAGTCGTCCAAAAACTTCTTCAGCCCAGCATCGGTCAGCGGATGTTTGAAGAGCATTTGAAACACACTGTAGGGCATTGTGCAGATGTGACCGCCTGCTAATGCCGCCTCGACGACGTGCTGCGGATGGCGCACGCTTGCCACTAACACCAAGGTCTTGTAGTCATAGTTCTTATAGATCGTTAAGATTTGTCGAATGAGCTCCATGCCGCTTGTGCTGATATCGTCGAGCCGCCCGATAAAAGGCGAGACGCACCAGGCGCCAGCTTTGGCCGCCAACAGCGCCTGTGTCGGTGAAAAACAGAGGGTCACGTTCACTTTGATTCCCTCGGCCGCCAGGCGCTTTGTGGCTTTGAGGCCTTCCGGAATCAGCGGGCACTTGACCACGATGTTCTTGTGGATCTTGGCGAGCTCTTTACCTTCCTTCACCATGGCGTCAGCTTCCACACTCACAACCTCAGCGCTGATTGGTCCATCCACGATCTTGCAGACTTCTTCCAGCATTTCCCTGAAACTTCGGCCCTCCTTGACGACCAGGGAAGGATTCGTGGTCACGCCATCAAGTAATCCGAGGCTTGCCGCTTCATGGATTTCCTTGACGTTGGCTGTATCGAGATAGATTTTCATAATGGTCCCTTTCCTAGCGAAGAGATCGTGAGTCGATATCGTTCTTATCGGTTATTGTATGGAGAACTCAACTTCACTGCAAGAAGTCGATACATAAGTTTGACAGGCTTTCGAGCGGGAGATAGAATTTCCCGGTTGAAGATGCCCATTGGTCTTAGAGGAGATAGCACGATGAAACGATTTGTCTGGTTGCTGCTTTTCTCCCTTATCATTCCAGCCTGTTCAGGGAAGAACCCCTATCTTGAGGCATCGCTGAAACCGGCCGAGCTTCAAGGAAAAGATAAAGGCTGGTTCGAAAAGAACTGGGGTGCTGCGGACGGCAAGGCTTCCAGATTTTTTGGTGGAGAGACCTGGACCTACTATCGTATCGCCGGAGGAAAATCAGGACCTCCATTCTTTAATTTCTCTCCCAATCAATGTCAGATCACCCTCAAGTTCGACAAAGAGGAGAAACTTTCCGACTACACCTATTCAGGCTGCTAACAAAAATTTAGGTAATTAGGGCGTTTCGTAACCATCTGGTAGGCTGGGGGCCGCATGG
>ERZ1292625.304-Hain-H41-01um-R1-304-length-80790-cov-7_pt2 | contig 61280 bp, 66 predicted proteins | sample MGYA00564400_ERZ1292625 | MGnify/ENA primary metagenome ERZ1292625 (study PRJEB36523, sample SAMEA6512639) | groundwater metagenome | collected 2019-01-08 | study: AquaDiva: Metagenomics assemblies of 32 groundwater samples | reverse complement strand
CCAGTTATTTAGAACATGTTGTTGAAAAAAGTAAATTGACAGAATGATTTTGAGATTTATAATGTTTAATAGACAGGTAAGACTGTATTTTGGATAGGAGCATGCTTGCAAGATGCTTCTTGAGGAAAGGAGAAATAAATGCCAGTTCTTATCAAAGAAACCGAAGAGACTCCTCTTCTGCTTCGACGAATTGAGGAGAAACCGGAAGTATCTCATCCTACTGCCAGTCACTTTACGGTCGTAACTACCGCTGGTCAGCAACAAGAGATGCATGATCAGTGTGAAGATGCGAGCAGATAAGGTTCCCGATCGGGTCGCGGCATTAAAACCGCGACCCGTTAGCATAATTTTATGAGTGAAGTAACAAAAAGGTCAACCGAAAAAAAAGATCATGGGAATAGTTTAATCAGCAATGTTTATAAATTGCTACATGCAGAGAATACTGATGAGCTTTACGGTCTATACTTAAATGAGGATCAGAAAATTGTTATATCCAAGATCAAAGACTATATAAGTCCTAGGCATATTACAACTAAGATCAAAAATATATTAGAGAAAATTGATACAACGTATCTTTCCAAAAAAGAAGGGCATGAAAGAAGACTTATATTATGGCTTTGGTATCACCATGCAATCAGTTATGCGATTTGGGGGTATAAAAACAAAAAAATGGCACTTAAATACAGCTCCATGGCTCTCAAGTATCAACCCAAAGATAATTTCAACAAAATTACTCGTCTACTGTATCTGCTTATTCGCAAGCGTTTGTCAGAAAGCCAAAAATGGCTAAAAAAAGTCAAAAAGTCAGAGAAAAAAACAGCCCTGATGTTAATTAAATTTTATAAAGATGGAGGATTCTTTGAGTAGAAGAAAAAAGCCGCCGTTCTTGCAAACTTTGGCTTTTCAAACGAGCATCAATGAGCATCGACGTGTTTCAAATAGACTCGAGCATTTCGGCTACGGCTTCTGGTATGGGGAGACCAGCCAGATCGTGTATCCAGCCCCATTGGCCAGAAGGATTGATCTCTAGGAACACAAATTCTCCTGACGGGGTTTCTATGAGATCAATGGCTCCATAACGGAGACCAATCTTCGACATGAAGCAGAGTAGTTTGTGTTGTATATCCTCAGGCAATACCACGTAGTCATGAGCCACTTTTTCGAAGTCGTAATGTCGCCAATCTATTCTTGAAACTTGGCTGGCCTGCGAGTTGATCCTACAAGACAAAACTCGGTTACCGATAACCATAACCCGATGTTCATAAAGTTTCTCGATATACTTTTGAGCAAATACTGGAGCGTTGTGTATGGCTCGGTCACTTGTTTGGATTTCTGTGTGAGTGAAGCGGTTGGAGTACAAAAAATATTTCCCATCGTCGTCCAGTTTTATATAACCGATGGTTTTGAGTAACAGACCGTTGCAATGTTTCGAAAAATTAACAACATCTTCTGGGCTATTGCTTACTAATGTTGGGGGTACGACGAGTCCGGCTTCCAATGCAACTTTTTGTTGGTAAAGTTTGTTGCTGGAAAGGAATTCCACAGTTTCCTTTTTGTTAATCCACTTACAATCAAGAGCGGAAAGGAGAGAACGCACCGCTCCATAGGATTCATTATCTGCAAAGCGTCTTTCCAAAGAATTATGTTTCTGGTTTTGGTGCTGGATGTTTTCCCGCAGATACCATGCAGTTTGAATATCACAAAGAGACAAGCGGACATTTTCTGTGTTTTCTCCGTTGAGTCTGAAGGTATCAATAAAACCACTCAGGTTTCCGTCCGTGCTCAAATAAATACTCAGAGCACCATTACGCGGTATAATGGTGGGGTCGAACACGAACACATTCACTCTGTTCTCACAAGCCACAATGAAGGGCTCGTAATAATATCGCTCTGCTAGTCCAGCGACAAACAATACATTTTTCATTTTCAAAGACTCCTTATCTGTTGGCAAGATACATTAATAATGCAAAAGAATCAATCATTGTGGGGGAGGGTGACCCTCCCCAGGGGTAAAGAAAAAAGCCACTAGGTGATCCGTTGGTTGACGGGTCTAATGGCTTTTTGGTTGGGAGAGGGTGACCCTTCACAGTTATTTGGTCCAGAGAGTGTAGACGGGAGAGATAGGATCTTCGCCGATCCAGAGGTAGTTATTTCATGGAAGGGTGCCAAGCGGAACGCGTACGTTCACTTGATACAATCCTGAAAACTGGTTCCAGAAGTATTTAAAATTGGCTCCGTAAAAAATGGCTTGAAACAAGAAGGTTGGGGGAGCGTGAGGGTTACGCTAAAACATATTGCATAAGATTTATAGCCATGTTATTATAAGTATATCAATGTTATTAAATGATACCAAATGTATGGAAAATAACAACCCCTATCTAACCACAAATGAAATAGCTAAATTTTTTAATGTTAGAGCCATTACTATTTATCGCTGGGAAAAACAAGGTCTTATAAAATCTCGTCGACTTAATCCAAAAGGAAAGAAATTTTTTGTAAAAGAGGAAATTTTAAAATTATTACAAAATAAAAAATAATATGTTTACACAATTGAAAGAAAACAAAAGGGCGATTTGGTATCCGGCCAACACAACGAAAGAGATAAAAGGCACTATTTTGTTTTTGCCAGGATTTCCCAAATATCCTGGACGTTCCGAATTTATAGATTTTTTAAATAAAGAGCAATATAATGTTTTGACTTTAATGTATAGTGGCACATTCGATAGCCATGGGAAATTTTCTATAGAAAACGCTGTTCAGGATGTAAAATTTTGGTATCAATTTTTAAATGAAAGAATTATCCAATACGGCCCGCATAAAACAGAAAAAGTAAAACATAAAGAAATAATTATTTTCGCCACGAGTTTTGGTGGATTGATTGCCGGCTTATCATTAAAAAAATTTATTTTTCCTAAAATCAATAAATCTATTTTTATATCTCCACTTTGGGGTATGATTGCTTATAAAGTTGATGAATCCAACTTGCAAATTGCCGACGAGACATCAGAAATTATGTCTTTTGCATATCCTTTTTCTTATCGATTTAAGAACAAAAAGAAGTTTTTTAGTCAAATAAAAGGGAAAATTATTATTCCTGATATGGATAAAAAATTTATAAATCAAAATATCAAACACACGATTTTTTGTGGTAAGGCAGATAAAGTAACTCCTGTCGCTATGTCTAAAGCTCTTGAAGATGAACATCAAAATTCGAAACGGCATATTATCGATGGAGGACACTCAAGCAAAATTGAGTGGAAACAATTTAATAAACTAATTAAAGAGGTTATATGAAACAAAGAAAAATTAATGTCGCAATTGTTGGTCTTGGTAATTGTGCGGGTAGCTTAATTGAAGGTCTTACTTATTATCAACAAGGCAAAACAACGGAGGGATTATTGTTTCCTATACTAGGCGAATATTCGTTAAATGATATAGAAATAGTAGTAGCGTTTGATATTTCAGATAGAAAAGTAGGTAAAACTATCGATGAAGCTATTTACGAGTCTCCAAACAATTTTTATCGTATAGCTAATTTGAAAGTATTGAATAAAGCCCCTGTTTTGCGCGGACCTACGCTTGATGGTAACCCGGAACATTTACAAAAATTTGTTAAGGAATCTAAAGAAAAAGTAGTTGATGTTCCCAATGTTTTAAAAAAGTATAAAGTTGATATTTTAATAAATCTTCTTCCGACTGGTTCAATCGAGGCGACAGAATTTTATGGTTTATCGGCACTAAAAGCTAAATGTGCGTTTGTAAACTGTATACCAACTATATTTGCTCAAAAATCCGATATTGCACAACAATTTGAGAAGCAAAAACTTCCATTGATTGGTGATGATATTAAAAGTCAGGTTGGTTCAACAATGCTCCATCGGTCGGTTCTCAACATGCTAAAAGATAGGGGTGCGAAAATTATTAAGTCCTCACAGATAAATATAGGAGGGAATACGGATTTTGCAAATTTTATATATCGAGCACAGACTAAACTTATATCTAAATATAAGTCCTTAAGTTTATTCATATCCGAAGGAGTGCCGAATCATATCGGTCACCATTATGATCCGACAAAAGGAGCGTTTAAAAAAGCCTTGTTTGACATGGAAGCAGAAGTGTTTGCTGGCTCAAAAGTAAAAATTTCAATTCAGCTTGAGAGTGACGATAAACCAAACAGCGCTGGTTCAATTATTGATTTAATACGAATCGCAAAAGCCGAGAAGGATAAGAAGCATGGCGGAGTTATAAAAGGGGCGTGTGCTTATTACATGAAATCTGCTCCCTACCCAATGGAAGACGGTGAAGCCTATAATTTAGTATCAAAAATATGGGCATAATTAAAAATGACCCTCTGAAAAATTTGGAAAATACAGACAATCTCATTAATTTAGAGAATGTTGCGCAATTATCAAAGCCATTGACAAAAACAATTAGAGCCATCGCGCTATCGTGCGACTCTCTTTTTAAAAAACAATATTCTTTATTTCTTACAGGATCACTCGCTGTATGTTTGCGCTCTGGTTCATTAGAAGAATTTCGTAAAACAGGAGACAAAAGTGATATTGATCTTTGGATTGTTGCTGATACGCTGTCAAAAAAATTATTCACCCCCTCGTCTTATGAGAAAGAAATCATAAGAGGATTTAGTCGTTTGAATTTTTTTGATATTTCATGTATCCCTTTTCCTGATAACAAATTCAAGATAAGTTTGAAAATAATGTGTGGTGCCAGCGTGAAAAAAGTCCTACGACTAAACAAAAATAGTTTCAAGGTTTTTCGAATCAACTCTCTTAAGAAAATTAAATCAGAAGATATGTTTTATGGTTTAAAAGGAAATCATTACACTTCTGTTTTTGAAGAGAAGTTAGAAAATGCTGGTTTTTTATGGCATTGGTCAGCTGATCCATTTATGAAAAAAGATTTTGTTCTTACAGATATACACAGCTGTTTTTTAATAGGAGGATTTTTAATTGATAATCTTAAATTAGAAAAACGAGATCAGTATTTAAAAAAATTTTATTTTTACTTCAAAAAATATTGTAAGAAGAATTGCACAGATAACCAATTTAAAATTTTGCGATATTTTTATGAACGATTTCCGTTGTCTGCCACAAAGATTTTTGGAGAAGAAAAAGGGGCAGATTCTTTCATGGAAAATGCCCCTTAGGTTATTGCGATTTTTTGCTTGTAATCATCAACTTCTTCTCTACTATTCAATCTTGGGATCGCTATCGCCGAGATTGGATTTTGAGAAGTTTTTCGATGGCATACCACAATTGCTTGGCTGAAGTGGCCTACCAGCAGAAGGTTGCACTCCTTTGCGACCCGTTCAAGCAGTGAAAGCTCCAGCAATAAGTGCAGAATTTCATCAAGCGTCAACTTGTTGAAATCTCGTCTCTTATCTTCTGGGAGACAGCGTTTGAATTCACTAACAGGCACATGTCGTCCCAATCCAATAAGAAATGGGAAAACGTCAGCAGAGAACTCGTTAGCATATATTTCACTACTGAACTTTACTATGCAACCTGCAGCTTTGAAAAACTCACGATATCGCCCGTTCATTTTCGCCTGTTCGTTTTGGGTTCGTTCCATAACGAGCTGCGAACACAGATCATCAACGAACACCGCAAGCGGTTCGTTTGTTATGGCTTTTGAAAGAGCGACAAACGCGAAAAATGAGTCCTTCGGTTCTTTTCTCGCCCATACGGCAAGCGCGGGTCGTATTTTTGGCGGGATAGAACCTAAAACATTTGTTACTAGCCCGCGTTGTTTGAGCTCGGAGATTATTGGTATCATCTTCAATCTCCTTTCGAAACAACGAACTTGAAGAAACGGCGTTTGCCGACTCGCACAACGCCGCGCACTTGGCTAACGACGATTTCAGGAGAGAGCGCAACCTCTCCGTCTTCGTTCATGGCTTGTACGCCTTGCTGTTCGAATAGTCGGCGAAGTTCGCTTTTACTCTTGAATTGACTGCTTTTCACTAGAGCATCCAAGATCGTGGTGGTTGCGTTTTCAGTCAATTCAATGCAATCCTCGTTGCGAATATTCTTTTGAGAGAATTTTCGCTCAAAGGATTCGCGTTCTCCCAAGCCATTCTCAATGTGTTGCGTTTCAACAGCAACAATGAGAGTGGCGAGTTGCTTCTTGGCTTCCATCGGATTCTCCCCGATGAACGCGTCAAGTTCCCCCAACTCTCGCTGGTGAACATCGGCGAAACACCGGAAGTACTGACCGATTAGCCGATCGGGAATGGACATAATCTTTCCGAATTTGTCCTCATGAGTCGCGTTGACGGCAACATAATTGCCGTAACTCTTACTCATCTTTTTCCCATCACCACCCGTTCCTTCCAAGATGGGCGTCATCAGAATCACCTCTTCGTCCATACCAGACTGACGCATGATCTTACGGCATTGCTGAAAATTCAGCAATTGATCTATACCACCGATCTCGACATGAGTTCCGAGATGAGCCGAATCTATACCCATCAAGACTCCGTAACAGACTTCTGCGAGCGACACCGCTTGCTCGTTGCGTATCCTCGCTCTAAAATCTTCACGCTGCATGGCTTCCGACAGATTAATTTGTTGGAAGATAGCGAAAATTTCTTGCAAGGTCATCGGATTTAACCATTTGGCGTTGTAGTGAATGTGAAGCATACGCAAATCGATGTACTTCCCGATCTGGCTGGTGTATGTTTCCATATTCTTCACAATTTGTTCCGGACTCAACGGAACCCTACCGGTGTTCCTCGCGGTGGGATCGCCGACCCGAGCGGTGAAATCTCCAATGATAAAGTCGATGTGATGACCAGCTTTTGCAAACTGACGCAAAAGCATGATTGGCACCACATGGCCGATGTGGATTTCCGACGCTGTTGGATCAATTCCAAATTTCACCTTTAGCGTTGGATGTTCGGATATCTTTTGCCGCAACCGATCAGTCGTGATGACCTCTTGGCATTTCGGCAACAGGAAGCCGACAAGTTCGTTGACTTCCATTCCGACCCACGATTCCGAATCACGGGCAAGGAATTGCTGATCAAACCTCTTCATGACTTACCTCCTTCTGTTGTTAATGTGCTGTTTCTAACAGAAAACCATTTCCTGTTAATGTGCCAGCTTACATCTTTTTGCTTATTTTGTCAACAAGAAAAAGCGGTCGCACTGGTTGGTGCGACCGCTTGGGCAAGTGGGAGATCCTACTTGGTCCAGAGAGTGTAGATGGGAGAAGTTGGTTCTTCTCCGATCCAGAGGTAGTTGGGACCGGGGACTGTCCCTGGCGGTACCCTTACTACGATTTGGTTCAGGCCCGAGAAATTTGGAGCCAAACCACAATACAAAACCTCAATTCCTTGACATTTTTTGTTTAATCTGTATTCTTAATATCAGAAACCTGCAAAGGTTGTAACTTGAAAGGAGGTATTAGGATGCTATTCCTAATCTTAGTATTGCTTGTTTTAGGAATTCTTAGCGCCTGCATTTTCATGTCGCGCGCCAATGAGGGAGGGTGTGTTAGCAAAAAAGGGGTAAAACCGATGAATCGTTTGTTTCTGATTTTCGTTCTTGCCAACATTGGGATGGCAGGAGAAGGGGCTGGACCAAACTTGGCCAAACTCGTCGTCGGATCTGAACAATGTGTTCTCGCGATGATAGATAATCATCTTTTCGCGAGTGGCTCACTTGTCTCAGTTTCCGCTGTATCAACTCGAACGGCAAATTGTCCCGGCCCTGTCAGCTTTGATGCAAGTGGTATGAACAACCCACTTTGGCTCACACTTCAGCGTTGGGAACCGGATTCGCTTCGCAGTGATGATACCGAGTGGCTCACCCTGTCCGGCGAGCCGTTTCGTCTCGGAGTCGGTCAGAACATCCGTCAACAGGTTGCTCAATATTCTAACTTGTTGGACGGACGTTACCGCCTGCTCTTGGTGAACGGCACCGAACCTGGACCATGGTTTTATCTTGACTCTCTCCACTTTGTGGTTGGTAGTACGAGTGAGAACCAACAGGTTAGCTTGAGTTTCGCGCCCCGATTTGATCCGGAGGCAAAAACCCCCCATATCAAGGCATCCCGTCAAGCATATGAGGGAAAATTGTATTTTGGAGGGACTCTAGGATATGCCACTGGATTTTTATACCAGTTGCAAGTTGGGAGGATGGAAGTCCTCAAGGTGGAATTTCGCCAAATTGGATCGAGGATCGTAGTGGAGTTGCCCAATAATTCGCTTGACGGCTCTCGACCCGTCTACGCTTCGGTCACTGCCGATGGTGGCGGGATCACTGTTCAGGGAGTGGTATTTGATCCCACCGATCCGGACAGCAATTTTGCCGGATTCGATGCCTCCCGATAAGGAGGTGCGCTATGACCACATCTTTGAGGCCGACGTAAGTATGGATTTATTCCTACCCGTCGGCCTCTTTTGCTTTTATTTTAAATACATGATGTTATCCACATATTTTTATCGATGTTAGAGGAAGAAGGTTGTATAATATACTTAATGAAACTGAAATTAAATAAAGCTTTTTTGTTTGTGGGGTTTTTTATTTTATTTTATTTTTTTATTTTTTTAGTCGTTCCTAATAATTCTTTTGCTAGTTTAATATGCCCAACACAAGGTCCACCACCTTATTATATTTGGAATAATGATCCAATAGTATGTACTGGTACATGTACAGATTCTTGCCAAGAAACTGAAGCTTCTTGTTTAGAATGGAAACGTAGTGAACGAGACGCTACACCTCAATGTACATGTAATGACAATATTACTTATTATTTATGTTCTGATGAGTCATGCTGTACATTTTGTGCTAATCATGGTGGTGGTAGTTGTGGTGGCGCTGTTTGCGGAGATGGTTTTTGTACAGGTTCTGAAGATGCAACATCTTGTCCGGCTGATTGTTCTGACGGAGGCGGGGGTAGTTGTACAAATGATCCAATAGGAGCTAATGTAAATGGGCCGACAAACTTAACTCTTTATCAAGGAGATTCTGGTACTGCTAGTTTTGTTGTATATTCTAATGATTACTTCCAAGGTTGGACAGCTACTTATGCTAGTTGCCCTGTTGGTGCTACATGTACGCCATCTACTAGTAGTGGAGAAGCTTATGAAGGCCCATCGGGAGATGAACCTTCATATTCTGGCTTTACTATAGCACCTTCCGTTTCTACTCCTCCCGGAGATTATACTTTTTATATTAATGTGAATTCAGTGTCTCAACCGTCTTGCGGTGATTCTTTAATTTACACCATCACCGTCAAACCCTCGCGCAAAACAGTTTGCAATGATACTTGGTATGAGGTGAGTAGTGCATTGCAGGCAAGTCAAAATCCGGTAGGGAAGTATTATCCAACAGATAATTTTTATTATTCGGATCATATAGCAGTAGTGGCTCCTCCAAGCTCTAATCAATCAAAACTTTATGAACAAATATGCTATTACGCTAGTGGGTCAACAGAAACTTGTAGTTGGAGTTTGCAATGGAACGATCAGGGTCCGGGGAGTTTGGGTACTATAACATCTTCTCCTTTTCTTGATTTGGTAAATAATAAAAAGGCGTATTGGGTAAATACGGGCTCTGTTTGGAATAGACATCAAACAAGTAATGGCTGGATTAGTCCTCCCGCTTCACCTTCTCCTGTGTGGAACAGTCCTTCCCAAACCACCGAAAAAAATAACTACAGCTACACTTTCCGAAAAAATGGCAGCAATGTGGTGGAATATAAATGTGCTCTTGTACCTCCTCCGCCTACTATCCCTGCCACTCCGACTGGACTTAGTGCCGCTCCAAGTACCTGTGGTAATAATTGGCTCAATATTTCTTGGAATGCCGTCTCTGGCGCTACTAGTTATCAAGTCTATCGCGATGGGGGAGGCACTCCGGTTTATAATGGTTCCGGACTATCTTTTTCAGATACAGGGTTAGCCTTAGGTTCTACTCATTCATATACAGTTAGAGCTACCAATACTTCCGGTTCCTCCCCTTTAAGCGCTAGTGTTTCTGGCACAGTGGCCAGCGCTTGTGGTGCTCTGTCGGTTAGTATCACTAGCCCAGCCGAAGGAAGCAATTATACCGATACCTCAAATATGCCTCTTTCTTGGACGACCGGTGGTTCCAATACTTGCCTCATGTGGTTTTCTAATGGGGTAGGGGGATCAGATATCGGACCTCGGATGCCGTATACCTATTGCCCCGCTGGCGCCAACACCACTCAACTTTCTTATGTGCAGATGCCAACCATATCTGGGGTTAGTGCTACTCGACTTGCGGCTTACGATTTTGCTGAAAATACTGGCATCACTACTTATGACCGAAGTGGTAACAGTAATACTGGTAATTTAATAAATACCCCTACTTGGACAGCCGGAAGATTTGGTAGAGCTTTAAGTCTTAATGGTAGTTCTCAATATATAAATTTAGGAAACAATGCAAGCTTAAAACCAAGCGGGGCCTTTTCGGTTGCTGCTTGGATAAATGCAAATGCAAGTCAAGTAGCATATCCTCAAATTGTAAGTTCTGTTTCTAGTGAGAGCGGTGGTGTCTACGGTTGGAATTTCTTTTTGCAAAACGGCGCTGGGCTCGGTAGAGCTAGTCTTATCGTTAGAGAGACTGGTTATGGCTGGGCTGATTGCTATGCTTTAGGTACTACTGATTTGAGAGGTGCTGGTTGGAAATTTGTAGTTGGAGTTTATGATGGTGCTACTGCTAAGGTTTATGTCGATAATGTTTTACAACATACAGATGCTTGCAGAAGCCAAGCAGTAGATTACGGTATTTCTTCTAGAGCTGAAATTGGACGTAAATATTCTGCCGAAGCTAATACTTATTTTGCTGGTACCATAGATGAAGTAGCGGTTTACAACCGCGCTCTGACGGCTACTGAAGTGGCTAACATGTATGCCAACAGCGCTTTTAACGGCCCTCATACTCTAAATGTCAGCGCCACCAATGGTGTTTCAACAGTCTCTGATGCAAACAGCTTCACTATCGGCCCAGTGGCTACCGCTGATTTAAAAGTGAATGATTCCGATAATCCTCCAGCTATCAATTCTGGACAGACAGCTACTGTAAAATGGTGCGGCACTACTCCGAGTCTTTGCGCCAATGCCACTTCCTGCTCCGTCACTTGTACTGGTGGTTGTAGTGGCTGGACAGGCACATCTGACACCCGGTCTGAAGCGCTTACCGCTTCCCGTACTTATACTCTTACCTGTGACCCCGGGGGAACTACTGATTCAATATCGCTAACAGTGAACGCCAATCAATTCCAACTTACTGTCATAAAGTCGGGGCAGGGGACAGTGGTGAGTTCTCCGGCTGGTATAAATTTCGGCTCGGGGTGAGCTTCTCAAAGTGCCAACTTTACTGAAAACTCTTCAGTTACCCTTACCCCTACTGCCGCTCCGGGTAGAGTATTTACCGGCTGGAGCGGAGCTTGTACTGGTACTGGCATTTGTAGCATAGTTATGAACGGAGCCAAAAGTGTGACAGCCAACTTCGCTTTAAACCCCAGTTTCATAGAGTTTTAGGTTCAAAATTAGACCATATTTTCCTATTGACAGCAAGAGTAGAGTGTGCTAGAGTATAAGTAATCCAGTGTATAGCTGGATTTTTAGTTAGAGACCGGAAGTTAAAGCAAAGGCAGATATTTTAGAGTCGTGTCTTTGATTCTTTCTTCTTTTCTCTCTCTTCTTCTCTTATTTTACTTTTTACGGCTCTTAGGGAAGATGGATTATAATTAAACAATAGGCTTATTTTTGGAACTACAGCTTTGGGACTACTTATGATCGCAAGTAGTATAAACGGACTCGGTGTTAGCCCTGCGCTAGAAACCGCTTCTATCGAAAACAAGGTGGAAAACAAGGCGGTGAAAGCTAAACCTCTAACTGCTGAAGAATATGTCAGAAATTATTTTTCTGATATACCAGTTATGGTAGAGGTGGCAAAATGCGAATCGCGTTTTCGTCACTACAATAGTGCTGGCAGTGTACTCCGAGGAGAAATAAATTATTTAGACCGAGGGGTGATGCAGATCAACGAGCATTACCACAGCAAGGATGCTGAAAAACTTGGGTTTGACTTACTTTCTATAGAAGGTAATACCGCTTATGCAAGGTATATCTTTGAAAAGGATGGTGTGCGCCCTTGGAAATCTTCTAGTTATTGTTGGGGTAAGACTTTGGCCTACAACGACTTTATTGTCAATAGATCTGAATAAGGCAGGGTAGGGGAGGTAAAACAAAAATCCCCCGTCGTAATGACGGGGGATTTTTGTTTAATTTTCAATTTAGAATTTAAAATTTATAAAATATTACAATAAGTTTTGATATAAAATTATATTTGCAAAATATTTTCCACACGGAGTTTTTTGAAGGGAGAAGGCTTTAGTCTATGGGGCTAGGGAGCATTAGTAACGTCGCACAATATATCTTTTGGGCAGTATACCTAGAGCCCCTTATACTTACTCCAAACCCACATTGCCCACCCGTATACCTTCTCTAGTACATCTATATCGTAAGCATACTTGAGTAAGACTAGAGCGGCTACTATAACTATGGCGATTTGTATAAAGCCTCCCCTATTATTTTTTATTATTTTTTCGCTTATTTTTATTTGCATTTTTTATTTTAAATTAATTATTAAAAATTTTAAAATATTTCTTAAAAATATTTCATTGGATCTAAGTAAGCCGATTTGTCCGCTACTGGAATACTAGCATTTTTGCAGTTTTTGCTAGAAGAGTACTTTTGGACCTCTACTCCTTGGCTTGCGTAGAGGCTAAAGTGTAGGTGTGGCCCTGTGGCATAGCCGGTCTGGCCTGAATAGCTGATTGTTTGGCCTGTTTCTACCCTCTCACCGTTTTGGACCTTTATGAGATCCAAATGGGCGTAGAGGCTCGTAAGACCATTTGGATGTTCTATGAGTACCCATTTACCGTAAGAATAGCAACCTCCACCGTCGGTATTGCCGGTACCTATTACAGTACCGTTTAAAGCAGCTTTGACAGGTGTACCACGGCTTGCTCTGAAGTCTATACCATTGTGGGTCCCTGAACTATAGAGCCTCTTTGCGTCTACTGTTTTGCCAAAGTATTGAGTGATGAATACAGTATCCAATGGCCAGCTAAGGACGCTGCTACCAGCACTTGGAAAACTATTGGGGTCAACGGAGCGTTTGAGAGCTGATTCAAATTCAAAAAGTTCTTTTTCGAATCTTTCTTTATCGGCCTGTTTTTGAGCGACTATCTTTTTGTATTCCGCTTCTTGGTTTCGTGTGCTGGTGAGTAAGGTATTTTTCTCTTTTTTACCATTCGCTAGAATCTTGTTTTTATCACCAAGATCGGATTTGAAATAGACTAGTTTTTGCTTTTCTTTTTCTATAGCCAGCTTTTTGTTAGAAAGGTCTTCTTTGTAGGCGCTTAATTCTAGGGATCTCTCTCTGATTTTGCTCTGAAATTGATTGGTCGACTCATAAGTGTCTAAAATTTCCGAAAGGCTCTTGTCTGAAAGAATATGCTCTATGATGGATTGGTTCTCTGCCTCCCTCATAGCACTCAGACTTTCTTTAATAGCTAAAGAATTTGTATCTATTTTTTCCGCCGTATCTTCTATAGCCACTCCCAAGCTTTCCAAAGTCAGATTGGATTTGGTGATGTTGGTTTCCGTCTTTTTGATCTCGACTTGTACCTTTTTCTGATTTAGATCTAACTCCTTGATTGCATTTTGTAGGGTTTTTGCTTCTGTACCGACTTTTTCTATCTGTGTCTTATAGGTGGCTATTTCTTCTTCCAGTTTCTTTATATTATTGCTGTGATCCTCTATTTTGTCGCGAAGCTCTGTCTCCAGAGCTGCAAAAAGTAAATGATAAGGTGAAAATACCAATACCACCACAATAGTAAATATCTGTAAGATTTTATATATTTTATATATTACTAATAGCATCTTGAATTCTTTTTTGACTCTCTTTTATTCCTAAGATATCTATAAGAGTAAATGGATCGGGCGACTTTTCTTTGCCCGATAGGGCATACCGCAATGGCCAAAGTACCTCCCCTTTTCCCTCTTTTTCTGCCAAGTTTACCAATTCTTCTTTCACCTTTTCTACATTCTCCAATGGGTTTTCCAAAATTCTTAATTCTTGATTCATAATTCTTTTCAAATCTTCCATACTTTGGTTTTTCCATGCAATCTTTGATCCATCTAAATCTGGTTTATTGAAGAAATAACCCAGTTCCCCATTTTGTACCAGGTCATCTATATCTGAAATCACTTCTATCCTTTCAAACACTAGATCAATAAGCTTCGGGTGGATATTTGTTTGGCTAAAATGTTCTTTTATTTTGTCTTCAATTTTTTGATTGGTGGACTCTAGCCTCAATTTCATATGTTCTTTATTGGTCCAACGCAACTTTTTTTGATCGAAAATGCCACCCTTTTTTTGCACTTTACTTATATCAAAAACTTTTAAAAGTTCTTCTAGGCTAAAAATATCTTGATCTGTACCAGAGTTCCAACCTATCATAGCTAAAAAGTTGATAATGGCTTCTGGTCCATAGCCTTTGTCGCGATAATATTTGAGCGAAACAGCTTCGCCGTGTTTTCTTTTGGAAAGTTTGGATTTGTCTTCAGCTAAGATGAGCGGCAGATGAGCATAAATAGGTCGACTACCGCCAAGAGCTTCTAAAATAAGTATTTGCCGAGGGGTGTTGGATAGGTGATCTTCGCCACGAATGACGTGAGTTACTCCCGATTCTAGATCGTCCACTACCACCGCAAGATGGTAGACAGGCTCGTTTATGTTGCGGGCTATAATAAAATCCTTCAAATCCCCCACTTCCATTTCTATTGGACCACGTATCAAATCATCAAATTTTATTTTACCTCCTGGATTTCGGAACCTCACCACTTCCCTATTCTCACCTTCTGTTTCTTTGGATACGTATGCAACTCCTTTTTGTATCAGCTCTTGAATTTTTTGTTTGTAGATCTCTCCCCTTTCGGATTGTCTCAAAATATTACTTTCATTGTCAAAATTTAACCCAAGCCAAGCTAGGCTACTGAGCATATCTTCTTCGTATTCTTTTTTTGATCTTTCTTTGTCGGTATCTTCTATGCGTATTATAAATTTGCCTTGGTTTTGCCTTGCAAAAAGCCAATTATAAAGGGCCGTCCTCACATTGCCTATATGCAGAAGACCTGTTGGGCTGGGCGGAAAACGCACGATTATTTCGCTATTTTGCATAGGGGTATTATAGCAGAAAATCAGACCTCACCCTACCCTCTCCTTGTCTAATGAGAGGGAAATTACAACTTCTCGTGTCCGAGGGCGATGGTGAGAAGTTCTTTAGCTATGAGGTCGGACGCGCCGGGTCTGAAGAAGCTTTTGGCTGAAGAAGACATTTTATTCCATATTTCTTTATTTTCTATTATTCTGCGCATTTCTTCTATAAAGATATGAGGTTTGAGATTGGCTTCTTCCATCACAAGACAAGCTCCGACAGAAGCATAGGAATAGGCGTTTTTGGTCTGATCGTGGCTCACCTCTTTGCTCAAAGGTATTATGATGGAGGGCTTACCCCAACTGGCTATTTCAAATATAGTAGAGCCGGCTCTACTTACCACAAGAGAAGCACACCCTGCAGCCATTCTTATCTCCAGACTGTTCATGTATCCAAATGGTTTGTAACGTTTTTTGTAAGGACTATCTATCAATACGGCGTCGCTCGATTCTTGCATTACTTTGAGATTTCTCTCGCCTGTCTGATGGATTATTTGAAAATATTTGCAAAGCTCTTGCAGAGAATCAAGAACGAGATTGTTTATATTTTCGGATCCTTGAGAGCCTCCCATGATAAAAATAGTCGGTATGCTTTGATCGAAATCAAAAAAATCAAAAGCTCCGGCAGTTATGGGCTCCAACCTCTCTACAAGTATCGGTTGTCCACTATAAGCGGTACGATTGGTTGGGAAAAAACTGGCTGCTTGTTTGTACGATATAGCTATGCGTTTGGCGAATTTACCAGCCCATCTGTTTGCTCTACCCGGTTCTGAATCCGATTCGTGTATAAACACGGGGATGCCCAATATTCTTGCGGCGAGCAAGGTTGGGAAGCTGGCATAACCACCTTTACCGAACACGACATCGGGGAAAATATCGAATAGATCAAAAAACACACTTATTGCTCCCCAGCCAGTCTTGAACAGGTCTAAGAAATTTTTGATAGAAAAATATCTTCGTATTTTACCGGCGGTTACTTTTTTGAATTCAATATTATGATCGTATAGGATACCCTGATTGTATGGACTAGTAGAGAAAAAATATAATTTTGGTGATATCAGCTTTTTTTCTTTTACTATTTTGTGGATCGATTCTACAATAGAAATAATTGGATAAAAATGACCCCCTGTTCCACCGCCTGCGAATACTATTTTCATATTTTTTATTTTTTATACCTAGAAATACTCATTATAATACCACTCTCTATAAGGGTTATAAATAGTGCTGTACCACCATGACTCAAAAAAGGCAGAGGTATGCCAGTCAGAGGCAGGACTCCTATCATACCAGCGATATTTATAAACGCTTGGGATATTATAAGTATTACGATGCCGATGGTTACAAATTTGCCGAAATCATCAGTTGTCTCCGCGGCTATTCTGAATCCGGAAATACCAAACATAAGAAAAGCGATTATGATAGCTATGCTACCTGTAAAACCGAATTCTTCTGAAGCTACGGCAAATACAGAATCCCCGACTGGTTCTGGTAAATATTCAAATTTTTGGACGCTTTGCCCAAATCCCCTACCCCATATTTTGCCCGAACCTACCGCAATGAGCGATTGCCTTAGTTGGTAACTGGAAGTCTGAGCGTTTTCGTTTGGGTTTAGCATGGTGGTGATCCTTTGTTTTATGTATGGTCTTGTAAAGGCTAGAATAGCCAAAGATAATACACCGATCAAAAATATGATGGCTATATGTTTCCATTTTGCTCCGGCCGATATATACATAGCTAGACTAGCGAAAATTATGACGGCGAAAGTGTCGGTGTCTGGCTGTAGAAGAAGTATGGTTCCTACAACTGCGCTAAAGACAAGAAAAGGTAGAAGCCCCCAATAAAAAGTATCAACTTTTTTCTTGAAAGTGGAGAGCCAGGCGGCAAAATATACAATAAAGCCTATTTTTAGAAACTCTGAAGGTTGGAAGCTTATGAATCCGAGGTCTATCCACCGTTTAGCTCCCCCGTGTGATATACCAAGACTTGGAATAAAGACCATGAGAGTAAGTACGATAGATATCAAAAACAAAAACAATGCTAGTTTTCGCCAAATTTTATAATCTAAACGCGCTACGACAATGCAGATTATGGAGCCCAGAAATAATCCAAGGAAAAATTGATTGAAGGCAAGGCTGGAAAACTTGAGTGGATTTTGGGCTAGGATACCAAGAGAAGCTGAACTAAATATGAAAAACCCACCCACTGTAAGTATGATCGTCCATAATAAAAACGGTCTGTGTATTTTGCCGACTCTTGTGGTCATGGACTAATTCTAACTTTTTCAACCTATTAGAGCCAGAGTGATTCCTAGTATGGCAACGATGAGGCTGAATACCCAATAGCGCATCGTCACTTTATAAGAAGGCCAACCGAGAGCTTCGAAGTGATGATGAAGTGGAGCAACTAAAAATATTTTCTTACCACGCAGTTTTTTTGAAAAGATCTGTAGTATATCAGAGGCGACGGTTAAGACTAGGGGTAGAGCAATAACTGGTAGTACAAGTACGCCGTAGCCTCCGCCAAGCCTGTCCGTCATAAAAGCTACTACTACTAAGGTGATGGTAAGACCCATGGTACCGGTCTCTGACATATAATATCGTGCTGGTGGTATGTTGAACCAAAGAAAAGCTAACAGAGCTCCGGCTACAGCGGCGCAAAAAGCCGCTATGTCTATCTGCTGTTGGTAGAACGCTATGCCTCCATAGGCGGCAAACATGGTGGTGAATACACCTCCGGCTAAGCCGTCTAGGCCGTCTATTACTCCGCCGGCATAAATGAAGAAAGCAATAAGTAAAAATAAAATTATAAATAATGGCCCCAAATAAAGCTCGAGACCACCCGGCAGACCGATAGAATTGACATCCAATTTGATGAAAAACCAAGAAGCCGAGAGGATCGATATGACGCCGACAGCGCAAAGTCTTATAGCAAGCGAAAGTCCACCTTTTTTACCATTTACTGACCCTACTATTTCTAGAATATCATCTATAAGACCTACAAAAGCTCCGAGAAGCAAAGTACCAAGCGGTACCCATGTTTGATTTCTGGAGAGAAAGTCTAGCTTCACTGTCGTCTCTGTCGGCCACATAACAGATAAAACCCATATGCCTACAATGACAAGGCTAGTACTAAGCCATATAACGATACCGCCCATTCTTGGGGTGTTTACCTCGCGTTCTTTATGAAGAGAGTTGAAGACTGTAGCGTCGGTACCATCCAAAGCTGTTTTGCCCGATCTTTTTTTCCAACATTTATATTTGTATAGATAATGAGTAAGGATGGGCGTAAGTAGAACGCCCAATATGAACGAGCCGACTGCTGGTAAAAATACTTTTACAATATCTATTATCATAAATTTAGTTTTTTATTTTTTTCATCGCCATCTCTACAAGCTTCAGAGTATCAGAAAATCTACCTTCCTCGCTAGAACCAAGTACCGCCACAACAACGGGTCTTTGCAGGCCAGCATCAAAGATTATAGTCAGATTGCCGCCAGCAAGGTCGGTGAAGCCTGTTTTTGAGGCCAGAAGCCCCGATATTGCACTCACCGATACATTGGTATTTATAGCATTATATACAGTAGCCGAGCTATAAATAGCCAGATTATCGTGTCTGGTAGCCTCTAAAATATTTGGTGAATTTTTCAAACTATATTCAAAAAGTCTAGCCATATCCCTTGCTGATCCGTATGCTCCGCCTCTATCTACCCGTCTATCCAACCCATGCTCATTCCAGAAACGACTGTTCTCCAAACCTATATCTAGAGCCGTTTTGTTCATCTTTTTTATAAAATCTTCTTCGCCCCCCTCCTTTCTCATCGCTGTTTTGGCTAGCGCATGAGCCCCATCGTTGGAAGAGGTAATCAGTACAAAATCGATCAAATCTTGAGCTCTCCACGTCTCTCCTATTTTGAAATCCGAATCTCCTTCGGGTGAGAGATCACTCTCCTCTATTGTGATAGTATCGTCATTGTCTAAGATTTGTTTTGCAGTGAGGGCGGTCATCACTTTGGTGAGTGAAGCGAGAGGTAGAGCGAGATCGGCATTTTTGGAAAACAATTCTTGTTGGTTCAAAATATCCCAAACAAAAGCACTTTTTGCTTCGATTGAGATTCTTTCGTTCTCTCCCCTATTGGTTGTACTAGCAATCGGTTCTGCCTCTTTTTCTATAGAATTTATCAGAACAATAAAAATAAATATCGATAACACAGAAAATATCAACAGAGCTCTAAAAAAATATTTAGCTCTTTGCTCTGGGTTCATGTTTTGTTTAATTTTCTCCATCATTACTGGTTTCTTGTGTTAATATTTGTGCTCTTATATTTTTATAATCTGGAAGCTCTAAGAGGCTTGTGATGCCCATATGAGCCAAGAGTAAAACTGTCGGTCTGTAGACAAATGTTCGCTGGTCTTCTTTAGAGACTTCTTTTTCTATGAGACCACGTGCGAGTAAATTGCGCAATATGAAAGTGGAATTTACCCCTCTGATGTAATCTATTTTTCTTCTACTTACACCTTCGCTATTATAGACGATTATAGAGAGAGTCTCTAGTCCTGCCTTGCCTATTTCCCTGCTCATTTCGTCACGGGCTACTTGCTCAATGAGATTTGCCATCTCTTTGGATGTTGCAAGGCAAGCCTCTTTTTCTGTCAGAACAAGAGACAGACCACGATTTTGGAGCGAGGTCTGGAGATTTTTTAGCCTATCCAAAGCTTCTTTTTCTGTGATGTTTAAAATTTTGGACAATACCTTCACACTAGTCGGTTCGTTCTTATAGAAAAGTATTGCTTCCAGTTTTTGCTCTATTTGGTCCATATTTTTTCGTTCTATATTATTTTAGGTCTTTAATTATAAACTGGGACAGATAAATTTTCATTTTCCATCTCAATATCACCAAAGTGTGTAGTCTGGCTCACTCTCATCGCCCCACGCTTTACTAGCTCCAGCATGGCCAGAAAACTTACGATGACTTCTACGCGATTCTCTTTGTTTGAAAAACCCGCTTTGTCCGCCGAATTATTGACGAAGGAAGAAAAGCTCATTTTTATACTTTTTTGCACTCTTTTAGAGAGATTTTCTATTATTTCCTCCAAGTTTATTGTCTTTTCTACTTTTACTTTTGGCAAAAAATCTTGTTTGGGTATGTTGGAGAGTGTTTCTAGTATTGTTTTATGGAGGTTTGTTGTGCTTATTTCGGCTGTGGGAGCAAATACAACTTGTCGCGATTTTGATTCTTCGGCGAAAAAAAGAAAATCGCCGAACATTTTTTGGATATTTAAAGCTAGAATTTTGTATTTTTGGTATTCTCTAAGTCTTTCCTCCAAATTCTCGATACTCTCTTCCTCCTCTTCTGTTAGTTCCAAATTGGGTAGGAGGGATTTTGATTTTATGAGAAGTAGAGTAGAGGCGATCAATATAAAGTCGTCGCTATATGCTATCGGAAATTCTTCTTGTTTTTCTATATGCTCCAAAAAGTCCTCCGCCACTTTGGATAAGGAGACGCTGTTTATGTGGAGCTTCCTTTTTTCTATAAGCTCAAGTAGAAGCTCTAACGGTCCTTCAAACTCCCCCACCTGTACTTTAAAATCAGTTTCCATCCTCTTATTTTAGCAGATTTATGGATTTAACCTCTTTACATCTCTGGGTAAGAAAGTGGTCTCGCGGATGTTAGATAGATTAAGTATTTTCATAAAAAAGATTTACATAAATAGATAATCATCTGAATAGGGTTGTGTATAACTTTCGTGCTAGTGCAGATCTTTCTTTGGCTGAAGACGAAGATTCCATTGAACATATTATTTCGTAAAATTCTGGATCCTCTTTGGAAAAAATATCCAAGGCTTCATAAATAGGAACTGACCATCTTTTTCGTATGCCAAACCAGCATAAAAGACTAAGATCAAAAAACTTACAGAAGTGCCGAAAAGAAATAATGGGAACATGGGTAGTCCCCTCAATTGCCTCTAAGAAACGCAAAGTACGATTTTTATTCTCTGTATATTCTTGTTTGCTCCACTCTGCGGGACCAACCTCGTAGGCGTTTTTAGTTCTTTCTTCAAGATTATTTAAATCTTTCAAAAATTTTACGTCTTTATAGATGGGTTGATACGGTATTGCTGGAGAGTATACGGTATCAATTATAGAATTTGGTAAATCAGAAAAGAATATGGATTTTATATCAACTGATTGGCCCAAGATTTTTTCTGAAATAGGGTGTGTGAAATTCGGTACAACCAAATGAAAATCATAATCACTATCTGGTCGTTCTCTGCCCCTTGCTCTCGATCCTGAAAGATAAACTGCTATGGGGTCATATTTCCGTATTAATTCCTCAGTTATTTTTTGGACACTTATCATTTCTTAATACTGATCCCCAGCTCTTTTAATTGTTTTAGAGAAAGTTCGCTGGGAGCGTTCATCACTGATGTTTTACCGCCGCGGGTCATCGGAAAAGCTTGTACTTCGCGCAAATAAGCTTCATTTGCTAAGTTCATTATATTTCTCTCCACCCCTATGGCAATACCCCCATGGGGTGGCGCTCCATATTTTAAGGCTTCTAGCATGTGCCCAACACTTTTCTGAATCTTTTCATCTGAGTAGCCCATGATTTTATATGTAGCTTCCAAGATTTTAGGATCATGAGCTCTTATACTACCTCCAGCTGATTCGTAACCATTGCATACAAGGTCGTATTGCTGAGTGATAATGTTCTCTATGTTCTTGCCTGTCAAATGGTCTTCTAAACATTCTTCTTTTGGCATAGAAAATGGGTTGTGGGTAAAGGTCCAATCTCCTTGATCGGTTTTTTCAAAAAATGGAAAATCTACCACCCATGCATATGCCAGAGTTTTGCCATCCCCCTTCTCTTCTTCGGTGCGCATATCAAATTTGTCTGCGCCGTATTTTTGCATTGCTTCTTTGTATGTAATACGTGGAAAAGGTTTTTGCTTGATCTTGTGTCCAAGTGATTCTGCTACTTCTATGAACATTGCTTCAAGAAGATCTAAAAGTTCGTCTTGTTTCAAAAAACTAGTTTCTATATCTATCTGAGTATGTTCGAATCCTCTATCCGCTCGGAGATCCTCATCGCGTACTGCCCGAGCTATTTGGAAATATCTTTCAAAACCGGCGACCATGAGGAGTTGTTTGTATTGTTGGGGTGATTGGGGAAGGGCATAAAATTTACCAGGATTTAGGCGACTTGGTACCACGAAGTCTCTGCTTCCTTCGGGGGTTGATTCGGTCAGGATCGGCGTTTCTATTTCTGTGAAGCTATTTCTAAGTAAATAACCTCTACATTTGTTTACCCACTCGCTTCTAAGCCGCATATTTTTCTGCATACGCTCGCTTCTGAGATCGATATATCTATATTTTAGACGTGTCTCTTCATCTATGTTCGATGTGTCCGTAAGGACGTCAAAAGGTGATGTTTTAGATTCGTTTAAAACTTGAATGTTTGTTATCTCTAGTTCAATATCACCATTTTGCACTTTTTCGTTCACCATTTTATCGGGTCTTTTATTGACCTTACCCTCTACTCTTACCACCCAATCTGATCGAATTGGTTTTGCTCTTTCCACCAAATCTTTTTTATCAGAAAGCACTACCCCCTGCACGGTACCGCTCATGTCGCGAAAATCAAAAAAAACCATCTTGCCCTGATCTCTTACAATGCTAACCCAGCCCGATACGGACACCTCTTGCCCCACATGATCTTTCAGGTCTTTTATAAAGATTCTTTGCATAATACATATAATTTAACCCAAAAATCTCTTTTTTACAACAAACAAAAATCCCGCCGTCCATTTGCTGGAGGGCGGGATTAGAGGTACTTCACAGAGATTTGGTTCGGATCCCTGGTATTATTGTTAGGGATTGATACTACTCGAAGCCATAGTAAGCCTTTGCATCCTCATCCGCCTGCTTGTGTCTCTTCTTCTCCGCCTCAACTTCTTCTGGAAAAAATCGGGGTCTAAGATCGGCGAAATATTTTTGCATCTCTACTGCTTGCCTGGCCCGGTCAACAAGTTCTTCAAAGCTACCATTCTTTGTGGCACTAAGAATTTGTTTTGCTTTGAATTTTGACAATCGGTCTCGGTACATTCTTAGAAATTCCCAGACGTTTTGATTATTGTTGTCTAAAGAAAAATGAAGATCAGTCCACTCCGGAAACTTTTCTTTGAGTTCCTTCACGAAGTCTGCTGGGAATGACTTGTTAAAGTCAAATGCTACATACATGACATCCATTGAGGTTGGATATGGTATAGGCACTTAAAAACCTCTCTTTCTATAAATAAGACTCCAAGACAGTGTATTTTGTTACATGGAGTGGTCTAATTGTGACAGGATTCCATCCATGATTATCCTAGCAAAAGGCCACCGGCTTGCAAGTTCTAGAGTTTTTTGTAAAAAAATCCCGCCGTCCATTTGCTGGAGGGCGGGATCTAAAAGTATTTCGCACACATCTTTTACTCTGCGATTGCCACTGAGTTTCCTGTCGCTGCCTTTTGCATCGCTTCCCAGAGGGAAACGAACTTGGGGCAAGAAGACAGAAGCTCTTGTAGCGTACCAGATGCATTAATCCGACCATTGTCGAAAACACAGATTCGATCGAAGAGAGGTAGGAGATGAAGCTGGTGAACGGTAGAAATAATCGTTTTCCCAGAAAAACCTTTGAAGATATTCTGGTAGACTTTTATTTCAGTAATCGTGTCCAAGCTACTTGTTGGCTCATCAAGCAAGATTATATCTTTGTCGTGGCAAGCAAGAAGCCCGCGGGACAAAGCCAATCTTTGTTGTTGCCCACCTGAAAGATTGACTCCTTTTTCTTGAATCGAGGAGTCGAACTTTTTCGGTAGACTTTCGACAACGTGAGTGAAGCAAGCCATGTCTGTAAACTGCAAGACCAACTCCAACTCATGATCTGCTCCCATGGTAATGTTTTCCCAGATACTCTTTGCAAAGATTTCTGGATCTTGTTGCACAAGTGTAATAGCTTGATTGATTCCTTCAAAACCATTTGCGATCGGTCGTCCATCTACAGAAAGGTTCAGCTCTCTCGGATGGTATAGATCCCTCATGATTTTCAGGAATGTGGTTTTACCACTTCCGGTCTCGCCCACAAAAGCCACTCGTTCTCCATGATTTACCGAAAAAGAAACATTGTTCAGATGTAACGCTTCACCATCTCCGTAGTACGAAAACGATAAATTGTTCACATTCAATCTTTGCCACTTTTTTGGCAAGACATGATTAGTGAAGTTCTCACTCCTGAAATCTTTAGATAATTCCTCGGAATTCATGATTCGAGACTTGCGACGAACGACAGTTCCGTACATTTCTGTAAATCGGAAAAATAGTTCGCTGATGCGATCGAGATAGCTGGTCAATATGTAGAAACTAGCTACTAGAGTGCCGGGTGCGGCTCCCCAGTTTTGGAAGAAGTACATGATCACTACCAAGACAGTCATCACATTGCAGCAGGTACTGGTCAAAAACCACTTGAGCTCGTTTAGGCGTTGGTTGTGCCTGAAAAGCTCGTATGGTTTCTCAACCTTGTGCATGATAGCGTCGAAAACCAGCTTTTCTACTCGGAGAACAATGATTGTTGAGATATTACTAATCGCATCGATCACAGATTCAGAGACTTGGTTTTCGTTAGCGTTCAGCTCCTTGTATTGCTTTAGGAGAACTCTGTCGAAACGCATGGTAATCCAAGCGCTCACCAAAAGCATTCCTAAAACCATGTAGGCAGCTGAATGACTGAAGTAGACCAATACAGCATAACTACCCAGCAGCTGAATAAAGCAACGAATGGGAATGAACGATACTTCCGAGAATTCGAACAATGCGCCAGTTCCCTTGTTAACTTTGTCTATAGTGTCTCCAGTATGATGCTCCACATGCCATTCGAGTGGCAACGTGACGACACCTTTAAGCAAGCCTCTCCAATAGTTGGCACGTACTTTGAACGCATTGTTGCGTTCAATACAACGTGCTGGCCCATGGAAACCCCATGAGACGACTAAGCGTAAGAGGACTCCTCCTAAGCAAAGATACAGAGTACCAATGCTTGCGGAATTGATTCCCTGCATGGTTAGAACCTCGATCATCTTTGCCCAAATCAGCGGACTGAAAATTGTGTCCACCGATTCGGCCAGAATAAACATGATCCAATACCATACGACATTCTTGCGATTGCCAGCGCTGTACTCCCAAGTCTTACTGAAGAGATACCATAATGGGTTGTTCCTCACTCGTTTTCTCCTTTCTGTTGTGTGAATTTCAAAGAACTCCGTAGTACCAGAACAAAGTTTGGTACACGGTTTACTTAAAACGCCGCGGGTTGCGCGGCGTTCTAAGTTTTCAAATTTTGTTTAGATTTAAATACTTAAAACACAGCGCGAATGCCTCTCAGCAAGAGAGGTGAATGGGGTATTCATTTGTACGCCTATGTTTTTCATAGTATTGTCTATTGTACACAAAGTCCCCAGACTGTCAAGTGCAAATACAATGACAGCCATTGTATTTTAGGGGTGTGGTCTAATTGTGACAGGATTCCATCCGTGATTATTCCGACAAGAAGCCACCGGCCTGCAAGTCCCAGAGCTTTTTATACAGACTATTTTCTTGGTTTAGAAGCTCTTCATGGCTTCCTTCTTCTGTTATCTTACCATTATCTATGACGACTACTCTGTTCATTTTGCGGATGGTGGAAAGGCGATGAGCGATGACGATCACTGTCTTGCCTTGCATAAGTTTATCAAGCGCGTCTTGGATCAAACTTTCTGAATGCGAGTCTAGGCTTGAAGTGGCTTCGTCTAACACAAGTATGGATGCGTTTTTGAGTATGGCTCGGGCGATCGCCACTCTTTGTCTCTCCCCTCCTGAAAGCTTTATACCTCTTTCTCCAACATAAGTCCCATATTTTAAGGGCAATACATCAATAAATTCGTCGCAGTGGGCTAAGCGAGCTGCCTTTACCACTTCTTCGTCACTCGCCCCTTCCCTGCCGTAACGGATATTTTCCATAAGTGTGCGATGGAAAAGTATGGGATCTTGAGGAACCAAACTTATATTTTTGCGTAAACTATCTTGAAGTACGTGTTTTATATCTTGGTTATCTATTTCTATGGATCCAGAAGCAAGGTCGTACATTCTAAGTAATAATTTTACTATAGTAGATTTGCCTGCCCCCGATGGTCCTATAAGAGCCACTTTTTCTCCGTGTTTGATGTGGAGATTTATTTTATCCAAAACCGTTCTTGTATCACTGAAAGCAAAAGAGACATCTTTAAATTCTATTATTCCTTTCTCTACTTTGATCTCCCCTGCTCCCGGCAAATTCCGCACTTCATAAGGTGTCTCCAATATCTCCACCATTTCTTTTGCATCAGCAAAGCTTTCGTATAGGTTTCTTGTTATGCGCCCTACATCCCATAATTGTGTGGACAGGCGGAAAACATAGGTTTGTATAAGAACAAAAGTTCCAACTGTAACCAAGTTAAATTCCCATTGTTTGATTGCATAGTAGAATACAAAAAATTCCAACGCAATCAGTATTAATGATATGAAAGCATCCTTTATAACACCAAGGTTCCAAGTAAATAATTGTTTGCTTGATTGGTCGGTGGTGATTGCTTTAAAGTGGGCAGACTCTTTTGTGAAGCCAGCAAAGGACATGACGGTGTTTTGATTTGAAATAGAGTCCGAAAGAACGGCGCTTGTAGTCGAATCGGCTTTGACGGCGAGGAGGTCGTATTTCAGTCTCCATTTCTGAAATAAAATACTAAAGATAGTTATTACAACAATCGCAATAGTTATTATGTAAGCTATAGTCGGTTCTATGAAATAAACGATATAAACAGATCCAATTGCGCTTATGATTAAGGGTATAAGATTGAGCACAAGCACATCGTATAGTCGGTCTACAGAACGGGCCAACCTACCAACTCTTTGTACTATCGCTCCGGTAAAACTATTAGCAAAAAACGAATATGAATGCTGAATCGTATAATCAAAAGATATTTGTCTGATTCTCGCAGTTGAGAGAGCAACAACTTTATTGAGTGTTGCGTACGAGGTTCTGACAAGTATCCATCCAAGTATGCGGAATCCTAAAATATAAAACATAAATATCATCAATCCCCGTGCTACACGATCTTTGTCAGCCGCGCTTACCAGAAGATCAAAAAAGTCTTTGTAGATTAGGGGTACTACCACTGATATGATGTTTATGATACATGTCGCTAAGATAGTATAGAAAAAGCCCCATTTTTGCGGGCGAAGGGCTTGCCAGAAATATTTGAGTACATTACCTACTCCGACCTTTGGAGCGTTTGTGTTATGCATAGATTGACATTTTAACTTTTTCATTATAACCTGTCAAAGGAGAGGAGAGTATGGAACAACACATCATTTCTATTATAGCCGGTATCGCTATCGGTTTGATTATCGGATTTGTTTTGTTCAAAGATCTAGCCAAAGAGCAGATCCAGGAACTGAAGGCAGATAATCAACATTTGACAGGCCAAATGTTGGAACTTGAGGCAAAGCTGTCGGCTAAATACAGCTTTTGGGAAGAGACAGAAGATGGGTTTCTTGCAATTGAAACCCCAGATTTGAGGCTAGAAATCCGTAAGAATTCTTTGCCCCAAGGTCTGCTGAAGAAGGAGGGGGTTTGATGGAATATCTGATAGGGTTACTGATTGTGGTTGGTGCAGTTGCGCTTTTTTGTATACATAATCTCATTGATTACGTATGCAAAGAATTGATAGCTCTCAAGAGTCGTATCGATGAGCTTGAAGCCAGACTTTCAGGGAAAGGAAGGATCTGATGATCTCTCAATTGATTGGCAGGGATTTTCTTGAGATCATGACACAGATCATCCCACCGTTAATCATCTTGATCTGCGGATTTGGTCTCATGTACATATTTGAAAAGCAGAAGCATGATAAAGAAAACTAGAGCACCCCGACGGCTCGCTTCGCTTCCGCCAATTTAAGGCTCGCCACAGTGCGGGCCTTTTCTCTTCCCTCCTCTAAAACTCTTTTTACTAAGCTCGTATCGGAAGCTACTTCTCTACGCTTTTCGCGTAAAGGCTTTATAAAGCTTTTCAAATCTTCTATCAAAATTTCTTTGAGCTTTTTGTACTGGCCTTTGTTTTCGTCATACAATTTATCTAGGCTCTCAGCCGGCCTAAAAAGCTTGTGAATATAAAATACATTTTCGGGGTATTCGGCCTTGGAATCTGTTACTATAGCCATCACTTTTTCTTCTATCTCACTATCTTCAGCGAAAAGCGAAATATAATTGTTGTAGCTCTTGCTCATTTTTCGGCCGTCTATACCTGCTACTGTCTCCACATCTTTCATAATGTAGGCTTCTGGCAGTTTAAAAATACTTCCTTCGCTTTGCTCGGGACAAAAAGTACGATTGAATTTCTCGGCTGTATCGCGAGCAAATTCTATATGCTGTTTCTGGTCTTGACCTACTGGCACGATGTCTGGCGAGTAAAGCAAAATGTCGGCCGCCATCAACATGGGATAATTGAAGGTGCCCATACTTATTTTTTCTTCTCCACCTTCGGCCTTCTCCATTGCGTCTTTGTAAGCATGAGCGCGTTTGAGATAAGGTAGGGTGGTGATGGTGTCAAATATCCAAGCAAGCTCGGTGTGCTCGGAAACATCTGACTGTTTGAAGATGACAGATTTCTCCGGATCAAGACCGATAGCCAAGAAATCAATCAAAAGGTCTTTAGTGAGAGTTCTCATTTCTTCTGCATTTTGGATGAAGTTGAGAGCGTGATAATCGGCAATCATAAAGAAGCCCCCATTGTGTTTGTTTTGAAGATCTACAAACTGCTTCAAAGCTCCAAAATAATTGCCTATATGTGGCTTCCCCGTCGGTTTGATACCACTAAGTATGGTTCGACCCTGCTCATTATGAATAGTTTTCATAACATTTATATTACATATTATTTACTAAAAAAGCGAGTACTAAATTCTAGCCCCTTTCTAATTGCTTGAAGTGATATGAATTCTGAAGCCGAGTGTGCACCACAATTTTCATCTGCGAGTGGTACCATCACTTGAGGTATATTGAATATATCTTTAAACATCGCTCCTACCGGCAAAGTGCCCCCTCCTCTTTTTTCAATCGGTTTTTGATCATAAACTTCTCTAAGAATTTTTTTTGCTCTCTCTGCAAAAGGATTTTCCAAATCTATTTCCATACCTTGAGCACATTCGCCATCAATAAATTTTATTTTTGTATACCTTGGAGCTTTACTCAAAATAAATTTCTTCACTTGTTTTGCTAGTAATTTGGGGTTTTTGTCTGGCAGAGAACGAACATTTATTTTTGCCGAAGCTTTGCATGGGATGATATTTTTGAAGCCAGTCCCAATATACCCAGATACAAAGCCGGTTACCTCTACCGTTTGTTGAAGTGTTCTTCTGTCCTCATATTTTTTTGTTCTTGGAGTGAATCCAGATTTTTTCCCAGTAAATTCAGTCAAGCTTCCAAGTATTTTACCAAGCTCTTCAGTAGCATTTGGTACTACCCCACCAAAAAGTCCAGAGTGCAAATCTTCGTTACCGATTTCTAGTTTAACCTCAAAATTCATTGCCCCTCTAAAGCTTTTTTCTAGCCCAGGTTTATTTTTTGGCCCTAATTCGCTGTCCGAAACCAAAATGCAATCGGCTTTCAAGAATTTTTTCTTCTTCTGTAAAACTTGCTTCAAGTGAGCAGAGCCAGTTTCTTCGTTGCCTTCTATCAAGAAAATGACATTAAATCCCAGCTTCTTTTCTTTAAGTAGATTGATTATAGAGTACAGATGAATAAGTATCTGCCCCTTGTTGTCTGCTGTGCCACGACCAAAAAGCTTGTCTCTCTTGTTTTTGAGTATAAAGGCATCATTGTTTTCTACTGGTTGTACATCATAGTGGCCGTAAATCAAAATTGTCTTTAATTCTGGTATAAGTGGAGTCTTTGCAACAATAACAGGGTTTTCGGAGCTTTTTAAGATTTTTGTTTTTAATCCATTATGCAAACAAAAATCAGCCAATTTTTTTACAGCTTTAGCAATTTCTTTTTTGTATTGGGAATCTGTCGAAATACTTTGGATTGCGACAAATTCTTTTAGAATTTTTATAAATGTTTTCATGATTGATTTAAAAATAGGTTGCCGTGCTCACAAACTGTGTGAGCACGGTTTCCTGTTAGGTAGTCAGACTACCAGGTGTCGTAAGTGCCGTGCATAACGGTATCTCCTTTCTATAAAGAACAACACCAGCTTCTCTGGAAGCTGGTGTGTATTCTGTATCTTGTGAGTAGAAATTTATCTGAGATTATACAAAGCACAAATCAGCTCCTGAGAAGCCTTTTCGTAATGCCACATATAATGCTTTGCATTGCCCATGTTCATAGGTAATTTCTATCCTAATCTATCTCTAAAATTCTGTCAAGTTTGTGTATTGTAGTTTGTGGACAACTATTCTACCATTCGCGCGAATTAGAGATATGAACAGAGATCATAGAATAGTGAGAACAAAGCGGACAAGAGATGGTAGTGGGTTTGCTAGTCTATAACGCATCTCTAGACTAACTTGTTCTCGTTCCACAATATTTTTTGAATACAGAATTGAAAGATGTTTGGAAGTAGCCTTGAAGGAAAGTTTGATCTCTCCCGCGATTGAACTAACGGATCTATCTTTGTTTTTCTTTAGAATCTTCAATATCAAAAGTCGTCTTTGGTTCGCCAAGGCCTTTAAAATTTTTTCGTATTCTTTCTCGCTCATATTTCTAAAAATATTATTTTATTACTACTATGGTACCATTCGCGCGAATAAGCCCATAGGGTGTGTTGTGGATTATTTTAGATAGTTTTGTGTATTGTAATGTATTGTTGCCTTTTACAAAAACAAACGGACGAGGCGGAGGTCGTCGAAAGAGTAGGAGGGACCGAGAAGGTCTTTGACTCGGCTCAGGCGATGAGTTTCTTCGCCTAGGACTATACCGGCTTTGTGAAAGGCTCCAAGGATGGTGCGGAATTTGGAGAGAGGAATGGCTTCTTTGATATGAGAGAGATCTTTGCCTTTTACCAAGCCTTTTTCTTTGAGCTGTTCTAAGTGAGAGACGATGGTCCCTTCGCTTAAATTGCGCATGGTGGCCATCTCTTTTATGCCGAAACTCTCTAGAAGCAGGTTTTTGGTCTCTAATAGAGTCTCACCTTTCACTTTTTTATGTTTGTGTTTCTTTTCTGTTGTTTTGCTTATTTTCTCTCGCCATTCTTCTTGCATTTTGCCTACCCTCTCCCCCATTCTAGATATTTTGTTTCTGTTCTGCTCGGATAGTTTCTGGAATTCTGTGTCTTTCGCCAAAATTTCTTCGCTTACTTGAAGTGCTGTATGGTTGAGACCGAGAAGAGACAAGCCATCCAGTGAGCGCACGCGCGAAAGAGCCACATAACCCATACCCTTCTCAAAAGAATCACGCAGGTCTATCAGGGCGGCATCAAGCGACATGCCTTGGCTTTTGTGTACGGTGATGGCCCAAGCAAGGCGCAGAGGATATTGGCTTATAGTAGCGAGGAGGCGACCGTCTTCTTCTATGCTCCAATTCATCCGCTCTACGTTTATGCGTTTACCCCCTACAGTCTTCACTATAATTTTCTCATGTCCACAATCCTCTACTATGCCGAGAGTGCCATTGACGTAACCTTCTTCAAAATTGTTTTTGACGAACATCACCTTTGCTTGTTTTTTGAGGCCTAGTATTTCTGGAGCGAGACAACTCTTTTTCAATGCTTCTATAAGCTTGCGATTACCCCTCGCTTCCATATGATATTCATGAGTTCTGCCGGAAAGCTCTGAGAGCTCTTTTGCATTTTCTCTGTCTACATCTCTGTTGTGCGAATAAAGTTTGGTAGGCTCACCGAAGCCTTCTATGGTTTTGTTGAAACGACTCTCAAGTGTCTTCAGGGTATTTTCGTCTGCACTGTTTGAGCGTATGGCGTTCAAAATCTTGAGGTAGGCCGCATCTTTTTGGCGATATTGTTCGTGCAGATAACAGACCTTTATATCCATATCTTGCCAGACTTTGGAATGATATCCGAAAAATGATTGTTTACCAGACTCTTTTTGTACTGGCGGGAGCTGAAAGAAATCGCCACAAAAAACTATCTGCATACCACCGAATGGAGTGTCCACTTCCTTCACCTCTCTCACTACTCTGTCTACCATATCTAGCTGAAAATGATGCAACATAGACACTTCGTCTATGATCAAAATATCAGTCTCCTTTATATTGCGCCGTATGTGCGATTTGTCGGCTATTTCTTGTACCTCACTTTTGTTTAAAGAATCGTTGATACCTATGCCACTCCAAGAATGCAGAGTGGTACCCCCCATGTGAGTGGCAGCTATGCCAGTAGAAGCCGATAAGCCCATGCTTGCGCCCAAACCTTTCAGATAATCTATATATTGACGCAGGACATAGGTTTTACCGCTACCAGCAGCTCCAGTCAGAAAAACATTCCTGCCTGTTTTTAGGATTTCCAGTGCTTCACTTTGGGTCATGTTCAGAATATTATAATTTAGCGAGAGGCAATTCAATAGTGAAGGTAGCGCCTTTACCTTTGCCGAGAGAGTGTATCTTTATACTACCGTCATGGGCTTCCACCATCTTTTTTGCAATGTAGAGCCCGAGGCCAGTACCAGAAGTGTTTTGTCTGTAAGCGTCGCTGGCACGAGAGAACTTACCAAAAAGTTTACCGATTTCGCTCGGGTCTATGCCTATGCCGGTGTCTGTGATTTTCACGTGCACTACTAGATCTTCTCGCAAAACTTGCACCTCTATACCCCCTTGTTTGGTGTATTTGATACCGTTGTCTATAAGATCGTGCAAGACTTGTTTGAGCTTGTTTTTATCACCATTTACTAATATAGATTGATTGCCTAAAGTAGAGAGAGTAAGTTTGAGGCCCGCCTTCTCGGCATTTGGTAGAAGCTCTTCTACCGCTTCTTTTGTGAGAGCTTTTATATCCAGATTTTCTTTGTTGTAGACCATCCTACCCTGCTCTATGCGCGATATATTCAAGAAATCTTCCACAATATCTATAAGATGCTGGCAGGAAGCGAAAATAGTTTTTACAGATTGGCGAGCTTTGATGGGCAATTCTCCATAATCGCCATCCAAAAGCATGGATGAGTAACCTTTTATAGCTGTAAGCGGACTCCTGATCTGGTGTGTAGCTAAGGAAAGAAACTCTGACTTCAATTTGTCCAACTCCCGCAACTTCTCATTGGCTATTTTTATTTGCGTGTTCAGATATTCCAGTGATTTGGCATATTTTTTCCATGTAAAGATGATTACTATTTCTAGAATAGCAATAATAAAAGAAAGAAGTATTATGAAAATGAGAAATGGTTGTAGGGTTTGCCTAGTAATCGAGAAGAAATCATCAGCTTTTATGTCTGTAGCAAGTACTGCAACAGTGTTTCCTTGAGAATCTTTTATAGGCGCATAGCCAGTTAGTACGGTACCGTAAGCGTCGGTATAAAGCTCGCTACTTGTCAAAGGACCCTTATATGCCTCAAATGCTTCAGGTATATCAACTGCTTCTGGATATTCTTGACCAGGCCACTGCAACTTATCTGGACCATCTGGCTCTACTACTCCATCGCGATTTACGTCCACCATTCTTAGAGGATCCCCACTTTCATTTGCGTAAGGGTCTATAGAATCCGCATCCGCTACAAATTCCATTACTTCTGGATTGGTATCTATTTTGCGGAAAATATACATAAAGACTATGTTCTCGTTGCTATACTTGACTTGATGAAGTCTGTTCACCACTCTTGCCCATTCAGGTTTCTGCCAGTCTGATTCCACTCTAAGCTGTTTTAAATCTTCTGCATCTATATTTGCCGCAGCTGTTATTGAGATAGTTAGAATACGTTCTCGCAAATTATGCGTAAGAAGATTAACTGTATGAGTGTACAGTATTCTTGACGATAGTATAAAAATAAGTATAGAAATTGCTAAAACCAAAAAACCACTCCATGCTGGATTTTTTATTTTAGTGATTATTTTTTCATATTTTCCTGTTTCCATTTTAGGCTTACTTTATTTTCAATAACTTACTAATCAATTTCAAGTCTACTTCCCAAAGGAATTGCCAGAGTTTTGGACCAAAATTTTTGGCAAATAACAACTGATAAACATCTCGAAAAAAATTGAATTGACTTTCTTTATTTTTGTTATCGCTCGTATCTGGATGCTTAGCTATATTATACAGTGAAGCTTTAAACTGTTCCATTTTTGTAGTTGATCTTTTATTCAACAACTGACTCAATAAATGCAGCCATCGGATATTTTCTGACTTCAATTGAGCTATATAATTATCGTTTCGTTCTTTTAGAGGTCTATAAAATTTTTTCTCTTCCAGTTCTATAAAACGATTTTTTCCTTTTTCTAGCATATCCAAGTCTACATATATTAGATCATGAATTTTGTGTGTGGATATTTCATGAGAAATATTTTTGCGTTGTAATTTTAATAATTTTTCTACATCTTTTATTTTTAATTTTAAATTTTTTATGTTCGGATTTTTGAATAATCCAGACTTCATTTTTTTTATAATTGGTTTTGCGACGAATTTGAAAATATCTCGTTGTGGCAAAGTGGGCATTGCTTTGATTTTCCCGTTAATACTGATACTAGAGGCGCCATAACCATAACCTCCGTATTCGTGTACTCCTCTCTCTACTCCAGGTGCATGAAGATGTGTGTTGTGCAATATAGTAGATTGAGTATGCATGATCTTTTTCCCTAAAGGTTTATTGATAAGACTGTTTATGTATTTACTTTTTCCATAGATACTTATATACATAGCATTTTTTATATAATGAACATTGTCAAAATATTTTTTGAGTTCGTTGTCGCTCGTATATTTTTGTACGAATACAATTGGAGCAAATATTTCAGAATAATTACCATCTTTGGACAATGGTTTGCATACAATAGTTGGTTCTACAATAGCCTTTTTTGCTTTTATGGTTCCGGGGGTTGTCTGGTCTATCCACTCTCTGTTTTCTATCAAAAAACTTTGTATTCTGACCAAGTCTTCTGGATCACTGATTGGCCCAACTCTACAAGACCTATCATGATAGTTGCCTACTTTTAGATTTTTCATTTTTTCTCGAAGAGTATCTAGAAAACCATTAAAAATATCTTTATGGACCAGTATTGCATTTGGGGCCGCACAATCTTGCCCTTGGTTATAAAATTGGAGTTGCATTACAGCTTCCACTGCGTCCCCTATATTGGCGTCGCTCGATATTACCACTGGGTTGTGCCCCGAACCATTTGATATAAATAAAGTTTGTTTATCAAAAATTGAACGAAGTTGATCTGCATGTGTTGGTGTGCCTGTAAATATGACAACATCTGTTACTGGCTTGGTTTTTTCATTTTTTTTATCTATGTAAAGAGCTGATCTTGCTCTCAAAAATTCCAACCTTGTTTTATGAGAGACGAATATATTTGGAAATAGATTTTTGATGTTTATAATCTTTATCAATTTACTAAAGAAATGTCTCATACTATGTGGTATGCGAAAATGCACTTCATTTGACATCAATGATGGTATTACAACAAAACATGCAAAAGCGTATAAAGGCTGGTTTCTTGGTAAAAAGGAAGTAACTGCCCCCACTCGTAATTGAAAATAAGCTTTGTTTTCTCTTATATTATAAAGCAGATCTAGAGTTCTTTGTATTTCGTCTCTCGCCACTTCGTAGCTTTCGTAAGTCAGTAGAATATTAACAATCTTTTCTAGATTTGATTCTATGTAGTTACCCAATTTTTTCGCTAAGAGTTCTACATTTTTAAAATCTAGTGTTGTATAAGGATGGAAACTTTTTATAGCAGAACCTTTTTGTTCGGTTATTTGTTTTTTTGACATTATTGGAGTTATTGCTTGCTGAATTGCATCAAGATTATACCAAAAACCGCAAAAGCCATACCAATGTATTGATATAAAGAAACACTGCCCCACTCTTTAAATACGAAAAGGCCGACGATGATCGTACTTACAGTAAGCAAGGAATCTATGGTTCCAGAAGTCAGAGCCAAACCCAATTTTGTAGTAACTAATCCGAAAGTTATAAATACAAGTGGAGATATCAAAATAAGAGCAAGAAACCATGGAGAGGTAAATTTGTCTTCTTTACTAGCCCAAACAGCACTAAGAGAATTGGCTGATAGTGCGATTAATACCGCTATAATAATATAAAACCATATTTGAAACTTGTTCATTTTGTCGTTTAGTTTTCAAGTAGAATTATACCAATAATCTAGTTTTGTTCAATAACGACAAATTATGAATCCACATTTTTTATTGACAAAGTTCTCTATATGTGCATAATTGATACTTGCTCTTTAGATTGAATTTGGATTGAATTTTGAGATCAAGTTTGATCTCCGAGCGCTTGACTGGGATGGGCGCGCTCGGTTCGAACCCCTTGGGTCGTAGGCTCCTCGTTTTCACCTCCTTGACGAGAAAGCCTCCCCAAGGGGTTTTTTCTTTTTGGGGGAGGGTGACCCTCCCCCAACTCCCCCAAGTTAGAAACAAGAAAGGGTGGCGCCTATGATGGCAAAATTGAGAAGATGATAGGCATTGTTGAAGAGCCAAAGAGACCAGCTCCTCCCTTCCCAAAGCACACTACCTAAAGTAATGGGTACTACGAACCCGAACCAGCTCCAAAAGCCCGCCAGTACTCCGATGGTAAGCCCGCTCTCTCCGCTAAAGCCCTCTGCAAGCACTATGATATGCCAAAGCATGGAGCTTATAAGCAGACAGCCGACGAAAGTAAGCACATAGCTCTTGGCCATGCTCTGCTTCCTTCCCTCCTCCACCTGCTCTGGTGTAAAGCCAGAAAGCCTCACCCAAGTTTTAGAAAAAAGCGGTCCGTACCACATAGCTCCAAACACAAAACTCACCACCGCCCCCACCCCCACCGCCAAATAATTTACATCAATCTCCATATTTTTCGATTAGTTTGTAATGTTTTTAATAAATATTTTCTTGATAATTAGAGCTATTATCAAACCTAAGAGAAATGATTTTATTGACAATAACCAAGTATATTTTAATGCTCCTATATATAAATCAATAATAAATATTGGAAAACTAGAAAAAATTATCCATTTCACGTTATTATTATCACGATTCAAAAGAATAAAAATTAATGGTATTAAAAACAAATATATAATTGGGAAACTGTTAGTAAAATGTATAATTTCAGATGGAATAATCCAATCCGTACCGTAAGGGAATAAGTTTTTACTAATAAAATCTCCAGCTATAACTGATAATATTGAGCTCAATATTACTATTCCGAGCAATAATAGTGCATTTCTTTTCATATTAATTGTTTATTAACCATTCTAAATCTTTTTTTAGTAAATTATAAGCTGAAGTGTTTATATCCCCATCTGCTAATAATTTGGGTAGTTCGTTATATAGCATTCTGGCTAATTTTTTATCAACAACTTTGGTATTGTTTCTTGTGTCTAATCTAACTATAGACTCTGCCCACTTAACTAATTTATCTTTTACTTTTTCATAAGTGGGGGAGGTGGGGGAGGGTCACCCTTCCCCACTTTCCCAGCTATTTTGGATATTGATATAAAATGAAATAAGGCAACTTATCTATTCCAATATAATTAAACATTTTGTAATTCGCACGGCGGGCTTTTGGAGATAATTGATGCATTTTTAAATTTTTCTTTGGTATGAAAGGATAAAAGCGAATTTCTTGGTATTGTTTTTCTTCAACTTTCCAAATAAAATTTGTGATAATTGGTGGTGTGATAAAACCAGATTTGAGTACTTTTTCCATGATATCCCATCCAGCCCCAAAAATTTCTTTTTTAGGTTTTGAATGATTAGTTTTTATTTGCGCACGAAAATTACAACCGATGCATTGCGTATCATACAACGGATAATTTTTTGGCAATAACATTAATTTCTTATTACAATTTGGACATGGTACTTTATTAACCACATCTAACTCCCCATTATCCCCGCTATCCTTACTTTTTGACATAATCCTATTGATTTTTCATTAATTCAACAACTAAAAATGCTCTATAATTTGCGACAATGGCTTGTAATGGATCCTCATCAATACCACTATTTCTATCGTACGGAAAAGTAAAAGTGGCGTAACTAGTAACGGTATAGAATAACGGTTTACCGTCTAATTTTTTAGCATTATTCAATATGTCTATAAATGATGGACCAGTTAATGTTTCAATTTGAGTATCCAGTTGATCCATTTCTGCAATTTTTATCTTAATGTCTTGAACATATTTTGCTTTGTCCGCTATAGTTTTTTCATAAGCCTCCTTTTCAGCTTGTTCCTGTAAAATTGCAGAGTTTAATTCGTCTTCTTTTTTCTCTATAAGATACCTTCTATTTTCAACGTCATATTCACTCTTTAGTTTGTTGAATTTTGATAAGTAGATGTCTTCAATTGCTGGGCGTTGATTTTGGCTCTTTAGACTGATTAGATAACCTAAATCAGCATTAATCGATTTTATTAGAGTATTTAAATATACAGAATAAATTTTTTCTGATGATAGGGGAGAAATTTTATCTATTTGGCTTATTTCTTTAGTGGTAATAGATTGGAAGTTGGTATATTTTTGTAAGAGATCAGTATATAAAGTATCTCTATTTATGATTGCTGGTTTTGTTTGTGGTACGGTATTGGTAGTAGCGGATGGGATAGTGTTTTGTTTAGTTGTTTGGGTTGTCGGAGTCACCTTCTTAGTACGTTCTGTTTTTTGATTTTTCAACTCCTCAATTTCTGCTCGTAACTTCTCTATTTCAGTATTTGAATCTGGAGTAGTTGATGTGGCTACTTGAATTTTCTCAATTATCGGAGTGGTTTTTTTAAAAATATTCCAGCTAAATGGATTCCACCATGAAGCAAAAACAACTTGTGGTATTAAAATTGTCACTAAGAAAATTAGAGTCAATATCCTATTTTTCATTGTAATTTTAATCAATTAACCATCTTATTAAAGTTCAATAATCGTTAGAGGTAATATCACAGGTTCAGAAAATGGAAGTGAAATTATTTCAGCTTCAAATATCGTTCTACTTATACCTTGTGGTTGCATATTTTGACATGATTGAGTCCTGTTTATGAAAGACTGAAAAACTAAGCTCGTTCCATCAATAGGGCCTGTGCTTTCTCCTCTAAAAATTGTCCCGTTAGACATAGTTTCAGATAGTTGCCTTCTTGATGTCATGTCACCATATGCCAATCCTTGGCAATCTCTATCTGTAAAATATACACTGCCGCTCACTCCTCTTCTTTTTATAGTTCCAAATTCCTCAGAAAACTCTACGACAACATCAAGAGAGCGTATGTACACTGAGTACAACAATTTTGAATAATTATCATCAGATTTTATACCCAATAGCATTCCAAGACTCTGAGAATTTCCGTCTTGAAGATAGTGGGTTGTCGCATCTTTACCAGCGTCACCCTTATCTCCCTTTGGACCTTGCGGACCTACGATATTCCAAGACAATAGAGTATCTTGACCCTTACAATTACTGCCTAATGCCGGCACATACAGAGAACCGTCCTTTTTAACACATGCTGTTATTTCATTCCCTCCTGCTTTTATATAGGTCCAAGTTCCAGTAAAAACGATAGCTAACCCCAAAAACAACACTGCGAGTTTTTTATTATCCATCCTCATTTTAATTATTAGTAAGAGATTTTTTCTGATACCACTATCCCTCTATTTAGATAAAAAAACAAGTCTTAGAGTGTATATCCATATCGGGGGAGGGTGACCCTCCCCCACTCTCATACTTCTTATACTTGAGAAGATTTGCTTTTAAGAAGTTTTTGGATGATAAGGGCTATGATCAAACCAGAGATGAAAAAAATTACCGACCAAAATAAATATTGGATACTTATGATATAGGAAAATATTATTGCCGGTAGAGATAATATAATCGTAAGTATTAATCTATGTGATTTACAAAATGATATCAAAATAAATGATACAGAAAATAAATAAGCTACTACTAATCCATTAATAATGCTGGAGAGATCTGTTGGTAGGGAAAAAGTTCCAAACCCACCTCTGATGGTAAATACATATTTGTTTAGAAAATTTCCAAATGGAATAGCTAGAATTATTGATAAAATTATTATCCCAAAAATTAGTAGAATATTTCTTTTCATGTTAATTGTTTATTAACCATTCTAAATCTTTTTTTAGTAAATTATAAGCTGAAGTGTTTATATCCCCATCTGCTAATAATTTGGGTAGTTCGTTATATAGCATTCTGGCCAATTTTTTATCAATGACTTTAGTGTTGTTTCTCGTGTCTAACCTAACTATAGACTCTGCCCATTTTACTAGTTTGTCTTTCACTTTTTCATCCCCTATCCAGCCTATTTGATAGATTATATTGATATGGTTTAACAGGTCGCTTGTAGTAATGGGATCAGTGGAGTTTAAGTTTAATACGGGATTTGAATTGTCTATATCTACTACCAAATTTGATATCTGATTAGAACCTATAACAGCATCCAAACTAGATGTAGTGGAAGTGGCATCTGATATATACGTGGTCTCAAAAGAATATTCACCACCGAATCCTGTGCCTTGTAGTTCAATTTTATATTCACCGTCTATTGGATCTGGTATGGTTATGTACTCGTCGTCTGTATTAAAGCCAGAATAGAATGCTCCGGATATTTGGTTTATTTCTTGCCCCGTAGAAAAATCTTTACCAACTTTTTTGCCATCCGGAGCTATTATGACAAAGTCGGCAGGAGAAAATATTTTTGCATACAGTATTCTTAGTGGTATAGAACGTTTGACTGGGTTTATCAGCTCACCACCATCGATTATTTCATAGATTTCTTCTTCGGCGTCTGTCGGTAAATTTACATGTCCAGAATTTATAATGAGATCTATATTATCACCAAGTTGTGAGCTATATTCTGGTACTGTACCATCGCCTATACCGACTTCTAAACCATGATCACCGGATGATGAATCGTAATTTTCTGGGTAACCATGTTCCCAAAGAGGTAACTTGTCTTCATCAGTGATTCTTATAGCAGATATGGTGTTGTTGCTCGTCTCCCCTACAATATTTGTTATTTCTATGTCGGACTCTAATAATGACACTAAACTCTGATTGAGATTTTCCAAAAAGCTATTTTGTGGATACCCTACCGGATAGCTTAACAGTTCGCCAGACGAAGCATCTTTCAAATAATCATAGGTAGGTAATAGTTGTTCTACGGAATATATAGGCCATTCTTTTACATAATCAAAAAGATTGTTATAACCATTTCTTTTTGCATCCTTTTTCATTGTCTCTCTGAGAAAGAATGTCTCAACATCTTTACCGAATATTTCCCCTGCTTCCCATGTCAGATAATCTTTAGGTGCGCCACGATGAGGTGTGCCGAGAAATATGAGTTGGTCTATATCGTTTTCGTAATCGACAGATTGGGCATAAGAGCGAGCGACTAATCCGCCCATAGAATGGGCTACTATATCTACTTTATCGCAGGAAAATTCTGGATTTACTAAGCCTAGACATATCTGCTTAACCTCATTTATTTTCTGCTTCAAAAGTTCGCCGGATTCTACGTTTGATTTCTTCCAATCGTAAGGGAAAGTGAAAAGAGCTGTGCCAAGCGAGTATCCATTTTGATCCAAAGTTTCAATCAGATTATCATAAACATGGAAAACAGGATCAATAGTCCATTCTCCATTTTTGTAAGCACTCCCCATAATTCCCGGGATGATGATGAGGGGGTGAAGGGTAGGGACTGGAGGGGCGAGGAAGGGATCATTAGTAAGCCATGAGGTGAAGTCTATATTACCCAAAGCTTTGGTGCCGATTCCAGACGGATTGGTAATGTGAGTTGGGCCAGAAGGATCGCCCCACCAATTATTTTCGGCTATGACTTCATCTGTGGTTTGATTTTCGATGCCAACAATTTGATCTATGATACGGGTGTAAGATATATCTAATTCTCCATTTGATTCAACGACAATTCCTCCTGGTAAGACATTTGTAATAGAGGTGAGAGTGATGGGATTGTTTGCCGTTCCATTTATGTGAAGTTTGCCACCACGAGCATACAAAGCTCCGCCTGGTTGAATCTTTAAATTAGTTCCAGGTTCTATCGTCAGATTACCATTTGGTTCAACAAGGATAACATTTATAGCATATGTACCCATTGGTAAAGTTTTGGAAGTGTGAATAGAACCCCCGATTCTCCAAGTCCCCACTTCGCCCCCTACAAAGGTGGTGCTGCCAAGATCAAAATCAAGGTTAGTATTTATGAAAGGATCATAAGTATTATTTAGAAAAATATTTTCATTAAGAATAATTTTGCCTGGACGATTATCATAAGAAACAAATGCATAGCCAAACGAGCCCTCAATAGTCGATCTCTCCATTAAAAAATAACCTCCTTCAAAGAGCACACTTGTCACATTATTTTGAATCAAAGAATCTTTGATGGTAGTGGTGCCAGAGAAATGGTTCACCCCGTCAGCATTTTTGATCAAATTGGAATGTTTGATTGATAATTGACCACCTGTGTTGAACAGGGCAATATTTGCATGTTTTAGTGATGCATACTCTATATTGGTTTGACTATTCTGATGTAAAACAAAACCACCCCAACGAAGAGACGGGCTTGGAGGGAATCCTGCGCTACCGTCGTCAGTATCTGCAACGAAAGTCACCGGCTCATTTTCTGATCCCAAGACATTTATGATACCTTGTATATCAAATCTTTTACCATTTTGGACTTTCACTTGCGTACCCGGTCCGATATTTAAAACTCCAGTTGTACTTACTTCGATGTTACCAGTTATAATATAAGGACTTCCTGAAGAATCCCAAGTTGTAATGTTAGAAATATTAGAACTGGAAATAATGGTTTCAGCTCTGCTTGAAACTGGGATTAAAAGTAGAAAAAGGGCTAGAATAAAAATGAATTTTTCGTTTTTTCTAGCATTATCCATGGTTCGATTGTATTCACTTGGGGGAGGGTGACCCTCCCCCACTTACACCCCTTCGTCTTTTAGTTTCTGGACGAGATTTTTGGCTTCTCTAGAAAGCTTTTTTGGAATCGCCACACGCAGATGGACCAAGATATCGCCTCTGCCTCTGCTGTGTGGAACACCCTTACCTTTTATTTGGAGGATGTCGCCAGTATTGGCCCCCTCTGTTATTTTCAGATTTACATTACCATCCAAAGTCTCAATAGAATATTCGGCGCCTAGTATAGCGTCGGAAAGCTTGACATCTAGGTACATGACCAAGTCGCTCCCCTGTTTCTGGAAAACTTTGTGTCCTTTGACATGGATCTTGATATACAAATCGCCGGAGTTGCCTCCTTTCATAGCTTCACCAGCTCCACTGATGCGGACCATTTCGCCGTTCTCTATGCCTTCTGGTACTTTGATTTTTATCTCACTTTGCTTCTTCAGTATGCCGAGGCCATCGCATATATGGCACTTCTCTTTGGGTACTTTGCCTCTGCCGTCGCATTTTTCGCAGGCTCGCGTCATCTCTATAGAACCGAAGATTGAGCGCTTCAGTTCGCGTATGTTGCCTTTACCGTTGCACTGTTTGCACTCCATCATCTCTGTGCCTTTCTTGCTGCCGTTACCATTGCAAGTCTCACAAGTGGAGACTTTGCTCAAAAGCACATCTCTCTCTACACCAAATACCGCTTCTTTGAAAGAAAGTTCTAGATCTATAGAAATATCGCGACCTCTTTTCGCCTCTCTTCTTTTGCCTCTGAAAAATTCTCCAAATATGTCCCCTAGATCAAATTCGGCACTCTGAAATCCTCCGCTTTGATTTTGGTTAAAGTTTGAAAAATCGAACCCAGCATTTTTAAACTGCTCGGCAAAATCTTGCCAATTACCTGAAAATCCTCCTTGTCCGCCAGCTCCGCTGTTTGCAAATGTTTGCCCATACATATCGTACTGACTCCTTTTTTGGTCGTCGGAGAGTATGGTGTAAGCCTCATTGACCTCTTTGAATTTCTCTGCGTCCCCACCCTTTTTGTCGGGATGATACTGGTGAGCCAGCTTCCTAAAAGCCTTTTTGATCTCGTCTTTGCTTGCTTTCTTGTCTACACCCAGTATGTCGTAGTAGTTTGCCATGCCTTGATTATAGCAAATTTATTCCTGTTTGTCCCCTTTGTCCGATGGAGCTTCACTAGAATCAGATGGTTTTTCTTCTTCTTTCTTCTCCTCACTACTAGATGCTGATTGCTGGCTACTTTTCTGAATATGCTCGCCTATTTTTTGGATCTCTTTGGACAAGTTTTCGGTCGCTGTCTTTATCTTTAGCACTTCAGTGCCTTCAGTACCTACGGCATTCTTTAATTCAGCAACTTTTTCTTCTATCCCTTTTTTGATCTCATCGGGTAGTTTTTTTCCTGTACCTCCCTTGTCGGCATCTTCGACATCTTTGAGGGCTTTTTCGGTTGTGTAAATGAGTTGCTCCGCTAAATTTTTGGCTTCAGCCATTTCTTTTTTCTTCATATCCTCTGCACTATGTGCTTCGGCGTCTTTCTTCATTCTTTCTATTTCTTCGCTAGAAAGACCACTTGAAGCTTCTATTCTTATGGATTGCTCTTTGTTTGTAGCTTTGTCTTTGGCTTTTACATTGAGAATGCCGTTTGCGTCTATGTCAAATGTCACTTCTACTTGAGGCATGCCTCTAGGGCTTGGTGCTATACCGTCTAGAATAAATCTACCCAAACTACGATTGTCACTCGCGAGAGATCGCTCACCCTGCACTACATGTATCTCTACACTTGTCTGGTTGTCGGCGGCGGTAGAAAATACTTGAGAGCGTGAAGCTGGCACGGTGGTGTTCTTCTCTATAAGCTTGGTGTTTACTCCACCCATCGTTTCTATACCAAAAGAAAGAGGTATGACATCTAAAAGTAAAATATCTTTGACGTCTCCTCCGATGATCCCTCCTTGTATGGCTGCGCCCAAAGCTACCACTTCGTCTGGGTTGATACTTTTGTTTGGCTCGCGACCAAAAAACTTCTTCACCTCCTCGGTGATCTTGGGCATTCTGGTCTGACCACCTACGAGGACTACTTCGTCTATGTCGCCTACTTTGAAAGGACTTGCTTCCAGAGCTCTCTTGGTGATCTCCATAGCGCGCACTATAAACTCATCCGCTAGCTCTTCTAGCTTCGCTCTGCTCATCTTTATAAGGAGGTGGCGAGGGCCAGAAGAATCGGAAGTGATGAATGGAATATTTATTTCTGTATCGGTCGCGGTGGAAAGCTCTATTTTGGCTTTTTCGGCCGCCTCATCCAATCTTTGTAGAGCAAGAGCATCTTTGGTTATGTCTATACCGCTCTCTTTTTTGAACTCGCTAGCGAGCCAGTGAATAATCTTTTGATCTATATCTTTGCCTCCGAGGTGGGAGTCTCCATCTGTTGCCTTTACCTCCACTACGTCGTCCCCTACTTCAAGAATAGAAATATCGAAAGTACCTCCACCAAAATCAAAGACCGCTATCTGCTCGTCTTTTTTCTTGTTGAAGCCGTAAGCCAGAGCGGCCGCGGTCGGCTCGTTGATGATGCGCTTCACATCCAAGCCGGCTATTTGCCCCGCATCCTTGGTGGCCTTCCTCTGCGCATCATTGAAGTACGCTGGTACTGTGATGATGGCTTCGGTAATCTTTTCACCCAATTTTGCTTCAGCGTCGGCCTTCAGCTTGCCGAGAATCATGGCGGAAATCTCTTCTGGCCGGTACTGATGCTCATTCATTTTTACTAACACTCCGTTGCTATCTGAACGAGATACTTCAAAGGGCACAGTGACTTTGTCTTTCTGCACGGCCTCTTCATCAAAGTTGTGGCCGATGAATCGCTTTATACCAAAGACTGTATTTTTGGGATTGGTGACCGCTTGCCTTTTGGCTAAGAGCCCCACTAATCTCTCTCCTGTTTTGGAAATTGCGACAATAGAAGGAGTGGTCCTCGCCCCTTCGCTGTTCTCAATTATTTTGGGATTCCCCGCTTCCATCACTGCCACCGCGCTGTTTGTCGTACCTAAATCTATACCAATGATTTTACTCATATTTTTTAACCTCACCCCAACCCCTCTCCTAGAATTAGTAGAGGGGAGAAAAATGAGAAATTTAATTGTTAATACACCCAAATTATAACTCCTAAGTGCTTTTCTGTGAACTTGACAGTATACAATTTAACTTTTGTACTCTCCTACTTTGACTTTTGGGGCGCGGATAAGGCGGTCTTGGAGTTTGTAGCCGACAGATAGGACTTCTATAATTTTGTGATCGTCTTCTTCTTTTTCTATGAGTACCGTTTCTACAGCTTCGTCTCTAGTTGGATCAAACTTCTCACCTAATGGCGAAATTATGGAGACACCATGATTAGCTAGAATATTTATAAGTTGGGTATGAATGTACTCCACACCCATTCGCCAATTTTTGTCTACCTTCTCCCAAGCCTCCTTATTTTTGAAAGCTGACTCAAAAGAATCTAAAACAGATATAAGTTCGGTGGCGATGTCTTCTTTGGCAAATTTGGCAAATTCCCTCTTTTCTTCTTCCAATCTTTTCCTCAAATTTACACCCTCTGCCCTCTCCTTCTGCCAACCAAGCAAATATTCTTGCGCCTTTTCTTGCGCCTCCTTCAGCTTTTCTCTAAGCTTTTTTACAGTGTCGCCCTGACTCACCTCGCCTTCCTCGTTGCTCTCCTCAAATTGTATATCGTCATTGTCATCATTCATATTGAGAGATTATATAGATTTTCTTACTTTTTTCAATGAGTGTTGTATTTTGGATATAAAAATGTAGAATTTCTTTGTAGAGGTGTTATGGAGAAAACAAAAATAAGACTCAATTCTATTGTTGCTGTAAAAGTCTATCTTTTTCAAAGAAGAAAAGGTATTGTCGGTGGCAAGCATCAGATAATTGAGGAGTATGTGAGATTTCGGGAAAATAATGATTACAAGGCGATCTACAAGATAGTAGACAGGCCTGAAAATAGCATCTGGCAAAAATCAGAGATCTCGGCAGACTCTTTTATTGGCAGAGCTCTAATAGGCAGAAAAGTGGGAGAGAGTGCGGAAGTCAATGTGGGGGGCCTGTCGCGTTGGGAGCAAAGAGTTGGCTCGACAAGTGGCAATCATTTGAAACTCGAGATTGTCGAAGTAGATTAAAGTGCAAAAGCCGTCCTAGGTTTCAAACCAGGACGGCTTTAAATATTAAAATGCCTAAAAAAATTTGACAAATAGTTATTTTAGGTGTATGCTTGTAAGTAGGTAGTTTTTTGAATAAACGCTGGTAACCCCAGCAAAGGAGCAGTAAATGACATACGTGGCAGTAGGACAGGTCTACGGCGGAGACGTCGAGGACATGCTGTGTTTTTGTGATTTGATTTCCTCCGGAGACAAGAAGCCGTACCATGCAACTTTTCTGGAAGAGAAACTTTTGAAGAAGGTAGAGCTGTGGCCAGTGAATCTGGCTTGGTACGAAGTTGACTGCCTTTTGAAGAAGTCTTACAAAAAGGCGGTGGAAAAACACTTCAAGCTCGGGTCCGTAGGACCGCTTCCGCTTCCGATTCAGTTTCTGACATATGAGCGTTTATTGAGGTTTCGTCGTCATGGGACGATCGTCACTCTCGATATGGCTTATGCACCGGCACTGCTATTGGTTCAAGGCTACTCTGCTCAAGTTGTTCAGGAGTATGCTTCGAAAGCTAACTTGAGCCCGGTGGTTCAAATTGAAAGTGACAACAAGGTGTTGCGCCCAAGTGAAGTAGTAAACCTACAACTTTCGCTCGGTACGGTGGCGGCACTTCTCGGTAGTTAGCGTGCGTACAGTTCGTTCTTTTGTAGTAAAACCTTGTAATGTAGCTATTTACAAAACAAGAAGAGAATCTGCAATAATAAAAAATGTAGAATCAAAAACAAGCCGTATCATACTAATATGTATTATGATGCGGTTTTTGATTTAATTTTTTATCGCTTACTCCATTGGGGAGCTTTTCTGGCTTTCTTGAGGCCGAATTTGCGACGCTCTTTGGCGCGAGGATCGCGTTTTAGTAGACCTACTGGCTTCAGAATTGATTTGTTGGATTCATCGTAAATAACGAGAGCGCGAGTGATGCCATGTCGCATGGCTTCAGCCTGAGAATGTATGCCCCCTCCTTTTATTTTGGCAGATACCGCGAAATGAGCGTCTTTTGTTAATGCGAATGGTTTTTCTACGATGCTACGCATTTCTATCGTAGGGAAATATGTCGCTAAGTCGCGATCGTTTATAGTGTAAGAGCTTTTGGAAGCAGGAACAATACGCACTCTTGCTGTGGCGGTCTTTCTGCGACCCACGGCTTCTATGTATTTGTTTGTTTTGGTTGTCATGTTTATGCGAAAACTATTCGGTTATAATAAGATTTTTCATCATTCTATCTCGAAGCTTGTTTTTCGGAAGCATGCCGCGGACCGCTATTCGAAAAGCTTCTTTGAAGCCTTTATCTTTCGTTACTTTCTTCATAGAGTGCTCCTTTAGGCCGCCCGGAAACCCTGAATAGTATTTATAATTTTTGTCTTCAAGCTTTTTGTTCGTTATGTCTACTTTACTAGCGTTTGTGATTTTGACTTTGACACTTGGAATAGCATTGCGCACAAAATCTACCCTATTTTTACCCATAAGAAGCTTAGCCACTTCGCTAGCTATTCTTCCCAATTTTTTGTTTTGTGCATCGATTGTGTATTCCATAATCTTTCTTTCAATTTTTAAATAAGTTCTATAATCGCCATCTTACTTCCATCTGATTTGCGTCTGGGCAACTTGGTAATTCTGGTAAAGCCACCTTTTTGATCTTTGTATTTGGGTGACAGATTATCCACTAAAGTTTTGGAAGCTTCTTTGCCGATCTTTGAAGCTATGGATCTTCTTGCAGATATGTTTGAGAGTTTGCCTTTGGTTATAAGCTTTTCTACGAATGGCCTTACTTCTTTGGCTTTCATCTCTGTGGTTTTGATCTTCTTCAATAAGACAACAGAACGGGCAAGCGAATTGAGCAAAGCTTTTCTCTGTTTGCGTACTCTGCCAAATTTTCTGTTTTGATTGTGATGTCTCATAAATACGAAGTAACGAATATATCGACGAATTAATACGAAATTATTTTAATGTTATCCCGTGTTCAAGAAGGACTCGTTTGATCTCGGCCACGCCCTTGGCTCCCAAACCTTCTATTTCTAGGATATCCTTCTCCTTCTTTCTGGCTAGGCCACCGACGGTACGTATGTTGGCTCCGGTAAGAGCGTTCATGGTTCTCGCCGACATTTCTATAGACTCTATCCTTGTCTTCAGAAATTCTGGGTCCATGCTTTGTTTCTCTATATTTAGGGTCTTTTCTTTTTGCTCATCAGTCGGCTCTTTGTATTCCTCTACCTCTTTTTCTTCAAAGCCGGTTATGGCCTTCAGTTGTTCTATCATAATATTGATAGATTGTTCAAGCGCTTCTTTGGGAGAGATACTGCCGTCTGTCTCTAACATTATGCGAAGCCTATTGAAATCGGTACGATTGCCCAATCGCATATTTTCCACTTCATAGCTCACGCGTCTTATAGGCGTGAAGCTGGCATCCATGGCGATAACTCCTATGTCGGTCTTTCCTTTCCCTACTATTTCTCTAGGTACAAATCCAAGACCTTTCTCTGCGGTCAGTTCTATATTGAGAGAAGCATTCTTGTCTGTAAGGGTGGCTATAACCAATTCTGGGTTCATTATTTCTACTTGCCCGGGTACTTCTATGTCTTTTGCTGTTACCACGGTTGCGCCCTTAGCTTTTATATTGAGAGTTTGAGGTTCATCCCCCATCATTTTTATTCTTAGCTTTTTTACGTTCAACATTATCATCACTACATCCTCTTTTACTCCGTCTATGCTACTAAACTCGTGGTTTACCCCCTCTATTTTCATAGAAGTTATAGCCGTACCGGGGAGTGAAGATAGGATGATGCGTCTCAAACTGTTGCCTATGGTGTATCCATAGCCCGGGTAGAAACCGTCTATTTCGTATACAGCTTTGTCTTCCTCCTCTTTTATTATTTTCGGTCTAGAAGGCAATATTATAGATTTGTTCAATTGGTCCATAGTATTTTAGTAATTATTTTATAAAATTTTATCTTTGGTAATACTCTATCACCTTACTTAAATCGAAAAGTGTTTCTGTTTGAGATTCTACTGAATTGTTTTGGATAACGATTTCTTTTTTCTTTGAATCAAGCTTGATCCATATTGGAGGGGTGGTCTCTCCAAGTTTTTCATCGGTTTGATTGAAGAGCTTACTATTGCGACTACCCTCACGGATATTTATAATGTCCCCCTCTTTGACCTTGAAAGATGGCACAAAAACTCGTTTACCATTGACCGTAAAATGCCCATGAGCCACTGCTTGGCGCGCTCCTCTGTGAGTGGAGACAAGGCCCCCTCTCCAGACGACGTTGTCTAGGCGAGTCTCAAGTTCGTTCAAGAGGTTCACACTTGGTGCCCCTTTTTTGCTCAAAGCGCTTTTTACATATTTGGCAAATTGTTTTTCGGTGACGCCATAGAACATACGAGCTTTTTGTTTTTCATTCATCTGCAAACCGAAATCGCTCTTTGGCCTAGTAAACTTGGAGCCACTTTTTTTGCCTGAGCGCAAAGCGAATTTTTGAGTTTGGGTTTTCTCAAATATGGGAGCGCCGAGTCTTCTTGCTATTTTGTATTTTGGTCCTATAATCATAAAATTTTTAATTTAAAAAACTATACGCGACGGGGTTTCTTGGGCTTCGGACCATTATGTGGCACTGGTGTTATATCTTTGATGGAAGTAAGATTTGCGCCCTTGCTTATGAACCCTCTAATGGCCGATTCTCTACCCGAACCGACTCCTTTTACGACCACACTAACCTCTTTCAACCCCATTTCGTGAGCTAGTAGGCCCAAGGTCTCACCTACTTTGGCTGAAGCAAAAGGGGTACCTTTCTTAGCTCCTTTGAAGCCGAGTTTTCCACTGGAAGAAGACATGATGGCATTGCCCTTTTTATCTGTGAGAAGCAACTTGGTATTGTTGTAAGTAGATTCTATATGCAAAATACCCGCCTCCAAGACCTTCTTTTTGGAAGAAGTCTTGTTTTCTTTTACAGCTTCTCCTGCCTTTTCTTCTGTTGTGACAATTCTTTTTTTACCCATGATATTTATAATGAAATTATTGAGCTACTTCTTCTCTACTGCTCTACGTCCGGTGCCAGCAGTTTTTCTTATATTACCTCTCCTTGTTCGGGAATTGGTCTTAGTGCGCTGACCTCTGACTGGCAGACCACGCATATGACGCACTCCTCTATATGCTTTTATATCTCTAAGACGCTTTATATTGGAAGCGATCTCTCTTTGTAAATCGCCTTCTATTTTGAGGCTCTCCACTATCTTGCGTATCTGGTTCTCTTTCTCCGCTTTAAGCTCGGGTGGTTTGGTGCCTCTCTCTACTTTGGCTTCGTCTAATATTTTTGCTGCTCTGCTACGGCCAATACCAAAGAGAACGGTCAAGCCTATATCTAATCTTTTGTTGTCTGGTATTGTGATGCCCACTATTCTCATGATATTTTATTTAAATTAAGCTCCTTGTCTTTGCTTATGCTTTGGGTTGCTTTTGCATATAACAAACAAAACACCACGACGGCGTACCGTCTTGCATTTGCTGCATATTTTTTTTACCGAAGCTTTGACTTTCATTTATTCAAAATCGTTCTCACCTTGCGTCTTTCTGCTGTCTAATCTACGGACTATTCTTGCTCTCCCACCATATGGGTCGAGCACCAGTTCTACGCGATCTCCTATTAGGACCTTGATCCTATTGAGGCGCATTTTACCCGAAAGATAAGCCATAATCTGGGAGCCACCGCTCTCAAGCTCTATTCTGAAAAGCGCATTTGGAAGCGCTTCCGTCACTCTACCAAAACTCACTTCTCTGTCTTTTTTATCCGTCATTTTTTAATGAAACACGCTATGGTTTATAAGATTAGCATACCTTACTGCTCGATGTCAACAAAGATCTTTTCTGACCTTTCTGGGAAGGCTTTTTTCCAAGCCGGCCTGATGCTAGCTCTTACACTTTCAATACCCAAAAACATCTGCATTTTCTCTGAAATCTGATCTCTTTTTACGCCTTTTAGGGTGTTACTTATGTCTTCTTTATTTAGTACTGCGGTAGCTGTAGCTCCTCCTTCTAGAGTTAGGTTTATTGCAGCGCCTTTATCTACAGTCTCTGGTTTGTGCGTTATTTTCAGAGATGAAAAATCATTTATAATTACATCTATGTTTTGCCATTCTGTAGAACTTGCAATATACTCGTCGGTTATCTCTTTGGAGAGGTTGGCTTTTTTCAAAACAATTGCAAAGCCGGATACTTCTTGAGTCAGAATAGCTTCATCGTCCGAATCTTCCTGGGGTAATTCTTTGGATGTGAACCAAATACTGTCTTCTATCAATACTAGATCACTCGCCACTTGCGAAGATACTTCTCTTTGTATTTCTGATTTTAATTCTAGATCCAATTTTTCCAGAGTGGCTTTCCTCAAGCCTTCTTCAATTTTTTTCACTTTACCGACGAACCCACCCGTCATTTCTCTAGACGATTTGGCATAAAATGCGTTGTATCTCTTGGAATCGTTTTTGAATCCGGGGATGGTGAAATCTGTCTTTCCGATATTGTATTTTTCTCCCGACTCGTCGGCAAAGACTTCTACTTCTATGGACCCAGGACCACTCGCTGTTTTGCCCGGTATGACTATAGATTCTGGGATACGATAGATCAGGCCCTCGGGGCTTTCAAAACGAGTTCTGATGATAAGGCGTTGTGGATCTTTAGAAAAATCGTTGTAGATGGTTATCTTACCGGAAGCTTTGCGTTCTAACATTTCTTCCTCACTGGCTTCTACTGTCATATTTTTTGTTTTACTAAAGTTTATGATTTCATAAGGAACAGAATCTCCTGACAGGCTATTTGAGCTTGCTTCTACTGTCATACTGACAGCTATATTCTCGGTCTTGGGTGTTATGCTGACTCGAGCTGAAGAGAAAACTGTCATCATGATCAGTATAAAAGAGGCAATCACTAAAGCGGATAATCCACCGAATATTACCTTGCGTCTCTTGCCACCACCGTGTGTGGTGCCATCGTCGTGAAAATAACTTGCTTTGTAGGGTTTGCTAAAGGTGCTTTTTGTAAAAAATGTTTTAGGAGAAAACGAATTTTTAGGGCTTTCGGGAGCTGTGGTATCCTCTACTATTATAGGTGGTGGTGGAGGGATGAGAGGTTTGGCTTTTTCTATATTCAAACTGACTTTATTTCCGTAAAGATCTTGAGGGTTTGTGTCGACTAGAGGCTCCGTCTTATTTCTGCGATTCTGATTTGGTATGGGGATATTGCGAATGCTCCGCTTATCCGGCGGAGTAACATCATTGAATTGTACTCTTGGCATATTGTTTATTATACATCTTCTATTTTTGAAAGTGTTATCATGGTGTGGAAAAATGTCTAATCGAGGATTGCTTTGATGCGGCGGATGCCGGCAGAGATGGCTTCTTCCTTCAAGATTTTAAGATTTCCTAAATTGCCAGTTCGCTCTCGGTGCGGGCCGCCGCAGAATTCTTTAGACCAAGCATTTTCCAAATTTTCACCGATATAGTAGATACTCACTTCATCGCCATACTTGTCACCAAAAAAATGCAACGCGCCGATTTTCTCTGCTTCTTCCTTTTTCATTACCACTCTATTTACAGGCAAGTCTTCTTTAATTTTTTGGTTTACTATCTCTTCTACTTTTTTCTTTTCTTCATCAGTCATTTTGTTTGGATGCGAAAAATCAAACCGCAATCGCTCCGGCGTAATATTACTCCCTTTCTGTTCCACATGTTTACCGAGCACTTCTCTTAATGCTTGGTGTAATAAATGTGTGGCCGTATGATACTTCACCTCTATCTCACTATGCCCACCTAATCCCCCCTTAAACTTCTGTTCCATCCCTGCTTTGCTGATTTCTTGATGCTTTTTGAATTCTTCTTCAAAACCAGCATTATCTACTTCATAACCCAAACTTTCGGCGAGTTCAAACGGAATACCCTTGCTTGAAAACAATGCGAACATTTTGTCTCCCGGGATTCTTTTGTTCGCAAATTCACCCAAATATTTTTCGGCTGTGTCCAGAATTGACTGAAACTTTTCTTTTTCATCTTTCAGAATATTCAAAATTTTTTCTTTATCTTCCAAATCATAAATATCTTTATATTTTTCTATAACTCTACTCGCAACTTTTTCTATCTCCCCCTTATTTACGATTGCTCTACGAATGAGCCGACGCAAGACATACCCTCTCTCGGTGTTAGAAGGCGCTACTCCATCGGCAATCATAAAAACAGCTGTACGCATATGATCAGCCACGATTCTTTCTTCTTTTGTTTTTACAGATTCTATATAATCAAAAAGATCTGTGTCAAAAACAGTTTTTTCTCCTGTTTGTTTTGGAAATTGAGAAACCAAGGCAAGTCTTTCTAGTCCCATCCCAGTGTCTATACCTTTTTTCTCTAGTGGACGAAGAGTTTTGTTTTTATCCTGATAGAACTCATTAAAAACAATATTCCATATCTCTATGCCATCCACATATATTTCTGTTGTTGGGCCACAAGGACCTTCATCTCCTGTTGGTCCCCAAAAGTTATCTGCTTTACCAAATTTCTTCACTACAATATTTGGATCAATACTTTTCCAAATCTTTTCTGACTCCTCATCTGCCGGCACACCGGTCTCGCCCTCAAAAACCGTCACATAATCTATTTTCAAGTTCATCCAATTCGGACTGGTTATAAATTCATACGCGTATTTTATCGCCTCCTCCTTCCAATATCCACCGAAACTAAAGTTACCCAGCATTTCAAAAAAAGTCAGATGTCGTTCATCCCCCACTTCTTCTATATCGGAAGTGCGAATGCATTTTTGGACAGAAGTAGTGTTTAAGGTGCCAAAATCTTTTTCTGCGTTTTTGGCTCCAATATAATATGGCTTAAACTGTTGCATACCCGCGGTGGTGAAAAGCACCGAAGCATCTCCCTCGGGTACCAAAGAACTACTCGGCACTATCTTATGTCCTTTCCCATCAAAAAACTTCAAATATTTTGTTCTTATCTCCGCTGATGTCATATATTTAGATTATCATATTTTGTACACTATTTCGGCTTGACAACATTTGTGGGTTTGCTATATTTTCTATACAAATGGCTTCGGCCCTCCCCGCAAGGGGTCAAGAAAAAATGTTTTATCCCAGAAATGCGATAAGACGTTTTTTCATTTCAATAAAATCTTTTTCTTTCATAGTACCAATTTTGTAATCTAAACGCTTACTATCGATAAGCTTGAGTTGCGAAAGAATAGCGGTAGTATTTTCATTTTTATCATACTCAAAAGAAAAATAATGAATTCCCTTTTTAGATTTTTTCGTAGTCGGTATTGCCCAGCATACCTGATTATTAAATTTTTTTAATATAATCACTGGTCGAAGAAATTTTTCGTGCTTACCATCTTGTTCAAATCCGATATTGACGCCAATGGATGTAAACCACACTTCCCGTTCATGAAAAAATGGGCGAACTTTTTCTTCGTGTAAATTAGATTTTTCAGTATTCCAATTATCGAAATCTTTTTTCACATTCTTATTCTACAACATTCTCCTGTTTTTCCAAATTTGCTTTGTTTAGTAAAAAATGTTTAGATTTGAATAGAAAGGGATAGGTGCGAAAAATGGAAAACCTCCATATTTTAGTGTATGTGTTTGCAGCTATACAAATGCTGCTGTTTTATATTTTGATCCACTTTTTGATGGATGTGAAGCGGCAGCTACATGAATTACGAAATTTTGTGTCGCGGCACTTTGAGGCGAATATTAAATCTCAAGTGAAGGACGTACTCCTTTCAGTTACAGAAGACCTACCAGACTTACATTTCGCTTGGGAAATCCATGATTGTGTGGATCTAGATCGATCGATCGAGTATATCGTGTTGGGGGCCAAGGCTCTGAGTCCTGATTATGGTTATACTCTGAAATATCTTGATGTGTTATCGATTTGGGTGGATGTTGAGCACATACAAGCTGGTCTGTGGGTAGAGATTGACTCGAAATTGAATTTGGATGAAGAGCCGTGGATCCATCCTCTTTATAAATTTGCGCTTTACGATTTCCAGAGTCTTCGGACTTGTGTGGATCAAGTTATTGGGGCACTACGCACCAACATACCAGTTCCTGTTGTGATGAATCCTGATTAGATCCAGATCGTCAACACCCCGCTCGCCTACTCGGCTGCGGGGTGTTTTTTATTCATCTCTTACCATAATCATTCTCCATTTTCGGAGGATGAAGAACTTCCCTTGAATTTCAGTAGATGTCATTACTCAATTCTACAACATTCTTCTATTTTTCCAAATTTGCTTTCTGATTATTTCTTACCTCTATTTACCCACCACTTGCTTTTTTGGCTTTTTTCGTCGAACCACCAGTCGTTGGAGTCTGTGCGCATTATTTCTTTTGCTATGAGCTTGGCATCTATTGTTCTCAGTCTTTTTATCGCTGGTCTGATCCATTTCAAAGCTCTGATGTTGCCAGTATCCACTTCTTCTTTGAGAGAAAGTATCCACTCTAGATTATCCGCATCTTTGACCAAAATAGCTTCTTTAGTTTTTCTTTCTTCGTATTCTGTTATGAGGGGAAGGATTCTGTTTCCAAATGGCACCGACAAAGCTATGTCTTTATGAGCACTTTCTTCTTTTCGTTCCACATATTTTTGATGTATATAATTGAGATCGGAAATACGAGTTTCTGATATGTCATGAAGCAAGCACATCTGCAAAACTTTGGACACATCTACTTTGCCGTCCAGCATACTAAGAGCAAAACCTATGTAAGAAACTCTGTTCAAATGTTCTGCTACGGATTGTTTGCCAGTGCCAAGAAAATGAAAACCACTTCTCGGAGTTTTCGCCAAAATACCAACTTCAAAAAGAAAATTAGCCACCTTTTTATGCTTTGTTGCAATATTGATTTTAGGCTTGGACATATGTATATTGTTATCATAATGAACTTCAAAAAGAAAGTATTGAAAAACGGACTTCGGATTGTTGTGGTGCCGATAAAGAACTCACCATCTGTAACGGTGATGAGCCTTATCGAAGCTGGCTCAAAATATGAGACCAAAGAGTTGAATGGCCTATCTCATTTTTTGGAGCACATGTGTTTTAAGGGTACGGACAAACGACCCAAAGCCATAGATATATCAAGAGAGTTTGATGCCATGGGGGCGCAAAACAATGCTTTTACCTCGCAGGAATTTACCGGTTATTGGGGTAAGGCACATCCGAAAAATACCGATAAACTTATAGATCTAATTTCAGATATGTATCTTCACCCCACTCTACCCGCGGATGATTTGGAAAGAGAAAAAGGGGTCATTATTGAAGAATTAAATATGTATGAAGATTTGCCAAACAGGATTGTACATGATGTATGGAACGAGCTGCTTTATGGCGATCAGCCGGCTGGATGGTCTATTATAGGCACTAGAGAAAATATCAGATCATTCAATCGTGATGATTTTGTAAATTATAGAAGCAAACTATATGTAGCAGATGCAACAGCTGTTCTGGTTGCTGGAGACGTAGATGCAAACGATATCTTTAAAAAAATTGAGAAAGCCTTTACTGGTATGCCGGTCGGTAAAAAGAAAGGCAAGAAGAAGGTAGTGGAGAGCCAAAATAAACCAGCTGTGAAAATAAAATATAAAGATACTGATCAAACACACCTTGTGATGGGTTTTAGAGCTTTTGATGTATATGACAAAAGAACTCCAGCCTTGAAGCTAGCCTCCACGATTCTTGGTGGTGGTATGAGCTCGCGCCTTTTTCAGAAGATGCGGGAGCAATTGGGCATTTGTTATTATGCTAAATCTTTTGTTGATCAACTTACAGATCATGGAGTGCTCATGGCTACAGCCGGAGTAGATTCTAGCCGAGTGGAGCTCGGAATAAACGGAATCCTGGAAGAGTTCAAGAAAATACGAGATGAAAAAGTCGGTAATGATGAATTGAGAAAAGCCAAGGATTATCTGATCGGTAATTTATATTTAGGGCTTGAGTCTTCGGATTCTTTGACTGAATTTTATGGTATGCAAGAGATTTTACATGAAAAAATAAAGACACCGAAAGAAATTGAAAAAGAAATTGAAAAAGTTTCAGCTGCAGACATTGCTAAAATAACTAAAACAATTATTCAAAACAAAAATCTCAACATGGCTATCGTCGGCAAATACAATGATCCAAAACGGTTTGAGAAAATATTGAAAGTCTAAAGTGTTTTCAAAACTTGAAAATCTTTTTTGAGGAGGTCGAGGGTGTGAGAGTTGTAGACGGCGACGGCTGGGTGATAAAGAGGTACTATTTTGATAGGGCCGTAATTTGTTTTTGCATCATACACTTTGCCGTGAGCCTTACTTATAGGTTCTAGTTCAAGCTCTAGGCCGAACTTCGGCATAATGTAGCTCATAGAATATCTACCCAGAGTAGCTATGACTTTGGGCTCTATAATCTCAATCTGTCTGTCCAAAAAAGGCCCATAAATTTCTATTTCCTCTGATAGTGGATCGCGGTTCATGGGTGGTCGGTCTTTGACTATATTGGTGACATATATTTCGCTTCGCTCAATACCTACGGCCTCTAGAAGTTGGTCCAAAATTTGCCCCGCTCTTCCGCAAAACGGCCGACCAGTCCTAGCTTCGTTCCTCCCCGGCGCTTCGCCGATAAACATTATTTCCGCAAAATGACTCCCTTCGCCTATCACCGGCAGATTTTTGTTCTCCACGCGAAACTTATAAAGTGGCGAGTTCTTAAGCCCCACCACCTCGTCCCTGATCTTCCTCATCAATTCTTTTCTTTGTTCAGCGGATTGCATCATAAAAGAATAATAACAAAATTATTTTTCGGCTCTGTTTCTTTCACTTACGTATGTGCAATGTTCGCAACTGGCAGCACTTTTGGGCATCTCATCATTATTTAAACATTCTTTCATATCACCGAGAGTTTTTTCTACCCAATCGCTAGAGCCAGTGTAGGCGATGAGCTTGACATCAAACTCTAGCTTGCCGTCAAAGGCTTCCCTATCGCGCTTGCCGTTGGCATAGACAAAATAACCGGTGTTGCTTACTTCGAAACCATTTTGTCGCAAGAGCCACTGGTAAACTTCCATCTGTCTTTTATAACCATCTTGCCACTCGGCGTCCAAAGTGACTTCTGAATCTTTGCTCGTCGCTTTGTAGTCCACCACAATGAGTTTTTTGTTTTTATCTACCCAAATATCATCTACAGCACCGAAAACCAAAAAATTGGTCGGCTTGTGGAGGGCCTCTACGCCTGTAAAGTTTTCTCTCCAAACATCCATTTTCTCGTGCTCAAAGGGTATCGCCTCTACCCCGTAGCTATCCATAAGAGGGTGCGGAGTCTTTTGTTTACGGTGAATGTCAAACTCTTTCTTGAGAAGAAGATCTACCGCGCTGTTGAGGTTGAAAGGAAAGCCTTGAGGTCTGGAGACGCCCAATCTCCGATCAAGATAGAAGCATCTTGGGCACTCTACAAACAAATCTATTTTGGATCGGCTTACCTTGAAATACTCTTTAGCTTTCGGATCATAAAGTTTTTTCTTGTACCAAGCCATTTTAAATATTTGAATTAATTTAAAATTTGTTTTATCTCCAATACTGCTTGCTCTACCTTATCGCTTGGTATATTGCACTGTTTTGCTACGTCTAGATTTTCTGTGAATTGTTTTACATGTATTATGCCTGCTTCCATGAGAGCTTTTTTGTGGCTACTTGAAATACTTTTGAGAGCGGTGATGGGGTGAAGGCCGGTGTCCTCTATAAGATCTTGCAAGTTCCCTTTTTGGGGGAAATTCCACCCAATAAGCTTCATGTTGCGACAAAGGGCGTATCTGATTGCTTGCTCGGTGAATTTGGTGTTTGTTATAAGCCAACCTTCATCCAACTTCCTTTTTTGACCAAAAGTATCGAATTCTTTTTCTTCCAAATCACCCCAACGAGCTTTGACATAAAGAGCTGTCTTGAGATCAGACTTTATGCCGAATTCGTTATGAAATTTGGCCTCTATCATGATAAGCCTGTTTTCGTTCCAAGCTACCACGTCTATCTCATGTTCTACGCATTCGCCTTTCGCTGTAAAATCGGTTCTTGTCTCAAAACCTTTGACGCACATGATCTCTGCTATAAGTTGCTCAAAAGGAAAACCGGTTGGCCCCATCTCTATAACCGCATTACGCAATGAATACCGTAGAGCTATGGGTTTGCTTTCTCTTTCCAGTAGATTGAAAGCGTGGGAATAGATATCTCTTGTGGTCATCCCCTCTTTGAGCTCCATCTTTATATGAGTCAATATTCTTTCGATTATTTCTGGGGCGGCTTTGGCTTTTTCTAAAGAATAGCGGAGCTTCAAAGGGTTAAAAGCTTCTCTTTCTCCGGTCGCTTTTATTATGAGTATTTTGTCCTGCATTAGGCTATTATAGCACCACCCAATACTTTTTCACCATCATAAAAAACCACTGATTGGCCGCTGGCTATAAGTTGGGGTCCGTCGAAAAGTACTTTTTCGTTCTCGATTTTACATTTTATCTTCTCTCCTCGATATCTGATGCGACACTCATTCTCCATTTTTGGAGAATGAGTTGTCCAATTTATGTTTTGGATTTTAAACTGTTCGTTTTGTGTTTCTTGTTTTGCATTTTGGGTTGATACTGTAATCGTATTTTTGTCTA
>ERZ1292625.472-Hain-H41-01um-R1-472-length-61692-cov-35_pt1 | contig 61692 bp, 97 predicted proteins | sample MGYA00564400_ERZ1292625 | MGnify/ENA primary metagenome ERZ1292625 (study PRJEB36523, sample SAMEA6512639) | groundwater metagenome | collected 2019-01-08 | study: AquaDiva: Metagenomics assemblies of 32 groundwater samples | reverse complement strand
AGCAGCATCAGCAGCAGCAGCATAAGCAGCAGAAGAAGCAGCAGAAGAAGCAGAAGAAGCAGCAGCATCAGCAGCAGCAGCATAAGCAGCAGAAGAAGCAGCAGAAGAAGCAGAAGAAGCAGCAGAAGAAGCAGCAGAAGCAGTAGCATAAGCAGCAGAAGAAGCAGCAGCCGTACCGTCCTGTTTACACCGTCTTGCAGCTTCTTCCAGTGACACGGCATGGCGTGGATTACACGACGCCGCTGCTCGCAGCGCGATTGGGACGATTTCCCGAATCGTGTACTCTGTGAGCAGAATTATAAATTTACGAGGATTAATTATTCCCCTTGACCCAAGTTGGGCAATCGCCACACGGCGCATCCCAGATGCCCTTGCCATGTCGCTTGACCACGATGCGTCGTTGAGTACGATCTTAGCTCGTCGCACAGCGGGATCAACACAACTCGGACCGTCGCTGTGGGGTTCCCCTAGTGCATAGCTGATTGCTGCCTCGACACACATCTTCCCTGGTTCCGGGATACCGGCTCCTGCGACGAGCCCAGCATCCACTGTCGCCAGGAGTTTACGTACGAGCGGTTCTGTAATGATAAATTTATTCATGCGCCCTCCTTCTCACCAATATCCGAACTACACTCGACGATAAAACAATCGACAGAGCCGTATGCTTGAGAATCCTTAGATACTTGCGTAATCTTAATACTCATTTTGAATTGCGTTTCAGCCCAGCACTGCACCGCCTCTACCATTGTCGCCTGATTCAGCTTTAGAGTATTTAATCCAGTCATGAGTGCTCCTTTCCCATTGCTTGGCGTGCGCGGCTCCCTGCGTCTCCTAGCACCCACTCATTGCTTCCACCATGCAGACCATAATGCTGAGGCTCTGCATAGAATTTAAGCGCCTGCTTCAACGCCACAATCTCCGCATCCTTCTTAACGATCTGCTCATGTAACATGCGGATACCCCCATCCTGCATCGTTGTGAGCTGGTCAAGTCGCTCAATCGCCGCTCGCTGCTCGGCATCGCGAGCTAAGATCTCCTTCGCTTCTACGCCGTGCCCGCTTAGCACCAAGTCATTGCACAATTCAGTAACCCATGCTCGTGCCATCACATCTCTATGTAAGGGGTAGCATCATGCAATTTATTCTCCCGAATCGACGCGCAGCGTGATCCCAAGATCCTGCAATACCTGCTCCGATACGGACAACTCCGACCCATTCGCTCCTTGCGATTGCAATACTCCTACCCCGTAGCCGTTCACGCGGATCACAACATCATCCCCAGCTTGCTCTAGCGTCACCACGCCTTCCGGTTGAGTTCCTTGAATGCGGAATTTCAACATAGTGCCATCCGTGGTTAACTACTCCAGATCCCGCCCCCGCTCCAGCTCCCGCCCCCGCTCCAGCTCCAGCTCCCGCCCCCGCTCCTGCTCCCGCTCCAGCTCCTGCTCCAGCTCCCGCTCCCGCTCCTGCTCCCGCTCCAGTTCCTGCTCCCGCTCCAGCTCCTGCTCCTATACTTTTGTTTTGCACCTCTCATCATTTCAACACCCCGAAACTTTCCACCCAGCCTAACTGTATATACCACTCTCCGGGGAGCGGTTGCGCGTCCTTCCATTCATTGTCACCCAATGGGCCAGTCTCATACACAATAGCCGCACTGGTGAGCAGGACGCATGTCTCATTAACGCCAGTCAACAATCCGGTGTAGATATAATTCCCGCAGAAGAACGTGAGACGTTTGCCGATATGTTCAAGTAATGGGCTAGATCCATCTTCCACAACCAGTCTTTTCATGACGCCATCCTTTCTTGATGTCGTTTAATTGTCTGCATACGGTGACAGTTTGCACAAACAATCTCGCACTTCTCAGTTTCCGTAATTATTCTTTCCCAATTGCTTGGTATCTCAACCTTGATAACCTTTCTTCCCCTCTCACCCAAGAACGAACTTCAGACATGTACTTCTTCCAGTACGAAGTATGCGCCGCGCAACCAGATACTTCCTCAACGATCTTCCGCATCACATGCCTCCTTGGTTAATTGCTCTATAGTTCAATAGTATCTCTTTTATACTAGATGAAAAGTAAATTCTATTTTGCTGTTTTGTGAATGTGTATATGCTCTGCACGGGTAAGCGCTGCAAGATTTTCTATTCTATTGTCTAGCTTATTCCCATTTATATGATGCGTTACTTCATTGCTGGAAAGCTTTCTACCTAGATGCTTTTCAAGAATAATTCTATGTTCATATATCTGCCTGCCGTATCAGTTCGGGATAACTTTATACCCAGTGCTTGTAACGCTTCCGCCTTTCCATTTAGGATGAGCTGGACCTCTTTTTACGTTCTTGTCTATATTTTTATTCCATGTTACGAGCCGCTTCGCTATCCACCTCGGATCTTGCTTCTTACCTCTCGCAAGCAATCCCATGCACGGCCTTGAGCAAAATTTACCTCCATCAGATCGCAATTGCGTATTTCTTGGATGAAATGTTTTCCGACAAAAGAGACAGGCTCTTTCCCTCTGCGCCAATGCTTCTTTTTTCTTAGAGGCATGATATAGCGCCCTACATTTCGCTGAGCAGAGCGCCAGTCTTTTCAACCTGCACACTGGCAAGCTATATCGCTTCATGCAATAGACACATGATCTAGCAACCACCCTGCGAGGATTCATCTGACCTCCACGATACTATCGTTAAACCAAATTCTGACCGTCTTAATCCAGGCATCTATCCACATTGCCTCACGTTCTTCGCGCGACAACTTCCCGGATCTTCCATCTATTATATCGTGGCAATTATAGCATACGTAAGCAGTGAATTGGTCTTCAGACTTTATCCCCAGGCCCTTCCCGAACTTATGGCTATTGGCATGAGCTGCTACCGTAGTCCCGCTCGATCCGCAAGCTTGGCAGGCATAATTTCTTGCATAGCGTAGCAATTTCTTACTACGGAACATTACTGCCTCACCGTCACAACTGGCTTGATGATGTCGCCTTTCAAGGCTGACCAGTCATCATGCAACGCAGAATCCGCAACGATAGTCAGCCCTCGTTCTATCGCAATAAACGTCCTATGCATATCTTCATCAGTCAGTGCGTAACAACAATTGTTTCCGCCTGGATGAAATAAGGCCCCGCCAGCTGCCGTCTCTTGCAGGAAGAGGCTCATGGCAAGGTTGCTCTTTTCTCCATAGTCGAACTTAAACCGTGGCTTTACCGCATATCCATCGCACACAGCATTTGCATTGCAAAGAGCGGCGGCACTATTGAAATAATCCTGCAACTCCTGCCCTCTCTTCCACATCGTCTTAATCACCGGCTCTGATTCGTAGACATCTAGGACAGCATTGGCGGCGGCGAGACTCACGGCATTTCCCCCAAACGTCCCGCTGATCAATTCCGCATGCTGCATATATTCCCGCTTCCCGCACAGCATCCCGATCGGTAGTCCGTTGGCCATGCCCTTACCGTAGGTTGCGAGATCCGGCGTCACCTTGAAGTATTCCTGGCCTCCGGCTAGTGCCCATCGGTAGCCAGTCACCATCTCGTCGAAGATCAATACGGCCCCATGCTCTGTACAGAGATCGCGCATACCTTGCAAGAAACCATCCGCAGGCTTCTCAAATAAGCACGGCTCCAGGATGACGGCGGCAACTTTATAGCCATCCACATCGCACACCTCAAAAGATTGCCGCCATGCCGATAGGTCATTGTACGGCAATCCATGAATGACTTGCGTATAGGCATCAGGTACACCCGGATGCCAATCCTTCACAGCCTGAAACCAAGAATGCCAGGAGTGGTATCCGCTCTTGACCGTCAGGATCATATCCCGCCCTGTTGCAATACGTGCCGTTCTGATTGCAGCTTCTGTCGCTTCCGACCCTGAATTCACAAAGCGCACCATCTCGGCGCATGGAATCTTCGTGCATAGGCGTTCGGCTAATTCGACTTCGCTTTTATGCGGCAAGGAAAATGCTGCACCTAAATCGTACTGACTCAGTACCTCTGTATACAGTTTCCCTTGGCTATATCCCAATGGCACGGCTCCTAGAGCCCCAATCCAATCCACATAAGCGTTACCGTCAAGGTCGAAAATTCTTGCACCTTCTCCGTACGATACCGCCACCGGAAACGCCCCTTGAGGAAATCTCTTTGGAGACTTAGATAAAGTTTGAGCAGCTCCAGGCGTTACTTTCATCGCCCGTTCTAAGTATTCTTGGCTTCGCTTATAGCGGTTCATGGTTTCCCTGCCCTTTCCCACGCTGCCCACGTCGCAGTATGGCTGAAGTCTGTCTTGTCATCCAGATGATTCATGATCTGCTCGACTCGCTGCAAGTCTTCCCTTGAATCTACCGAACATTTCAGGGTGACCCAGTCATTGTGAGAAAGCGTAGCGACTCGGAAATTATTACGCATCCACGTTGTCACGTGTTCCCGCTCACCTTTCGTCGCAGACCTATGTGCTAGCGCAAGCGCAGATCTTGAAAAGATTTCAACGTCCCATCCATCAGCAACAGTGCAGTATGGTTGGCATAGGGCAATATAGTGTTCGTATTGATAGAGATGAAATGCCTGGAGGAGCGTGCCTGCCAAGTCTGGTGCGAGCAACGGGCAATCCCCTGTAATTCTCAGCACTACGTCCGCCTCATATTTCTCCGCTGCCATCGCGTACCGCTTCAGCACGTCCCGCTCAGGTCCACCGAAAACATGCGGCCAGAGATGTGACACGATCCGCACGTCATGTTCCGGCACCGCTAATACCACCTGATCCACGCCTTGAATCGCTGCGGCCCGTTCCAGGACATGCGCCAGCATCGGCCGGCCAAGGAGGCCAGCAAAGATTTTCATGGGCAATCTCGTACTAGTTGTTCGTGCTTGGACGATTACTACCGTGCGCATGGCTCATGTCCCTTCTTCCGAATGATACTCATCATTCCACCTCCTCAACCTCTTCATCAACGTCAATTTCAACGAAATCGCTCGATAGCTGCTTTGCCCGTTCTTTCGTGCTGCATACGGCCCTCACCTCAGCCCCTTCATAATCCCCACAGAGCACAACGTAGACTGTCATGGTTTCACCGCCTCAATGACCAGCCACCGTGCCGGTTTTGATGAATGGGCGTAGGTCTTCTCGACCGTCTCGCAATACGCGATCCTGAAATCCAGGTTCATTAACATCACGGGGATCTCAAACACCGCCTGCTTCCATTTCTTTAACTCAGGATGTGCCGGGAAGATCTTGTCAGCCGCTTCCTCCATTCCCGCCCAATGAACTGTGAAAAATCTCCCCCCATATCCAAGGAGCCGACGGATCTCGGTATACATGGCTAGATGCTCTTCGTCGGTTAGATGTTGGATCGTCTGAATGTCGATCGCCAGACTCACGGATCTCGCCGGAAGGTTGACCGAGCTAGGGGCTTTGTACTGGCGAAATTCCTTAGCATGCTCGAAGCCGTTCAACCGCGAATGTATATTCGCCAACTTAATCGCTTCTGTACTTACCTCTAGCCCATAGGTAAAAAACCCCCACTGCGCCAGAGCCCACGTATTCCCGCCAACCCCAGACCCAATATCCAGCGCCGACAAGAGTGCCGCTTTCCTGTTCGGCATCGAACCATAGGTACGCCCAAGAAAGCGTACCAGCTCCTCACTGGGGAAATATCGCCCATGCCCTTGCTTGTACTGCTCCTCCCAGTTGGCGCTCATCCGTGCACCTCTCTCCATCCTTTCCGCATCAGACAGGCCCGCATCTCATCGCGACCACGTACAAGAAAATCACCAAGTTGATCAGTAGGCTGCACCCCGCCCGCATGCCCTCGATACCCCAACAAGACTTCGCAATCGTACTTATCATCTTCAAACTTGTTCTGGCTTCCCGCGTTCTCGAACCGCATAGTGGAACATGCTGACAACAAGAGCAAGACTACAACTAGGTATTTCATGGCAACCTCCTTACAATAATAAATGGTTTCACCTCTCCACCAAAACCAGTCTTAAATTTCCCAATGTTCTTTTCTTTTTCAGTCTCCCCATCGATCTGTCCGAGCTCCACCAGCGTCACGCCACGCGCTTTTAAGAGTTGCAACGATTTCCAGACGACCGCGTGCATGGTGTTCTTTTCCGTACTCGGACCCGACGCGTAATATGCGCAACCTTGATAGATGATCCAAAGCGCCGCCGCAGTACACTCTTCTTTCTTGTTAAATGCACTCACAACCATCGCGTTGCCGCTCTTTACCCAATAGTTCTGAATGTCATATGTGCCAATGGAACGCACAGACCCAAACGCACATTGGTGCACATTTTTAAAGACAAGGATGTCCTCTTCCTCGATGGCCTCTAGTTGTTCCTGCCCTCGATGGATAATCGAATGATACGACTTGCGGACATCGCTCCATTTGTGCGTACGGAGGTCGAGCACTTGGGTAAAATGCCTTGTTACATCCCATTGCGTACAACTAGAAGAAAGTTCAGCTTCAATAAAACTATGGTCACTCGCTAGTGGACTTGACTTCCATTCCCGCAAACACTCAGGCCGAGACTTGGTGTATTCCTCTAAATACCGTTGCCATTCTTCGGTGCCCCACCACCACGCGCTACGCATTAGCGCCTAGCCCCTAGAAACAGCCCAATCAAGCACCCTACAAACATGCCAACCCCGAAACCGATCTGACTGCCTATAATCAAATTCGCATCGACAATCATCGTAGTTGCTCCAATACTTCCATCACCTTAACGCCATCCTCACCTGTACACAACGGCCTACCATCCAGAAACGCTTGGAGTTCAGCCTTGTAGCAGGCGCTCCATTCTTCTGGCGTAGTGCCGTAGTCTCCGGTGAAATTTGATCCATCCGCCGCATAGAGTGCAATGCTTCGCAATGGTGAAGTGTCCATGTCCATCATAATTTTAGATCGCCCACATCCATGTGCCACTTCGATATGAGAGCGAACCTCGCTCCCGCCTAGGCGCAGTGCCGAATCTGCTCGCCCCATGACGAATAATGCAGTATCAACCGCATGGCTCGATTCATCCGCCACGCTCAATCTGTACGTCTTCTTTTCAGCTCGCCAATAACAATGGAAATAAGCCATCCCTGGTCCGTGCTCCTTGGCCCATTGCTTTGCAGCTAATACCGTAGGGTGCGCTCGCTCCATGTATCCTAGAGCAATCTCCTGCTTATTCATGTGGGCAATCGCGCATAATGTTCTCGCTTCCATCGCTGTCATCGTCATCGGTTTTTCGATAAAGGTTCGTACCCCACGATTGATGAAGTATCTCGCGTGACGATAATGAAACTCGGGGGGGCTACAGATAAGTGCATGTGTCAGGTCCCACGATCCCAGGTCCTCAAGCATACTTACAATCGGCACCCGTTCATCGTGCGGCATCGATCGCGGTTCTACGGCCACCAGATCCTGATAGCCCATCGCTAACAGGTTATTGATATGGCGTGAGCCGATAGAGCCACAACCGACGATAGCAATCCTAGGCGTCATTTTACCCCCAGCTTCGCTAGTTTCTTGAGCCCCGCCTTCGCCCGGTTCGTATTGCCGCTTTGTGTATTAGCGATCTTGCGTACCTTCTCGCCACCAAAACACTTGATCTTCTTGCTCATCACCAGCCCATCTCCTTGAGCTTCTTGGCGTACCGAATCCCCATGCGGGTACTCGCCGCTTTTACCCGTTGCGTGTTGCGCGGTTGCGTGAATTTCGTCACCACCGGCTTTCGGTTCACGAGGTACCCAGAATCGTGCCTGTCCAAACCGAGAAAGTTATCGCTGAACATGTAACGGAAATAGCGCATCACTCACCCCACAGGTTAAAGACTACCCACACGATCACCCCAGCCGCGAGAAACCAGATCATCCACCATACGACACCGTCTGTCGGGTGTGCCCTAATCGTACCCTCGGCAATCGTATTGAGCCGATCTGTACTGGATACGTAGTCATGCGGCACTGTCAACCACATCAAGTCGCGTTTCATACTTCCTCCTTGACTTCCACTTCTCTCTCGGCAACAAGCATAGGGAATACCACACGGAGCTGGAACCCTTGTGAGAAGTCGCCCCAATGTTTCTCCCGTCCTTCGATGGTTGCGCTATCTGGTAACTGTGCAATCCAATCCTTGAGTTCTTTTACTTTCATCACTTCTCCCCCTTCTCGTCTTGAATTTTAGCATCAGCGTATAAATCTTCCATGTCGGCGTTGCATTCATGGCACCCATAAGACGGAAGAAATACAACCTGGTGAAAATCACACCAGTCCGTCTCTTCTGGCGGGCCCAATAAATAATCAGGCAGACTCATCTTGCCACCATCGCATCCGGTAAGCTCGCCCAGTATTCCAGCACCCGCACCTCACATCGTGCCGTCGAGGCCTGGGCTTTCACCCCCCACTGGATGGAGCATACGTCACACATGGAGTACGTTCCATCCCGATCGGTCAAAGTCAGCGCAATCTTTCGTTCTCGGCAATACGGACATGTCATGGCTTCCTCCTTTATGCAATCGCCCCACGACTATTTCGCTTCATCCGGCCAAGGCAGGTCAAGCAATACCGCCCAGTCGCTAACCGCACCAGGCATTCCCGGCATGCCTGCCAACATGATTTCTTCCTCCCTGCCGATCCGCTCTGCACCCCAGCCAGTGCGCACACCTGCGCCCATCCCCACTTCCGCTCAATCGATCGAATAGAAAACGACCCGTGCTCGTCATACAGTAACTTGGTCAGCGTAACGACACCGAGCCGCGCACACACCGTCTTGATATTCTCAATGGCCATGTCTTGTGTAATTTCAAACTTGGGTCCACGTCGCATAGGTTGATAGTACCTCTTTTATAGAGAAAGAAAAGGAAAATCAGAAAAACTGAATCGTGTCAATTCCAGCCTTAACAGCCACCGCAATCGACCGTGTATTAGTGCGCTTAATCCGGCAGCTCACCGCATGGTACCCCAGCAGCCTCGCACAATGTACTAGGGCATGAACCAATTCTGCGCCGTGCCCTTGCCCTCGATACTCATACGCAATGCTGTACCCAATCAGGCAGCAATCCATTTTTCTACTAATGGCTTTCCAGGCCCGTTCGATGCGCCCTTGCCCAATCGGGATACCATCGTCTATTTCCGCAATATAGAGCTGCGTCTCAGTATCTCGCATGACGTTAAACAACCATGCCTTATGGCTCTCGGCTGATACCGCTAGCGTATTCGCTGAGACGGCCAGTACGGTCGGATCATTGCGCCAATCCAAAAGCAGTTTTTCATCGGTGAAGGTAGTAGGACGAAGGATCATGGGACCCTTTCAAATTGCAACTTAAGCAATTGTTCCTTGTACCATTCTGGAAGTCCGCCAGTTGCACCGCGCTGAATATGTGGCCATGCATACTCGAACAGTTTCTGCTTGATGAAATCTTCCTCTTCCTTTTTAATGTCTTCCTTCACCTCTTTAATCAAATTCCCAATATCTCTCGGTGAATCTTCGATAGCCCCATTCTCACGAAGGTGCTGAACTGCCTTATGCCACCGCGCATCAGTTTTAAGAGACTTGATAAGCTGCTGGATAATATCTCCCGTTGTCGGATTTTCAGCCTTCCATTCCCTAGCGTGAGTTTCCTTGAATGCTTCTGAAACGAACTTCCCTAATAACACCTTTTTATCCAACCCGAAACGAGCGTAGTTTTTAATGACAACCCCCTCAATTTTCTGCCCTCCAAGACAGGAGATAGCGTCGAGGCACTTACGGAATGATTCGACATTCTCAATCATCCCAGCGGCCATCACTGGCACCACTTCCATCCCGATTCGCTCAGCCTCGTCGCGTTTCTGTACAACGTCAAGATATTCTTCATGCCCTGAATTAATATCAAACAGAATGACATTATTTTTCGGAACACGATCGTAGGCTAGTGCGTTATGCTTCGGTTTCTGCAGGTACTCCCCGCGATAGGTCCACCCAACACGTAGCTGATCTTGTATGGACTGCACAAACTCCACAGCTTTCTTGAACATATTGTCAGGAGCAATGATGTTCAGTTCCGCCCCTTTAGAACGACAGCGGAGGAACCGCCCCTCATCTCCCTCGAACACCCCAAACGAGAATTGCGATCCGTCTATTTTCTCTTCTACCAAGACGGGATCTTTCAGGAGATCAGCAACATACCGATGCCCAAGAGCGTAGATACTTGGATAAGAATGCCATGATGTCGTCATGCTTTCACCTTCATGGCCCTTGCAATTCGCTGCCGCAATGCATTCTTTTCATTACAAAAAGCACACTTCTTGCTATACCCACCTATCTTCCCATAATACCGGCACACCTTTCCGCATTTACATCGTGGTTTCTTCATGCTTTCACCTTATGCTTGAGTGCCCACTCCTCACTCGGTTGGATTTTCTTAATGCCGTCGCCTAACATGAGTTCGGCTTGACGAATGTTTCCGATATACTTCCGAAACTTTACCGGCGACAGGCTATGCCCGTAGTCTGGATTATCTTCAGGGGTATCCCAAAGACTAAAATGTACCTCTACCACGGCAGCGCCACACGCAACCGCCAATGCACCTGTCATGATGTTACAAGAGTGGTCGGAGTAGCCGTCGTATTCATAATTTGAAATTGCTAAAAGGTTTAACTCGCTTAATGGAGCAGGGTATGCCGCTGTGCAATGAAGTGACTGCACCTCTCGAAATGGAGACTCGTATTTCTCTGCCCCGCAACTAACAAAGACAGGCTTTCCTGTTTTTACCATAGCTGACAACAGCGACACATCCGCATGCTCAAGACTTGCCACCTTCCACCGCTTCACGTAGGGATTCATGATGGCCACATCGCCAGGCAAGAAAACAGTACACATAAATTCTATCCCGACCGATTCGGCGTAGCCATGGATCAATCCAATCCACTCCTTCGGCCATGCCAGAATTTCGTAGCTGCCCTCTTGGACGTTGCGCCGTTGCTCCATTGTGCGCGGATCTGAGCAATATTGGAATTTTACAATGTCAGCACCGCAGTCCTTCGCAATATCGATTGCCCGATAGGCGTTCTCTAGGTGCCAGTCACCAAATCGCCACGCCGACCCTATTTCCGCAATGACAGCTGTGTGCATGTCTGCTCCTCTACAATCTGTTTGAGTTGCCCAACTGTCAACCATCTATCCTGCCAACTGCTAATCAAGTGTGGGTCTTTATCGAGTGCCTTCCCAGCATACGGACTGGCCGACCAGGACCGATGTGCAGGCATCACCACGTACCGATCCTCTTGCCATAAGGTCCGCCCAGGTTCTTCTTGGCTTAACATAATTTCATGCAGCTTTTCCCCGCCAGGACGCAAGCCGACAATATCTACACTGTCCATATCTCGATCCGTACCCATGAGCATAGCCTTGGCTAAATCCTGCAACCGATAGGCTGGCAAGTCAGGTATGAAAACCTCCCCGCCTGTCATCCGTTGCAAGCTAGTCAAGCACAATTCAACCGCTTTCTGAATAGAGATATGAAACCGTGTCATGTCGGGATGCGTGATGGAGAGGCGCTTCCCTTCGTCAACGCACTTCTTCCAGATGTGATAAATGCTCCCTGTTGATGCAAAAACATTTCCATAACGAACCGCCGATACCGCCATGCCTTGCGGGATGGAGTAGGTATTGAACCCGATCGCATGGCACTCAGCCATCATCTTGCTAGCGCCGTAGGCGTTGCATGGCTCTGCCGCTTTGTCCGATGAGATAAATAGTACCTTACGTACTCCGCATTCCAGCGCGGCCCGTAGTACATTCACGGTACCCGCAACGTTGGTCTTATCCAGCTCAAGGCTTTCATTGACAATGGCGTCAATTCGTTTCAGGGCTGCGGCATGAATCACAGCATCGACATTCCGGCAAGCAAACTCTAGCCGCGATAGATCCCTGACATCACCAACAAATGTACGAAGTGACACCCTACCGTCATATTCACTGGCGAGTTTGGCAATCTTATGCTCGTCCCTCGATAGCACACAGAGACGCTCAACCATTGTATCGTTCTTGAGCCGTTCCACTAAGGCACGACCAAGGAAGCCAGAAGCACCAGTGATCAAAATGCGCATACTATGATCCGACTTTCTTAAACGTTAGCACCCATACCCACGGATTCATTTCCCATGAGCCTTTACCGTGGATGGATTCCCAGAGGCAGTTAAATGGACGACGATAGATTTTCCCGTCAACCCCTGACGGGAAATGAGGCTCACACCCTTCCGCGATTGCATCCTCTTCTGTAATCTCCTGCACCCGCTCTACCCATACCTTTGTCAACTCCACCACGGTTCGACAGACCCAGCGATGCATGTGGATGGAGGGTGTAAATTTCAATCCTGACGCACTCTCGTCGCAGTGCGGGCAATTTCTCACGCCTTGCCCTTTGTAAATTTCCATGTGGCATGCATCACACGGAGCCCACGCCTCCCTGATCCACAGCCGATCTCCGACAAGACCGTAGGGGCAGGCCAAAACTGCATCAGGATCGCCAAAATGCCAGCTCTTCGGTGATCCAACCACTTTCACGCGACCAGAGGCGTTCCTTTTCACTATCCGTCTGGTCTGCGTCTTGGTTCCCTCAAACACCTTCTGCGCGTTCTCGGGCGTGAACAGAATCGGTCGCTCCGTCATTTCACCAGCCCTTCCATCTGGCACCCGTAATGCCCGATCAAAATGGCATCGGCGCGGTTGTGGTGCTTCTTCAGGTGTAATTCCGCGTGTGGGTAGAGTTCGCGTGCCTTCTTCAGCCCCGCGTCCTTGGGGTGGGCATTGCTCAACAAGCTCAAGCGTCGTTTCCAGACAGCAGGCGGAACCTTCTTGAGTGGCGATTCCTTACAGGTAAACCCTAGACCAGCTAGAACGCCCTCAATTACGCCATTCGTTCGCCCGTAGGCAAACATACTGGATACCCCCTGTTTCGGCATCGCTTGTGCCAGCTCCATGTAGATCGCATAATCTCCATCCATGTACCACAAGCGCTCACCAAGTAAATCGACTAACCGAACTGCATCAATACGCTTTTTTGACTTGCTCGACTCTTGGATAAATGGAATGTCGAAAACTTTTGAGAACGTGGCATGATGAAAGATGGCTACCGCCCCCGTCACCCCTGGATCAATTCCAATGATAGTCTTCATGTTGATTCCTCCAATGCATACGGAGCCGTGACACCTTTCTTGACGTGCGCCAAGTCGTCGCGCCCGCAAAAATTGATGAGCAAATGACGGCCAACGTAATCCAGCGACCCATCGCAAAACTTCACATGCGCATCACCATCAACCGGCCCCGCTGGCTCCATCTTGGTGCCGTGGAGCCGTTCGGCAATGTCGGCTAGGCTGATACCTTCTTGTAGCGCCATGGACATCAGCCGTGCAATGACATCGTAGCACGCCGTCTTCTCGCTGCCCGTTTCTCCACGAATGCGGATGAAGATTTCACTTGGCTCTTTCTCGTCGTCCACTGATAAATACAACGTGCGCTTCCCGCCAATCCTGACCCGCTGCGTAATATGGCTCCGACGACTAGGGAGTTTCTTCCGCGGCATTACAGGTACCTCTCGCAAAGATCGTCGAACCATGTGCATTGCTTCACGGTCCACGTTTTTACATCGGCCAGCACTTCAAGAAACCGTGCGCTCTGCTCTGGAATACGATCCATGTCAAGCAACAGCTCCAACGCGTCCTGATCTTCTTCGGTCGGTCTCATCGCTACGATCTACCCCCGATTGTTTTTTGATGCACAATCTCAACGGTTACTTTGACCAATGTCGCTTCAGGGACAAGTACGAGCTGCACGAGCTTGGCCGCCTGCGTCGCATCAGTATCAAACCACACGCGCCCAGACTTATCGCCTTTGACTTTAAAAAAGTCCTTATTGGGATCTACTGAACACAGCATTTCTATTTTCATGCTATTCCCTTTTGTGTGATGCATGACGGCCAGCCGAGCTTCATCAACCGACCGCCACAGGTGATTCAGCCGCTTCTTCTGACGGCAGCTACGTGATTGTAGAGTGGCTCACCTCGCCGCGCATAATTCACCTGTTTTAAAATATGCAATCGTTGCTTTCAGCCCATCCTCTACAAATATTTTAGGATTCCACCCAAGGATTTCTTGTGCTCTGTGAATATCAGGACACCTGACGCACGGATCATCTTCTGGAAGCTCGCAATACTTGACTATGCTTTGAGATTCAGTCAGCTTGATGATGGTTTCCGCAATGCGGAGGACAGTCATCTCATGAGGGTTGCCGATATTTACAGGACTGTGAATGCCGTTAATATCAGGTGTACTAAGCAATGCCAGAATCCCGCTGACTGTATCGTCAATATAGCACAGGCTGCGTGTCTGCAAGCCTGACCCGTAAACCGTCAATGGCTCACCAGACAGTGCCTGGGTGATGAAATTCGGGATGATCCTCCCATCACTTACTTTCATATGCGGCCCATAGGTATTAAACAGCCTGACGATCCTGGTATCAATTCCGTAGACCCTGTGAAATGCCATCGTCATCGCCTCAGCAAACCGCTTTGACTCATCGTAAACAGATCGCGCACCTGTAGTATTCGTGTTTCCGCGATACGATTCGGGCTGAGGATTAACAAGCGGATCTCCATAGATTTCAGACGTGCTTGCCAACAGAAACCGCGCCTGCCTCTGTCTGGCAATCTCCAGTGCATTCTTCGTCCCGACCGAGCCAACATCAAGCGTGGCAATAGGCATCTTCCCGTAATCTTGCGGACTCGCAGGTGAAGCAAAATGCAAGACAGCATCAAGCTCGCCGGATATATCGATGCCCCTGCAGATGTCATGCTGCACGAATTCAAACGACCCGTGGCTGAGTAACGGCGTGATATTTTCAAGTCTCCCGGTGCTGAGATTATCAATCCCGACCACGCTGTACCCGTCAGCTATGAACCGAGCACATAGATGACTTCCCAGAAACCCAGCTGCACCAGTGATGAGAATCTTCATCTCAAGACCTTTCTCTAGCCTGCAACCATTGCCATTGTTTGCTTCATGAACCGCTCTGCGCTTTTCCTGTTCTGCGAGCTATTCCACCAACGGTTAATCCCGCTTGGATGCGGAAGCACGGCAGCGCTGTATGTGGTGCCAGCAGGACCTTGTACCGTTTTCCATTCAAGCGGGTTGCCTGGAAATTTGAAGATGCGTCCAACATTGATGCCAAGAAACAGTACAGTACAGCCAGCTAGCGAATACGATATTCTCTGTGCATTGATCCTTGCTACAACTTTCGGGAACTTATCACCTTTCCCGCTTTTCCTTCCTGGCCACTCTGGCAGGATGTTAAACCGCTGCGAAAGCCTTAAGTACTCGTCATAAGTACAGCCAAGCATCTCAGCTAACTTTTCCCCAGTTCGTCCTTCTAGCGGCTCTGCTGCATTGCCGTTCATAGCTGGTGCCTGTCCGATGATTAAAAAGTTTTTATGTGTCAGCTCTTTTTTTTTACAGATTGACTCTTCGGAACTGGGGAAAACGGCTTGCTTCTTGCTGAATTCTTCTTTACAGCAACACCCACATCTGAAGACTCCACTTCCTTGCTTGGCAGCAAGCCTTGCTTGCATAAGCGGCGCATCTGATCTGCAATCGTGTTCTGACTCACGCCGCGTTCGGTAAGTTTCTCCAATACTTTAGCAGAATCCCCGCAACACTCAGCAGCGACGGACTCAACCCACTTCATTGCCAATGCTCTGTCTCGCATGCTAACTCCTCCTCTTGGTTAAGATCTGCTCTTGTATTCTCAACAGCCTGCATGTCGGCACATTCTCCATCTGTAAGTTTCCTCAACTTCATCCCGTACTCATTTATGCCTTGCTGGATTACAATATCTTTCTTCAGCACAAGCTTGTTCTTCTTGAATGGTCTGTAATCTACATGATGCTGCCACCTGTTCCACTTCCACGTCACTCTGGCCACATCAGGGTGTTGCTCAACTAACGACTCAGCCATTAACTTACGCCCGTCTTCTTTATATAGCTCGTCGGTATTTCCTCCATTCATTGTAAGTGTTGCAATTTTCTGTGCAAGGAATGCATTAAAGAGCACGGTGCACCACCCGGCTTTTAAGATCCTCAATGATAAATCAGTATCCTCATTATATCTTCCTCGCCACCTAAAATCGATGTCATTGCGAAGGCAGATGCATGAATAAACTCTGGTGTTTAAATAGAACGGCGGGCACTTCTGCCTATCAGGCGCGAACATAACATACTGAAGCCCGAACATAGCTATGTTCTCATACCTGTCTGCAAACTCTTCAGTAACTCGAAAGATTGTCCCAGAGCGCACATAGTTCCGCGCATTCCTATTCAGCCGGTAAAATGCTCTGATGTTATCATCAAGAATCCAGTGCCTGTACGCTCCAGATGCTGCCGCATGATCCCAAACCCAATTCCGAGCCGGAATGGATCCGAGCCCGAGATTTGAGAACGGCAGCACTAGAATGTTCTCTGGCTTAATCACGGCGGCATAGTTGTCATACTCTTGCGGCTCAATCACAATTCTGTACGGTACTCGAATGCTCTCAAGAGCATGAACTGTCAACCGCGATTCCCACCGCCCCTTACTGATAATGTAGATCGGATAGTTAGGATTCATCAACATACCCCATGTGCATGCGTTTCTCTTTCGGCATTTCAGGATACCAGATTGACGGAGTATCCGCTGTTAAACGCTGAGTAATAATTTCTGAAAATTCTTTCAAGTCTTCCCTATTCCTGAAATGAATATACATACTTTTCCACGGCGAGGCATCCTCCTGGATGAATTCAGGCATTCCGACCCAGTGTTCTTTCCACCACTCATCTGAGTCCACGAAAGACAATTGCCCATCAACTGTCTGTAAGAATCCAGGCTCATCGTCAGCCTGATCCTCAGCTGGTGGTGTAGCTAGCTGAATAGCTACTGGTTCAGCTATAACTTCCAGTTCATCTGTGCTTTGTAAAAATGAAAAAATATCTTCTTGCCCAGGTAAGCTCTCCACGCTTTCTTTTCTTCCCTGCTGCCCACCTACACTCTCAACCATGCCAGTCTCCATTGTTTACTTAGTTTATCATTACTAAGTTTTTAATACAGCAAATTCGATAATTATACAACTGAAACTATTTCGTATTTCCTCACGATGAATACAGCCTCATCATGAGTGAGTGCTGGTTCGATCGTTCGCACGTGCATGTCAATCTCATCCTGCCTCTTCAGCTCAGCCTTGCGGCGCTCAATCTTCAACCGCACAACTTCTTGAAATGGAGTCATGCAACTCCTTTCTGATCCTGGAATCTCCCGCACAGATAATCCCACTTTAGCGTTGTCATCCCGATGGTCCCGACATGTTTATTGCGGATCTTCTGTACATGAATTTCAACTTCATTTCTTTTTTGCTCGTCTCCAATATCACGCCACACACTCAAGCAATTATCAGCCCGATTGTACCAGTGCGCGCTCCCGCTGATGTCATACGGCCTCGGCACTGGATACTTATCGTCCATGTTCTTTTGGAGCTTCGCAGGGTGCGCGACAACCCACACATGCACACCGTGGTTTCTGGCAAACCGTCGCAGGAGTCCCAGTGAGGCTGATACGTGCTCTGTCTCGGACAGCCCAGGCGCGCGCCGATGGTCGAACTCATTCCATGGGTCAAGAATCAACCCGCGAATACCACGTTGAAACACCAACCCCTTAGCTTTCGCCAGTAAGTCAGGAATCGTGAGAGATTCTTCAGGTACAATCAATGCAATGCGCTCGTGCAGAAATTCCAATGCATCCAGCATTTCCATTTGCGTCATGCGGGCATGCTGACCCTTGTCATAGAACGGTGCTCCTACATATTTTTCCAACATCTTCGTTAGGTGCCTCGTGACCGGAAGATTCTCCGGCGAGCAAAATGCCACACTCCAATCGTAAAGACTGGACAGATTTAACACAAGCGCGTCAATGAATTCACTTTTCCCATGCCCAGGTATGCCAGTGACAATCGTGAGCTCCCCAGGCATAATCGTATATAACTCGTCCACGCTCGCCCAGCCTGTCAGTAACCCTCGCACCTCACGCGTCTCCCGCAATGCCAGTAAATCATCTCCCAAGTCTCCAGGGTACACCACGTGATCGATCGGCCATGGCTTCGCTTCATGAATGCACTGCCGCAATGTCTTTGCATCGTGCCGCATCAAAACATCGTTGGCATCTTTGCAACCATCCGGCCACGTCACGCGCCAGCACCGCTCTTGCCCGAGCCGCCGTGCCAGCTCTTGCTCAAGCGTCTTCCCTGGCCCATCGCCATCAACAGCCAGCACAATCTTTTTCACAGGTTCTAGCGATGCACTGCAATTACCTAGGTATTCAAACTTCTTATCGCTCGGCGCGCTGCCTTCTGGTGGCGCTCCATCAGGAACCGACACGCATGACTGAATACCAGCCTCTGCACAAGATAGCTTGTCAATTTCTCCTTCCACGATCACTAGGCAGTCCGGTTGAATATCATTCACGCCGTAGAGAATTTTCTTGGCATCGAACTCTTGCCGAAAGACTTTCTGGACCAGTCCGCGGTACTTGCAATTCACCACTTCGCCATGCTCCATGTACGGGAACACGATGGCGTCTACACTTTCTTCCAGTTGCGGGAAGTAAACAGACTGCATACGAACACTCGCCTTGCGCACTGTATCGCCTGTAATCCCTCGTGCCACAAACCATGACAGCAACACCGCCGTCGGATCAGACTTAATAAACTCCGGCTTCCGGTAGGTCTTCGGCTTCCACGCAAACGGGCGGCTGTTCTTATCGTCACCAAACTTCAGACTGCCAGACCATCCGCAATGATGGCAATTCCAAATCCCATTCTCAAGATTCACTGACAAGCATTTAGAGTTCTTCTTCCGTCTCGATTCCCTGCACTGCGGGCAGGTGGTATAGATCTGCGGGCCGGTCCCGATGATTTCAATTCCGAAATCCTCAAAGCGTTTCATAGCACCACTTTCTTGTGATAGGCGCCTTCGTAGGAAGATGGCTTAGACTGACAAACCTCATCGGCCCAGCGGCCTTGATTTATCCACGTTGTAGGATAAGGGATGTATTGCCCGCTATCACGTTTCCATTGCTCAGTTTGCTTTGCCAGCTCAATTGCTATCAGTATGCTTTGGATAGATGGACGGTCCTTTGCTTTGCCCCACGCCCTCAGTGCATTCTTTTTCCCGCCAATCTTTTTTGGATAAGCTTTCCAGAATTGCTCAAATTCAGATTCAGAAGAATTAAGAGAATCAAGATTCGTATTCGTATTCGGACTATGTACAAGGTTGTCAGGAACAACCTTCATCTGTAAGCAATTGCTTACAGATGTTAGCATAGAACTATCTAACCTATTAGGATATTTAGAATATCTTGCACGCGCTTTACCTTGATGCTTCTCCCAAGTGGAGAATTCGCCATATTGACGATCTCCCATGCTGTAGAGGATGATCAATGAATTATTCTGCAATCCTGAGAGTGCTTTCTCAATATTTACTAATGAAATTGACCGATATGGAAAACATGAAGCCCTGACAAGTGAAGGACATGCCTGGAACCGTCCAAAGTCGTCAGCTGTAGTAATTAGTCTCCAAAATAGTCTTTCTTCAAAGTCGGTAATCTTGTCAAGATTTTTCGATGACCGGCACGATTCCTTAATGAATCGGTTCGGCATTATAAAACCTCAGTCTCGATATAGACTAAATTGTCTAACAGGGCTTCTGCGCAAAAACCTGTTAAGAATGAACAGGCTTCTATTGCTGGATTGAATGGATTTTCTTTGATCTCCTTCCCAGTGAACCTAAACGTATGCAACCCAATATTAGCCAACTCTCGATCACGACGTTTTTCGTATCTCCTTTCTTTTTCTGTTCGTTCATGCCACTCCTGAGAATCGCATTCCACCACAACTGCCTTCAGCGGTTCGCTTCTCCACACATGCCCAAACCATGAGATATGGAAATCAACTCTGTAAGAAAGAATTCGTGATTGAGGGATAATGTTCATGCCTATAAATTCAGTCGGAGCATTTGCTTCCCACTCAGCAATAGAGCTTATTTTCAGTAATGACTTGAATGAGGTATAGAAAAGCTGTTCAATTGGAGACTCTATTTTCAGGTCTCCTAACTCACAGAATACATCTTGGTTAAAATCCTCTTCTGCTTTAGCGCCAACCATCCGTGCACACTTTATAAGGTTTGCCATAACATCACTCGTGTACTGATACATGTTTCCCTCTCATGGCAATAAAAAAGGGCCTTAAAATACCAAGTGGGCTAGCACCTGATACCTCTCGGCCCTTTTCCATGTACTCCCCGATTGAACAGGGGCACGCCATATGCTGTTGTTCGGCTTCTAGCCAAGCCATTCAAAACTTCCTAACAACTAGGAGTGTTCCTAGTATCAACCAGGCACAAAAAACCTAGAATATAAGATTGATTTATACTCCATGTTTTCCTGTTCGTAAATAAAAAACTGCTATTATTTCGTCAGCTCCTTCATCCGTGCTTGAAACTTCGCCCAGGCTTCAAATGGTAAGGTCGAGGGGTCCTGTGTTTTAAAATCCAAGCTGGCCTGTGTATAGGCTTCCTCATACGAATTGAATTGCTCAATACAGTAGGCTACCCAGTCTTCTTGGGTTATCGCCTTACCTTGGCCGGTTTCTGCGCTATTACCGGCCTGATTGGAGGCTACCCCTCGCCTGCCTAGCTCGGCCTGGAGCTTCTCGATCATTTTCCGGTCGTTCTCATGGTACTGGGACCGTTTAGTATCGGCTAGCCCACGCTCTAAGTAGTCGCGCATCCAGACCAGATCATCCACCGGCACTTCAGGATCGTCGATCGCTTTCCCTTTCGACCGACCAAAGGCCAGCTTGGGCGCTGGTGCCGCCTTGGCTTTCTGCTTCGGGGCTTCTTTCTGTTCGGTCTTAGCCAACTCAGCAACCGCCTCTTCATCCAGATCCACGTCAAGGATGTCGCTCGCTGCTGTCGCTCCCTTGACGGCGGAAATGTAGGCGCGCTTGCAGGCGATTTTAAGTACGGTGTTTGCCAGGTCGGCACAGTTACGCTGTACCTGGTGGATCTCAACGAAGCCATCTGCATTGTCTTTAGTCCGCTGATACTTGATCCGACGCTTGTCTGTATCAGACCCCTCCCACTGCGCCTTACAGACGGCCTTCTCCCATTGGTACTTCTCCTCGGCCGTCGAGGCTTCCCCCATCGCGGACCCGACGAACATCCCATCTCGAATCGTCATTAAAGAACACTTCACTCTATAACGGTAAAAGTTATCATGCGGCTCGCATAGGTCTTCGACTTCGTACCGTGGAGCCAGCCTGAATGTTGAGCAAATCTTTTCCGCGCCAGCTTGGTACAATGTCGGCTTCGGTGTGCCGGGGATAACCCCGTAGTGAATATCCTGTACCATGATGCGGGTCAGGATCTCATGAATAGCCATGCTCTGTTGAAGGAGTTCATTGGTACTCATAGGGCGATCAACGTGTGTCACTGCCGGCAGGTCTTGAACTTGCACTTCATTACTCATAATGACTCCTTGTAAGTTAGTGCGCGGACCCTGCGGAGGATGCCATCCTTGACAGGGCTCAATGGACGCCGCGCCGCCCCTTCCCGTTAAACGTCTCTCAGTAAGTATTCTTCACGCTGCGTATCCATTGGACTTCTTTCTTCTTCTCTCCCCATGCCCACAGCTTGGCAGCATAGGAAACGGCCATCACATCGGTCAGGTTTGCATTCAGGTTCACCGGCTCAAACTTCCATACATCTCTATCGCGTGGGCACCAAAAGATCCCGCCGAGCTGCGAGCCTTTCATGCCGTCCAGCTTGCCGTAGCATCTCGCCTGTAGCTTGTGGCTTTCCAGAATCGCCGATGTGAACTTCAGATCAATCGGCCCCTTCATTCTCATCCGGCCAGGAATAGTAAAATAGGCCGGTAGATCGATATGCCCAACCAGTCCGTAGATCTTTGAAAAATCCGCCTGCTCAATCCCAATAGGCTCCACTTTATAATCTTTCACGAATTCTTGAAAGCGAAACAGGGAAGACCGCAACACCGCGTCCCAGCGGTCTTGGTCGGGATGGATCTCCGGCTTTGCTGGTGGCTCAACGGCTGGCATCCCGTAGTGGGTAGAGGCTAGCCAGTCCAAACAAACACGGTGGCAGCCTTCCCCCTCGGCTGCATGTATGTTACCGAGTGGACCGAAATAGTCTTCCGGTTCTCCCAGTAGAGTTTTAACCAGCCTCATTGCGCTGGTCACTGAGACGTAGGTTGTACCGTTAGATTCTGTCGTGCGCATTAGATTGCTCGCTGGCTTAGGCTTTCTTCCTCGTACACATCAATACCTGGAATCATACCGCCTGCACGAACAACTTTCCCGATTCGCGCAGTATCTAAGACGAACATTTCAGGAGGTATGCAACATTCAAACACTTGATTATCTAATGCTGTCATGGTCTCTGGAAGTAGCTTTGCATTCGATGCTCTTGCTGAGAGCCGCCATTTTTTGTGCTTCACGATAGTCTGCTTTGCGCCTTCTATGGCTACAGTCTTAGCCGGGGCACTGGCCAGGGCCGGTGGAATAATCAACGGCATCGGGGCGCCGGTTTCAATCGCCTTGGCTGCTGCCTTATCCGCCTTCTTCTCAAACTTCTCCAGGGCTTTCGCGTTCGCCTTTTCGGTTTCCTCACGGACCTTGCGGAGATAGGCGAGGATAGCCCGTTCGGTTTCTTCATCCTTCTTTTGGAGTTGCTCAATCCATGGTTTTGAGGCCGCGTCAATGTCGTCGATCTCTTTCTTGAACGGCTTTTTCACTTCAACTACTGACGCTTTAAACGCCTTTAGTTCTTTTCTGATTGAGGCTAGGTACTCTCTGGCCTTTAATTCCGTTTCTGGCGAGACTACGGAAATAGTCATCCCGACAAGTTTCTGAATCCCGCTGATTAATGTTACTGGTAACGATGTCATGATGCCTCCTGTTAGTTGCGCGGATCTTGTTTTTCATTCCAGGGATTCACACCTGGGTTGAGCACAGCGCCGTTATTCTGGATCATGGCCCAGCTCCACGTTTCCGCACCGACCACATGGAGCGTGAACGGGATTTCCCCTGCCGGTAGCTCTGGATGATTCGTTGCACGAAGAATCTCCTGCACCTTATTAGCGATGTCTCGCTTTTGCTGTACGGAAAACATGTCAGCCCTCCTTAATTGATTAAAGAATGCTTGCAATACTCGTCCTTCTCTTTCCCTCCGAATCTGCCCAGCGGGGAGCAAGTCGGCCTAGACGGTCGCGCCTCAATTCGTGAGGTCGCGGAGGAGAGAAGGACCTTGGCTTGCGCCAAGTAGGAAGCTCCTTGACCCGCTCTAGGGGCGTCGTCTATCAACTGGATCGGCTCAGCGGGCGAGGAAGACACGGTAAGAACTGCCCCGACATATCCAGGCCAAAATGAAATGGCCGCCGATCTGTTGATGCGAGCAACAAACCAGCGGCCACTTACATTTCCGCAACGGGTTTCCCCGCCGAGGCCCGGTTCACTTTCTGCTCGCATCAGAGAAGTGATAATGTCTTGCATTGAATTTACCTTTCGCGCAAATAAAAAGCTAGCGAAAAATTACGTGGCCTTGTAAACACGTGCGCTTACTCCAGATCGCGTCAACCGGCGTTCGTCACTAATATAGATTCGCCCCTTGATTCTGAGTTCAGTCAGCCGACCTGACAGCGCGTTCGGGTTGCGATGCAACATGATAGACAATTCATCAAGCGTATGCCCAAACCGACCTGCGTGGTAGATGTAGCCGTAAACTAACTCCTGATCTTTCGTCTTCCGAACTTTCTTATCCGCCTGGATAGAGGTATCGGCGCCGCGATGTCTCGATGTGCAAATATCTGGCTCTTTTATAGAGAGCTGCGATTCTTGATTCATATCGATTCTCCCTCTTGCGAATTAGCGGGATTTCCTACGCTTCACCTTGCGTGGTTCCGGCGAGTCTTTCGGCTCCATGTACCAAAACCATTGCCGCTTACATTGCGCCGCACAGCACAGTGGCCGATGCGATACCCTAGAGATCCAGGTATGCCCACAATGCAGGCAGGTACATTTCACGCCGGTATAGTCGCCGATTTCTGTTTTGGAGCTCATAAGGATACTCTATAAAACATTTGTATCAAAGTAAAGCTAATCGCGTAATCGATCAAATTCCAGCAACACTGCAACCGTAAACAACCCAGCCGCATAGCCGTAGTTCTCGGCATGTACCGCAAGCCCGACTCCTGTAGCGATCCCGAGATTAGCGATCAAGTTCCAGACCATAGATCATTCCCTCCTCCGGCGCGCAGCGGTAGCAATAGGTTGATCCGCTGACCGTTTTGTAAAACTGAGTCATGGTATGGCATAACGGGCATTCGCACGGCCTGCTCATCTGAATACTATTCCCGGCAATCTCGATGATCCGTACCTTGTCTACCTCAGGCATAATTCCACCTCCTCTTTACGATTACGCAGTACCTGGGCATCTGCATAATTCCCGCAACACGGACAACGGTATGCGATCACATGCCCGATAGGGTCGTACTCCGTTGAGCTAGCCTGAAATCTGATCGGCCCACAATTCAGCATGATCGATGTACAGCGTTTACAAGTCATAGCATCCTCCTGGTTAGTGTTTATTGCTTGCGTTTCCATGTCTCTTTTATAGAGTAGATGTTTACTTAGACTTCCGACTATCCCAACGAGCATTTCCACACTTAGGGCATAAAGCTGGGCGCCCTTGCTTTCTAGGAAGCCATGCATGGTTACACCGAAGGCATTTGCATTCATGGATTGCTACCGTGGTCATTTGCTATACTCCTTTTCGAATAATAAAGATTGCGACTCTTTGAACCTTGGCCTGCCAAGTGCCTCATTATTTTCATGCCGCTTGATCCAGTTGCAGTTAGCGCAAAGAACCTGAACGGGTACAGTATTTCTACCTCTAACAATATCCAGATATAGGCGTGTATGCTGACGTTGCTTTCTGCTGGCCGCCCCGCATCCGTCTATATGGTCAATCTGTAAAGCTCTTGAATCACTAAACCCACATCGCCCGCAGCAAGCCGTCTCATTACCAGATGCAATTCGCAATGCACGCAAGCGAATATCTCGCATGTAAGCCTTGTAATACGCTCTATGTTTCTCTCTGTTCATAACTATAACTATAGCTATGTTATAGAGAGATGTAAAGAGAAAAAGAAAGTTTTATTCGCTAGGAATATCAACTGGTTACGTGGTTTCTAGGAATGTATGGAGGGCACGATTAGCTAAAATAGTGGAGTCTAGCTTGTTCCCGCACAGGACACAGGCCCACGCCTCAGCTCTGTCTCCATTGGTAAAATCTACTAGGTATTCCATAACAAGAAGGCCGAGACAGCGAGGGCATTTACTTTGCGTGTCCGGCTTTTCGTAGGGCATCGCCTAGGGTTTCCCCATTACGTTCAACTTGGGCTTCAATGCGCGTGATCGATTTTCTCCCGCAGGTCGTCATGCGAAACGGCCCAGACGCTAGCCAGGTCTTCGTGAAGAGTCTGGCCGCTTCCCAGCCTGGCTCTTTTTTATTTCGTTCCGGCGTATCGATCCCAGCAACCCGAATGTCGAGTTGCCCACCTGGGCCGAAATGGAAAATGGTGAAGGTGTCGCCATCATAGTTATTCAAAACTGCTTGAGGTGGGACATCGATTGAGAGACAGGCCGACGCATGGGCCTTGAACGGAATGAGTATTGCCATGATCGACAGGCCAACCAAACAGAGCACAATCAACACGATCAGGAGCAGATCGATACTGGCCCATTCATGCCGCCGCGCCCACTTAGTCATGCTGTAGCCGTTCCAATTCAAGACGCTCTCTCCCATTGTTCCAGCCATTGAATCCGCTGTAATCATTGAGGCATGCCCCAAATTTATCGTACGTGTCCGAGAGCATCAGCACGGTTCCCTCAACAGTCATTGTAACGGTGTCATTTCCGAGCTTGACCTGTACTCGGTGCTCGGTTTCAGTCGGTACCGTTCCGCTTTGAATTTCAGCTCGTCCGGTGCCAAGATCGGCTGGCAGTGCATCACTTGCACCGCTGGTTTCTGACACCCGAGCATACTCATCATGAATCCGCACAAGATCAGCAGGTACCGCAATTTTAACGCCAGCATATTTCCTCGCTTTCTTGCGTACACTCTCCTGTAACGCCTGGAGTTCTCGTCCGTTCTCATCGCGCTCCTGTGCAATCCTGGCATTCAGCTCTATCGTGGCCATGAGTTGCTGTCTGGCGGATTCTGCGGCTGCACTCGCCGCCGCTTGGACGGCCACCATCTTCTCGTCTTCGCAGGCTGTTCGCATCATGTCGTACGTCTGCCAGGTGGTGAAGGCCACGAGGAGTAATACGGCACCGCCAATAGCCCCCCACTTGACTAATGGCTTTGCAAATGCCGTCGCAATGGATGGAGGAATCATAGCCTACCTCCGATGTTTTCCACCTACTGTCTGTATGGCGGTATTGGTTGCATTAGCCGTCGCGCCTGCTGCGGCATTCACTCCGCTGACCGCTGCCCCGGCGCCAATCGCGCCACCCATAATCACCGCGCCGACAATCTCCGGCCCTGATCCACGGCTATAGGCGTGCAACCACTCGTCCTGCTCGGCCTTTGTCAGCATCACGCAATTCCCGAAATCGCCGTCAGTGTAAAACCACACTTTTTTCTCTGGCCCGTTGCATCGCTCCAGGCGGGCAAAGCTCTGATTGGTGCCAAACATGGACCGCATTTCCGTCTGCCCGGTCTTGATATATTTCCCGCTCGGCTCCTTGTAGGGCGTCACGCAGCCAGTGAGAAGCAGTAACGCAAAGACAAAGAATGTCGGCTTTGCAATGGCCCGAGTCAGATCCATAAGCCCATGCTGTAAATTTGTTGCACCGATAGACACCCATCGCTGATCTAGGTCTTTATTGGCTTTCAGCTTTTCAACAAGCTCCCCCAATTCAGCGCCTTTCATCTTTACTTCATTCATGGCGGCAATCTCATTGGCGTTCAGTTCCCGATACCCCTTAATCTTTTGATACTGTTCCATGTTTTCCCTTTCTTGCTGCCCATGCAGCTTTACTGTTTATCTTGTGAGCCTCGGTAAATTGCCTTTCCTTGCCCCTGTTCGCAGCGCCTATTTTTACTTTTACATCTAGTGACAAACTTCGACCAGTTGCAGCCGCTGATAGCGCGTCCCTGTGTTGCTGCGTGAATATGCGCGTTGTCCCCATCTGGGCTAGTGATATTTTCTTTCTTGTCTCTGCTGACAAAATTCTCCTCCTGCCAGTCCAATACCTTTTCAGAATTTCCGAACGCTTATCCCTTACCTCCCTTGAATGCTTAACGCCTAACGGGCTACCTGCCGTCTTAGCGATATTAAATTCAGCCTGAATTCTCGTATCCAGCACTGCTCACGACTAACTAAATCTTTCTGTGTAAAGACGCATTCCAGCTCAACAAAATCAAACGCTTGCTCGCCATATTTCCTCCAAGCATTCTGTAGATGTTTATTGCAATGAATATTCTTCCTTAAATCCTGCTTGTGGCGAGAAAACCTCTGAATAATAAACGAGGCGGAGCCAACATAGGTTTTCCCAGTAGGGCGACACCTAATGAGATAAATCCTATGCTGATTCTCCATGTCATCCTCCTTGGTTACTCTTTGATCGGCTCTGCCTTGGCGAGCAGGTCCGTTTTGTTGTTACTACCAAATGTCGTTTGATACCAATACCCCACCGACCCAAGCCATGCCGTACTATACGTCCCGAACATCATGTCGGCAATCCGCTGGTTCGCCTCTGGAATGGCGGTATAAAAGATTGAATAGAACAGCCAGAATTCCCCCGCCGTCAAGATCAAGCAGATCCAGAAATGCGGGTGATGAAACTTCGATGGGCTCTTATCTGTCGTCTCGTCGCTCATTGCTCCCTCCGTCGGTCAAGTTTCCCGTACAATCGCTCTAACGCTCGTAACCGCTCTTCTCGGTCGTCGGCTCCTCGCGCCAATGCTTTAGACTGTTCGATAAGTTCGATTTGTCTTGTTTCCAGCTTGGAAATTCTCTCCCCGAGTCGCTGGTCAGTTTCTCGAAGCTGCTGGGCGGTATCGTGAGCATTAGCGCTCCAGATCCGATCAATGACCCCAACCAAAACAAGGATGAGGCTCCCAAACACACCAGCCACAATTTTGTAATTGACCGAAGTTTGCTGGTCGCTCTCCATGGCATGGCATCCTCCTCAGCCTTATTATAAGGCAAAACCATTACGGCACTACTGGCGATTCCGCCAGTGTTCACACGTGTACAGTCTGCAATGACTTGAACTGACAATGAATTACGTCCAGCCTCCCCTCTTTCCGTAACAACAGATCCAGCGGAATCCCGAAGTCCACCGGCAACCGTTCGATCGTGGTACAGATCAATTCCCCGGACGGCCGATCAATCAATCCGCTCTTCAGTTTCGGCCAGGCAATATCAAACGCATCCCCGCGCACATGCGGGAACTTCATCAGATCGCCAGCAAAGTTTTCCTGGAGCTGTTCGTAAAAGGCATGGGCCAATACTTTCGGGTCTGAACACTGCCCAGGGTTTTCCTCCATGTGGGTCATAAGGCACCGCACAATGCGCTTATCGCGGTAGGTCGAATCCAGCCATACCGATCCGTACCGAATGGCGTTCTGCGCCATCACACGCGCCTGGTCCATGATGTCCCGCTTGCCAGAGGTGAACCAGGCGAATGGATGCATTTTCAGCACGATGAGCGCCGCCTGTTCAGCCGTGTTCGAGAGTCGCATTTCTTGAATCGTTAAGCCTGCCATATCAGAACCCCGCTGCCGCACCAGGAGTGCCGACTGTAACGCACAGCCCTCCTGATGGCGTGTAGCTGTCGAGTGCCAGCCCGCTCTGCTCGCGCCACTTGAAGCAATACTGCCTCCCGATGGTAGCCGCTGTCGTGACGCGCACGATCGCGCGGTGTACTGTCGAGTTATTTTGCGCTAAGTCCGGTCCGGCAGCAGCGGTCGAGGTTTGCAGTGTGGTGCCATTGAGGTGGGTCAACGCTCCGCTCAAGTTTGTTCCATGCGCTCCAGTCAAAAGGCCGCTTTCCGACATAGACCCGAACATTGCTATTTCGTCAGAGGTTGCCGTGTCCGGCACAACCAGCGACGCTCCGGCACTGGGACACGCCGCGCAGGTATAGTAGAGCTTGTAACTGATCGCCGTGCAATCTGCTACGGTGCAATCGATTTGTCCGGCATACGTAAAAGCTCCGCTTGGAGCGATGGCTATATTCGTATCGACCGCCGCTTGTGGCGTCACCGCGCCGAGCCAATCGGTCTTGGCCCCGTGCATTCTAGTCGAGACGGTTGAAATGGTTCCGGTCCACGAACTCGTCGGTGGCTCCCAGGCGGTATAGAGATCGGCGCAGCTCACCACGGATTGATAGAGGCGGAACTCGTCGTAGAGATGGTCGCCGCCCTGGGCGCTGTTACGTCCGTCCGGCAATCCAATGCGGTAATTCCCTGCAAATGTATACGACGTGTACGTCTGCACTGATGCACCCGCTGCGGCCCCCTGCACCCCGTCGATCCAGAGCGTTGCCGTGTCGGTCGATGCATCCATGGTTTGGCACACATGTGTCCACCCCGAATGTACGGCAAACTCCGTGGCCATCGACGCCGGATCGGCCCGCACACCCATGCGCCAATTATTGCTCGCATTGCGCATGACGTACATCCGCTGGTCGGTTCCGAGAGGCACCCCCCCGACATAGCGAAACACCCCGAGATCGCTAGGCGGAACATACACGCCATACGCAATCGTCAGCGACTGCGTCGTCGGATTAACCCCGGCGAGATAGGGCAACTCAGCATAGTCATTCTGATTTGGATTGGTCTGCATGCCCTGTGCGTATTTTGCTGCGGCAAAACTCACCCCACTGGTAGTGGCGTGCCGATTGCCGCCTGACGAATCATTGGCGTTGCCGTTCATCGTATAATAAATATAGGCACCAGCTGGAGGATCGCCCCCGCCGGCCCCCGTGCAATTATTAATGACCGCCTGCGCGGAAAAGCTATGGACGGCCTGGTTCTGCGTACCCATCATCTGCATAGAGTCCAACATCGTACCCACGGCAGCATTAAATGATACAGTCCACGTTTGGCCGGTCGTGCAGTTCGTGTTCGCAATCCCTGTCACACTCAACCGCACAATTGCGGCAGTGTCGGTCAGCAAATTCGCAGTTAGTACAGACGGTGTGCCGCAGGCATCAGGGTTCGGTGTACATCCAACGATCCATCCGCTAGCTCCAACTACCTGGAGGGGCGGAAACACGTTTTCCATCGTCACGTCTACGGTGCTCCCAGTGATACTGGCAGACACCACCCCACAGGCTTCAAACGGGCCGATCTCAGGCGCCGATCCACATTTCGCAAGGCCCACATCAGTCCCGGCGTTAATCGTCGGGCTCCCTGCCGTCACGGTAAAATCGTTACCTGCTGGATTAGTCCAAATGTCGGCCACGCTCGTCACCGTCAATTTTCCGGTCGTGCCGCACGCATCGCCCGCCAGACAGGCGTTATGCGAAACAGTGACACCCGTCGAAGAGGCTCCGACGGTCACTTCTGTGCTATGCCCGATAATGATGTTGTTTTTCACATTGGCATCAGAGCCCACCCCGAAATTCCCGATATTCACCCCGTACGTACCCAGGTTATTGTAAATCACGTTGTTGTAGATTTGCGTGCGTAAGGCCCCACCCCCATACCCTGTGACGACGCCGCTCGCCCCGTTGTTCCTGACGATGTTGTGATGAACCCGAGAATCGTTTCCTTCGATGATCACACCAGAAAAACCGTTGTTCTCAATCACCGTGCCGTAGATATGGCATCGATCGGGGCGCCCATCAGACGTGGCGTGAACGTTGTAGCACTGAAATCCGGTATTGGAATTATCGTGAAACCAGCTGTTTGCTACCGTAATATCATCACCGGAGAAATACCCACCGTGGCCAACCCCGCCAGCTCCGTTATGGTGCACGTTCGCCCGCATCACCGTCACGAAGGAGACTCTGGGTTCAAGCAAGATGCCGTTAATACCAGAACTCGTGCCATTGTGGGCTTCGACATCCTCAAACACCCAATCGTGAGAGACCCCGCCGACACGGATAGGCCCCACCGTCGGAGCGAGGACGGCATCAAAATCCAACTTGCGAATGGTCACGTAGTTCGTATCCAGTGGGTATGTTGTGGACGTTCCCGACCGACGAATGATTGTTGGACAGGAATGCAAGATCGCGCAGCTCTGCTGGCTGCCGGGGTCACCCTCAATAATCGTGGGCAATCCGAATGTGCCGCTGGGCACGCCATTGATTGTAGCGGTGGAGCCGGTATAGACACCGCTCTTGATCGTGAGCCTATCGCCGGATGCGAGGCAGGCAATTCCCCCAGCTGGCGTCGCTCTGTACACGCCAGGGTCCGCATCACCAGAGACTGACGCGCAAGCTGTCGCGTCACTTCCAGATGGATCAACCCAATATCGAGCAGCCTGGGCAGATAACGGAGAAATGACAAGGGCAAGCACTGCAAGACGGACTAATAAACCCACGGTGCCACTCTCCTTCTAGACGGGGTATAATCAGCGGCCCCCCAGTTGTCCCACGTACAGCTAAATGTTGTGGTCGTTGCCGTTGCATAGATGCCACCGTAGGTATTCGCCGCAATATCCGTATCTGTCACTGTCGCAATCTCGGTGCTATTCACCAACCCTGAAATTGCGCTCCCGTTCATGCGCAACTTCACGAGATCGTTATCCACCTGATCTTGCGGATCGGTATCGAGCGTTGTTCTCGCGCCTGCGATCACTTTGTCAATCTGATACCCAGAAACCCCATCGCTATTGTTCGCGCCAAATGCATAGTTGGTCGCAGTCGCCCCGCTGTCCTTTCGCCCCATCACCGCGCACAATCCATCACCGGTCCCAGTAACCGTAAGGTCAATGAGAGTAGCCGACACCTCGAAATCATCGGTGGCCATTGCAGACTCTGCACGGATGCGAGCGGTACTGGTGGCGGTCCTAACGGCGCGGTTGCTCACAATCCCCCACGTCCCTGTGACGTTGGTCCAGGTGAGATCACACGTAATACTCGTGGCATGGTCCGCACAATCAAAGTCTTCAGCAATGGAGGCGGCCCACGCCAGCGTCGCCCCAACCGTGACCTCTTCGATCACACTCGCCACATGCACCACGCCAAGCGCGACATCGGCAAACAGCCCGTTATCGGGAAAAGGGATTCCGGCAGTTTGTTGGTATATGGGAGTTTTTCCGCCGAGGTAGATCTTGAGCTTGCCGTCTCGCCCAGCCCGTAACCGTGATCCGAGTAGTTCAATAATCACACCATCAACCGTTGTCGCCGTGAGCGTTTTCCCGGCAAGTGCGTTCAGTGCGATTTTCACGGGAGCAACCAGCTCAGCAGTCAGCGACAACCCAAGCTGCACCACCCCGCTCATATCCGCTGGCAATGTGTCTGACGCACAAAGAAATCGATTGATGCCCATCCCCCGAAGATCAATGTTCCCCTTCCCTGGCATCCCCAAACAGCGCGAATGATAAGGGCTGTTTTCAGCACCAGATCCATCGACAGGCGTGAGATAGACATACCGCGTGGTTTGTGCCTGGGGCGCACTCGCCCAAGTGGCGAGCAACAGACTCAACAGAACCAGCAAGCGTTTCATATCAGTCGCTCCAACTCGTCACGCTATATTCCATCGTCACATCGATGATTTTCACATCGGCCACTTGGGCAGTTGTCGTATTAGTCGCATCGATATTCCCTTGGATGCGGAGTAAATTACCTCCTGCACACGTCCCGTTTGGGGTGACGGCTGCCGTGGTGACTTTAGCTAAATCGAACTGCGCGCAGGCTGTGCTGCACGTGCCGGAATTGTCGAAATCGAACAAGGCTGGCTGTTCCCCTGTTGCCGAAATGGATGTCCCTATAACTTCGCTGTTCGCTTCACATTCTGCCGAAAAGTCAATTTCATAATCGTTGGCCGGAGCCGCATTAACATTGGTCAATCGCACCGTAAATGTAAGCGTCCCCCCGTCCCAAGCGTCCCGCATGCCGAATGATCGATGAAATCCATGGGCATTATTATCGCCACATGTAATATACGGTTCTGTCAGCCCGGCTGTGATCAGGGCTGATTCCGTCACGAGTGTGCACCCGTGCATATAGAACGCATCCGCTGTAAACGCGATAGATTTTCGTAGCCGATAGTTCGTCCCCAAGGCAAAGCGCGCGGCGCCAGACGCCCCTGGCTCGATCTTCACGATGGAATTTCCAGAGCTGTCTTGCAGTTCCCAATAGTTCCCGGAATCGATCTTCACGATGACGTTGCAATCGCCTTCAACACTTGCAATGACACATTTCCATGTTGGTGTTCCGTTGGAATGCTGATAGATGTTGATCCCATTGCTTGACTGCCCACCTGTCCCTCTGATCTTCAGCGGGGCTGATTCGCTGGTGGTGATCGTGTCAGTTGGTAAATCTGTGCCGCCACCGATCAGAGCTGACGCATCCTCTGGTGTCATTTCCTCCATAATGCCAGTCCCCGCTTCGGTGCCGATGATTCGATCAGCGACTGCATGGGCCAGCGATGGTATAAAAAGAAATATCAGTAGATAGATATACATAGCTACCCTTTCACCAGGAAAATCCTGCCAGCCATAATTCGCCAGATGCCGTACCGTGCACCATCAGTCCGAGCGATTGCACGAAGACTTCCTGAAAATCTCCAGGCCGTCCGGTGGTCGTGGCCGAGTACATGACGACCTGCGCCCCTACAGAACCCCCAGCCGAGGAAATATCCGTCGCTCTCAAATCCCCTATTGCCGCCACCGATGATGTGGTCCCTGTCCCGGTCAACGCAAGAAACGCCTTAATGACTTTTCGTGGCGGTAATACGAACCACATATCTTTAAATTCAGCAGAGCCGGACATGACTAACATCAAATCATCCGTCTGGGTCACGCCAGCCGTTCTGCGGCTCCGTTCGACCTGGAGGAACGGCACAAAGTTGCTTGAGGCATTGTTCCAGACCCACCCTAGAAAGCATTTTTTCGTATAGCCCGTTGGCAGTGCAACGGCGCTATCGTCTATTTCAACCCCCACTTCAAACAGCAGGTCGTCATCGGTATCGGTCGTCCACGTCAGAGTATCAGAATCGTAGGTGGCCTTTGATCCATCGGCATACCCGGCTGCACTGCCGTCCATCCTCCATGCCACATAGTTCGTGGCACTGATTGTCCAGTCTCCCTGTGCCACGAGATGGTATTGCGTCGAGGTCGAGAGAGTAGAGCTGGAGATGATCGGCAACCGGACATCGATTCCTGTCGTTGGGAGGCGTGACACATCATAGGCGTTAGAAGTAGCCAGCGCCGCGCCGCTTGGCTTCCCGGCCGTATCGGATTCAACCGTGAACCAAATTTTCCCTGTCGGCGTGCCGACTTTCAACAGCTTGGCGTTGACGTGCACGGCAGGCCCGGACCCATACACGGTGAACCCTTGCGCAACTTTGACCGTTGAATTATCGACCGCCGAGCGAATTCCTTGACTGGCATCCTCTCCGCCTGCATTGAGGGCTGAGGCATACCAGACCTTAGACTTGTGCAGTAGGAGGTTCCGCGTCTCGTCTTCCTTCGCGATGGCGTAGATTTCATACCAGGTGCTGCTCGCCTCTACCCCCGTATCAAGCCCCCCGGCACCGGACACCGTCATATCCGCCAGCTTCCCGCCCCACTCGCCGTTATCGTTTCGGAGTTCAACGCCGTCATCCATGATGATGGAATCGACATCGACCAATTCCACCTGCTTATGCGCCAGATCCGAATCTCGATGCGTTTGGAGCTGTAACCCCTGAAACCATTGTGTCGGGGTCCTCAGCGATTCCCACATCGCCTTCGTGATCCCGAGACTCATGTAGTAGGTTTTATCAGCCGTATTCTTTGTTGAGGCGCTCGTAGATTCTTGCGCGCGCGTAATGGTGAGCGTATCGGTTGATCGGCTGGTGACTAAGACGATTTCCTTATTCGGGTCCAGCGCGGCATGGGCGTAGTCCGTAGCGTTCCACCACGTCATCGGATAGGTATAGCCACCAGTAGTATCGGGGAGCCTAGACCCGTGTCCGGTTGCCAACGCGATTGAGACGGCAGCGGCGTTATAGCCGATGCTGACTTCGACGAGTCCGAAATTTGTTACGGGTGTTGCCATTTACCACTCCACAATGATTTTCCCGTTGTTGCCTGCGTCTCCGTTATCGGCTGAAGCACCAACTCCGCCCGTTCCGCCTGCACCCCCGTTCGCCGCTCCGCCAACCGTAATCACCTGCCCAAACAGCCCTCCACCATTACGGCCGGGAGGCCAGCTTCGCGACTCTTGCGCGCGCGCATTTGAAAGCCCGCCCAGCCCGCCTTCTCCGCCGTATGCTACACAGATTTCAAAGGCTCCGCGGCCTGCCGTAGACGCAATGCCCGATGTCCCTTGGCTCCCCAGTGCGTCCGTGAATGTTTCAAATCGGTACTGCCCTGCCCCGCCAGCTCCACCAGCCCCAACCCACAACGTCAACACCTCACCAGGGGTAACTGACAGCACCGTAATGGTTAACCCTCCCCCTCCGCCCTTCGCTCCGTACGCAACCACACGCCCGCCATATCCCGGCCACTCACTGACCGCTTCGCCGCCGCCTCCACCACCACCGCCATAACACGATACCTGCACTTCGGTGATGCCACCAGGAACCTGGAACGATGTGGCCCCAGGAGTGGAGAATGTTTGGCTGTTGGCCAAGATTGTTGTTGGCGGAAGAATCGCGATGGTTCCCGTATTGACGACACTCACCCATAATTCTTGCGAGCGACGAATGAGCGAGGTTTGGTTCAGTTCCATGGTGGACACTAAAAACCGCCCGCTTTCTTCCTGCAGGCCAAGACGCTGAATAACCCATGTTCCGGTTATCCCGAGATGTGGCAATGTAACGGACACGAATTGCCCGGCCTGGTATCCATACTGCCGAGTTCTCACGCTGATCGCACGCCTGATGCTCCCTGCAATGCCAAGCCCGATCTTATTGTAGGCATAGGCCAAGCGTGTCAGTTGAACCGTATCATTCGAGGAGGGATGCGTAATGGCGAGCCTCTCACTGTATCGACCTCCATTCCCTTCAATGGCCGCTTGCTGCCCTAACTCCTCGTTATTCGTCCGTCGCAACTCAATGACCAGCGGTTGCTCATTGTCTACCGATGGAGTCCCTGTCACGGTTGTCGTTTGGATGTTGCGGTAGGTTTCCCGGTCAATCATGATAGTACAGGCTTCGATATTATCTTGGTCGAGTGGAGTGCCCGCCGTAGAAACGGTCGTGCTAATAAAAAACAAGTGTTTTTTGTTGTTGATGTAGAACACGCATCCGACCGATGTCGCCAGTTGATTGAAGAATTCAAAGATGGATACGCCATCGGCTTCTGCCACCGGGATCAGCCCATGATAATCAACCTGCCCGAAGTCAATACCATCATAGAATAGCTCATCCGCTAAAAATGATGCGACGATACTCCCGATGGTGCTATTGACAAATTTCCGTTTGACTTTCTGCCGAAATAGTAAGTAGGAATTATCCGTACATTCAAAATTATACTGGATGAAGGTTTGGGTATTGTTACTCTTGATTGTGTACCGATCGATCGCCCCCGCAAAGAGTAGCTCATCGTAAAAATAGACCTGCACCGGCGCCCCAATGGGGGGGATGTTTCCAAGATTCTTTAAGGAAAACTGCGCCGTCCCTTGGCGTCCCAGCTCCATTTCCATGGACAGACTGTTGATCAATCCCTTATGTGCAACCCCGCTAATCACAATCGAGTATGGATCAATTACTAAGGGAATTTCTGCCGGACCGCCGATAGGACCTTCTGGCCCAGGAGGCGGTTCCTCAACTACTGCCGGAATAAAAACGACCCCGGCTAAGGTCGATTCGGCAAATGGTGCACTGCCAAAACTCACGCTGATACCCCACGCACGCGCATCACCGATGGCATATTGTCATACACGGATTTTGCAATCGTCCGTCCGTCAAGCTCGATAATCACTGTCGTCGGCCCGCCTCCATTCATCTGCCCAAGTTTACTGAGCGGGATGATTGCTTCAGGTCCAGCCTCTCCGACCAGCCCCATCATCGGCTTGGTCACCACGCCACCTTCGGCGAAGGCGCCAAATGCGTAAAGCGACCCAATCGCGGCTGCGATAAGTCCTACGCCAACCAGAATGGCAACCCCATAAGGTATGCCGAAGATCGTAGCCGAGGCAGCTGCGGCAATTGCAGACAGGAAGGTCATTAGCATTGTGCCGATAGAGACGAAAAACGGGATAATGGTTGCTGTAAAGAAACCCATGATGGCGCCGGTCAACGCCCCGAATGTGCCAGTCACAAAGGCTGCCGTTGATGTCCAGATCCCAGCCATCGTGGTTGCGGTCGCCATTTCCGTGGCGAGAATCATGGCGTTTTTCGCAACGAATCGGCCTACAATATCAATACCCCATTGTACCGCTGAGTTGAGTATCGTGTCTTGCGTGGACTTCCAAAAGGTAGCCCAGGTTGCCGTGCCACGCATCAGACTCACAACTGAATTCCCGAACGATGCCCGGATCTGTCCGAAGGCAAACTGCGCGCTCTGCGACATGGAGCCAAAGACATCGGCCCAGCCGAATTGCATGGACTGCCGCTTCTGCTCTTGCATCACGACGAACTTACCCAGAGCCTCTTCCGCCTTACCAGCGGCGGCGATCTCCATAGCAGTCTGTTTCGTCAGCGCTGCTTCTTCTTCCATCTTCCCATCAATGTAGGCTTGCGTTTCAGCATCGATCCCTTTCTGGATGTCTGCCTGCATGTCCTTCATTGCTTTCTGCTTTGTCAGAACATTCTCAATCATCACAGCTGACCCAGCATAGGCGTCCTTCATGCGGCGATCATCTCCAGCCAACTGCTCAGCAAAGAAACTCTTCGTGATACTGTCTTGTGTCTTCTGATTGTCAACGATCGCCTGCCCCATGCGTTCCTGTTGTTTCCCAAGCGCTTCTTGCTGACTGAGCTGGATCTTCGTGGCAGCAACAATAGCCTCTCCAAGATTTTTCTGGCTGACTGTGTATTCAACGGTCTTCTTCTTGGTCGCCTCCATCTGTACTTCAGCATTCTTCCCGACATCGATGGCCTTGATCTGGGCGGCAGCCCAGCTGTCAATCGCCTTCACCTGGTCCAGTGTTTGAAGCCACGCTTCCTTACTGAAGACGGACATGGAAAAGAGCTGCTGCCCCATGAGCTGAATTGCAGCAGACATGGCCCCGAAGCGGATAAAGAGCTTTTCGGCAGCATCGGCAAACTGAGTAAAGATTGATTTCGCGTAACTGACAGCACTCGTCATCCATTCCACATTTTTCGTGAGTGATGGTGCAAATGCCGCAGCAACGCTGTTCTTGAACCCTTCAAGCGCGCTGGACATATTGTCAACGGCCTGATCGTATTTATCGAGTGCGGCGCGCTGCGTATCAGTCAGGGCAACCCCAAACTCTTTTGCTTTTGCAGCCGCTTGATCCAGCCCTGCACTGCCTTGATTTAAAATCGGTAAGAGCTGCAACCCTGATCTGCCCAGCAAGTCTAAGGCCAGCTTGCTCTTCTCCGCCCCATCGTTCATACCGGCGAAACGGTCAGCAATCAGCCGAATAGCCTGCTCAGTGTCAAGCCCAGCTAGCTCTACCGTGCTCATGCCTGAGCCAAGCTTATTGAATAATTCGACAGACTCCTCAGCCCCAGCACCTAACCCTTCTAAATGTCTGGAGAGGGTACGCATGCCAGATGAAAGGGTTTCGATACTCCCCCCAGCATGGGTTGCGGCCATGCCCCAGGCTTCAAGGGTATAATCGGCAATCCCGAGCTGCATGGAGAGTATGCGTGTGCGCTCTGCCGCTGCCGAGGCTTCCCCTGCCCATCGGACAATAGCTGACGTAGCGGACATCGCCCCGGCCAGTACGTGGTTGAAGGCTTGTGCAGCAATGTTACCCAAGGCGACAGACCCTGCCCCCACCGCAATCATGGACTGGGTGGACTTACCCATCGCCTGTTCAAAGCCCTTGGTATCACCTTTGAGGGTGGCAACTATTTCGCCAACGTCAATCGCCACTAGCGTTTCCTCTTTTGTTTATCCTGCATCTTCTTTACTTCCTGCCGTTCACGCCGGTAGAACTCCGACCACATGAGCATTTCCCACACGGTGATGGTCTTCCGTAGTTGCCCGACGGTCATCCCAAGATCCATTGCTAAGCGGAAGTGAAAGATTAGCTCAGGATTCTTGTCGAAAGGTGACATCGGCCACTGTTGCCGCCGATGGTCCTTTCTCTTTTGACATCCCGTTGAGCTTCATGATCTCTTGCGCAATCCGCTCCACCACGGCGAAGCTCTTGTTGGCGATAATGTCGAGGCTCAGCTTCGGTTCAGCTATGCCATGCACCACGAGCAGGCGGATCAGCTTCTTCGCATCGATCTGCCCGTCCTTCTCGGTACAAGCAGATAGGACTTGATCACGCTGGTCAATGGTGAACGCCTTGAGCTTGACCGAGGTGCCCCATTCAGGCACCTCATACTCAAGCTCGGCAAGATCCAACGCGGCGGCAATTTGCTCTGCACTCAATACCGGCAATTTCGGAGGCATAGATAGAACTCCTTACAGTAAAAAAACGGACGGCATCCTCCATCACACAACTACGATGACGTAACCGACTCGCTGAGGTTCCCTGACCCAAGGAACGTCACATCAGTCTTCAGTAAATCTCCGACTTCTCCATCGATCGGGTTGTAGTTCTTTAACACGCACAGCCCCGACCATGTGGGGTTATTCAAGCCGAGCAACTGCGTGGAATGTTTCCGCACGGTCACGAGAAACTTATTCCCCGCCTTGGATGTGGTGTACAGTTCCCGTAAGATGGTGTTGGTGTTTTCCCCGGCGTCCTCGGTCGAGAACGATTGCAGCATGCTCATAGAGAACTGCCAGCTCTCCAACCCGATCACCCTCGAATGCGCAGTATTCCCCATCACGGTGTCATCGTGCTCGTCGCCGTCCCGCTCCAACGTGAGCTTCATCACACGGTTAGACATATCGCGCGTCCCGGTTGCAGTAGACGTGGAAATCAACACATAGGCGCTATTAAATATCTCGCTCATGACATCCTCCTGTTAGGTTGAACGGTCTTTTTTGATGTCGAAATTACACGCCACCGTAAAACGTGCATTCTGATCTCTCCCAATTAAGACAGGCTCATTTTCCGCCGCAATCCAATGGTACAGCACGCTGTTGATGGTCCGATTGCGGACCCCGCTCAATAGTTCGTACGCACTTCTGGCGTTATCATGTGCCGTTTCTAAACTGACTGACCGACAGACTACCTGCACCCTCGGCTCTTCCAAGACGTGCGGATTACGCATGGTGTACGTTGGCGCATTGCCGATCTGTGCGTAGACCGCCGTGACCGTATCCGGTGTTGGCGGAGAATAGTCTTTATAGACCGTCCCCATGCCGCCCGTTGAGAGTATGCTTGCAATGTCATCAAGTAGCATTTACTTCAGCTTGCTCCATAGGTCTTGCGCAATGCGCAATCCCATACCATCCACCGCTTCTTGAAACGGTTGCTCTAAAAACTTCGCCTGAGTTGGAGGTTTGTGATAGTACGATAGCTCCTCATGTTGCACCTCAGCATAGGCTCTCGCAGCTCCGCCAAACCCAAGCGTGACACTCACCCCATCGTCAGTATATTCAGGCAAGGCTGTTATCCCGGATCCTTTTAAGACACTCTCATCAACCGGCGTGATGGCCTTTGCTGCCTTCATGATCTGGTTGCCTTCATTCCATAACGCCTTCCCCATCGCCTTTGGCGCCTTTGCCCCAAGAAGGCGCATGGCCCGCGCCACCTCCTCCTGCCCTTTCATTTCGATCTTCATCAGCAAAACACCACTTGATGATGCTGTCCGCTCTCATCACTGACCAGCTGGACAGCGAGAATACTTGGCTGCGTTGGGGAAAATGGCGCCGGCAGCGTGATACGGTCTTGTGGTGTCACGGTCCCATTCAAGTACACTTGCACTAGGCTCACCACTTCCTCACCGTTCTGGCTCGTCACCATTTGACTCTTTCCCTGCACTCGCGCTTGATACGTCACAGCAGTTCCATAGGTTGTCGTTCCGTAGGGGTCCAGACTGGCAAACGGTTCGATGATAACGCGATGCGGACATAGGTCTAGAAACTCGCTGAACGACATTCAGAACCTCCGATAATGCGACAGCATGCCCTTGACGACTTCCGGTAAGCCCATGCTCTGTGACCCGCCCTGTCCTCCGCCGCCTTGGTAGGTCAATGACAGATCGCCAATGCGCTTGCTCGTAATCGACAAATCCCGTCCTGCGCTCTTGTAGAGAAACGTCGCCGCATTTACTAAGGCTCCTTCAATATCTCCAGGTACTGGCTCTCCGGTCGTTAACCAGCCAGGCTCTGTCGATCCGTTCACGCAATACCCAGCTTCATAGACCACGGTGTAACTTTTCAGTTCGCTCCTCGGCACCACATGCGGCACGAGGTCATATTCCACCCCTGCCGTCCACGGCCAGCCGAGTTCTCGATAGATCAACCCTGCCCCTTCATTGGCAATATCGTAGCTCGTCGGGTCAACCTCATCAGTAGTATAGAAAATCGACTCAATCGCTCTCAGTGGCGTTCGGCTCACCTGCAATTCAAGAGACCCATACCCAGCTACGGTCTCTTCATACACCTGGCGCTTGAGCGGATAGCCAAGATACCCTTCAATCAATGCGGTCGCTCGATCCAAGGAATATTGCATCTGCACATCATCGGCGGTAGAGGTCGTGCCAAGCGTGGCCTTATAGACAGTTAGGCTCATCAACGCCGATTCGGTCGAACTAGTGCAAACGCGTAGCATTAGGGATTCACCGTGCCGCCTTTCATCCGAAGATCCGCGAGGTCTCCCCACATCTGACAATCCTGCAAGGCTCCATCGATATTGGCGAGTTCGATCATGCGCTTGTGCCGCTCATCCATAAGACCGGCTTTCCGCTTGGCTAACTCGCTTATAGCAATCAGGCTAGCCGGTTCAAGCTGGTAGCCGTACCGATGCGACTGCTTACACAGCGCTGTGGTATGCGGCAACGTGACCGTGATACCTTTCCCGTGGGCGACTCCTAGCCAAAACTCCGCACATGGTTTCTGGTAGAAATACTCATCGCCTACAATCAGGTCGATACCCCACAAGCCGATTTCCTTGAAGCCTTCCTCGATGGCAAGCGCCACCATGAAGGCAACCGTAGACGTAAAATAGTCGAGGTGCCCTTTCATAGCCCGCTCAATCGGGAAGCGGACGCTATTCGGGATACCAGGGATTCGATCCACCATGTAGATAGGAATAGGTGATTCGGCTAACCATTTCTGATGGTCTGTGCCTTCGACGACGTGATCGAGGAAATTATGGTGTATTTCCAACCAACGGTCTGCACGTGGGATATGGCGGTAAAGCTGATTAAGGCCAACTATCTCCCACGTAGGATCATTGAATGGTGCTAAATCTTTTGAGCTGGCAGCAAATCCCACGATAGCCATCTTCGTCCGCTTTGTCCCATCAGGGCAGAAACTTTCCACAACCCCTTTTTCATGGTCTAGTATTTTTACTTGCCCCGCGCATGGATGGTTGAAATCTACTTGGTTCGTTGCTTCCTTTACGTTCTCGCTACCCATTACAGCACCTCCTTCTTGGCACGCTTCGTAATCCAAGCCTTGTAAGCTCGCGCTGACCGTGCTTCAGGAGATAACGCCATAATAGACTTTGATATATTGCTCTTCCGTTCTTCCGAATGAGGCTGCCCCATTAAGGCCGCCGCTATCTTTCGTCCGACTGCAACATCGCGCTTGCCGTAGGTCTTGCCAGTCCTAGCCGCCGATATTTTCGCTCGCCACGCCTCTTTATCAGACGGAATCCACGGCATGCCTATTCGCCTTTTATTGCTTTCACCAATTCGCTTACGCCCTTCCTCGCCTGGGCATGGGGCATGCGCCATCGGACTTATGTTAAATCCAAATCCCTCCGTACTTGCCTGCACCTGGTCAATCCAAAACTGTTCACGTGCTACACGTTCAGTAGGCAAGCATCGTTCAACAATTCCGAAATGGAATGCTAACGATCCGTACTTATTCCAGGCGTTTTGGAAGTATGAATTCTGATGCCGATTGTGATTTAGCGAGCGTTGATGACCAGCCCACCGTGCTAGTACATCTTTCGAGCTACCAATGTACGCCCGTCCAGAAGAAACATGCGTGATGGCATAAACACCGCTGATCTGCTCCATGAGATTGATACCCTCTCATTTTTTCCGCTCCGGCGCTTTGACCATCTTATTGACAGGCGGCGCATCGAGAGCTTTGATTTTGGCATCCTCACGGCGGCATTCACGCCACCCATCGGGAAACTGTTCGAGGAGAGTGAGGGCCTCTTCCTCGTGGAAGAGAGCCCTGTCCCCTTTGTTATAGAGCCCGTACCCTCGAAGGATGCAGGGCTCTTGTGCTTCTAATGTAACCATCGTCCTCTACTTAGGTAGAAGTTGAGGTGCTCGTGCTCGTCGAAGTGGCCGGTGGCTCAATATCAGACCCACCAAACCGCACCCCCAACGAGGCGTACATATAATCGATGCCCCCTGCGGCGGTCGAAGTCGAAGACCCGTTTCGCGTCCACACGCCAACAGGGCGAACATAGCGCTTCGCCGGGATGACGTTGTACCACGATTCATGTGCAAAGAACTGCGTACCCGTTGACCAGTTCTGATAGGCTGTGGATTCCGCTGTGGTCCAGAAATTCTGGTCCGCGTTGGTCATGCCGGTCGAGTAATCCGCCATGTCTCCCCCGCCAGAACTGTCACCGTGCTGCAACTTCACACTGAGCGTCACGCGCTTGTCGGCTGCTGTGCTCCCGACCGTGGTATAGCACTGGATAAACGGCTCGGCAGTTTCATAGATGCGATTTCCGCCCAGGCCGAGTCGGTCAATGACCCGCCCGTTGATGGCAGCGCCTGACAGGACATCGCCCGTCGAGCACGTGAACACTTTCTGTTGCGAGGAAACGCCGGGAACATATACCCCGATGTGTCGATTGATCATAACCCCCTCCTTGTTGTCTCAGTTCCGGCGCTCACGCGCCCGTCATCTTTCATTTATGCCCAGCACACGCCATTCATGACTACCACGCTGACGTCACGCCGTACCGCGAAGTCATGCTCAGTGATGGCCCGGATTACTGTTTGGTCCTGCGAGAACGCAGATACCGTATTCCCGCCGTCCACATAGGTCGCTTCCATTGAGGCATCCACCCGCAAGCTCATCGCATCACCAACAATCACGTCATCAAAATCGGCAAAGTAAATTTCCGTCTCTCCGCCGTTCGTGGTGCGCCCATGATCAGACAGATTCGTCGGGATCTGCGTGCTCCACTTGTACGGATTACCCAAGAGCAATCCGTTGTTCATTTCCGCCTGATAGATAAATGCGCCCGTTGTGGTCTGCAACATCCGCAGATAGTTCCAGGTCCTCGGCGCCATGAGCCATCCTGGCTTGGAGAGCGGCACATTCGCATCCACCAACCGCAAAATACAGCGGCCTAAGTCCGTCGCAACCGTGGCCCTGTCAAACGTCGGGTTACTCACGTCCAGAATGTTCGTCGCTGGATTGGCCCAGTACCGCAAGCCCTTGGGGCCAGCATTCGTGCCATCGTCGCGTAGGAAAGCTTGATTCTCGCGTTGTGCAATGGCGCGCACCATGTCCGTTCTCACGATTGAGTCGGCCGATGGTGAGCTGTACCGCACCAGGTCATTAGACAGCGGGACCAAGGCGATCAACTTCTTCCAGGTGAGCTTGAGATTGCCCGTCTTCAGCGCGCTCTTCGTCGCGTTGGTATTTTCGCCCTGGTAGTATGCCGTCGATCCATCGGTGATCTTCGGGATGTTCAACGTACCAGTCGGCATCGGGAGTGTTCGCCCTGCAAGCGATCGCACCACTGACATAGGGCGAAGCAACTCAATCACGTCCTGAGAGAATTGCTCAGGGATGAGGAATCCGCCATCGGTCGGAGAGGTCGCAGCCATCGCGGCCTTTTCTACAACTCCGGCAATGTCGTCATCGCCCCAGGCTTTCAACTGCGCCACAACAGACGCTGCTTCAAGCGGCCTGCGATCCATTTGACACTTCGTCAAGGCACGAATGAACCGGCCAGCCGCTTCGCCCTTTTCCCGCTCCTTGGCACCTTTAAAATTGGGTTTCTCTTTCGTCGCATCTTTGATAGCTTCCATCCAAGGCGCTTCAGTTTTCAGCTTCTCATATCGCTTCGAGACCAGCTCTTCAACGGCATCGGCCATGATCTTCTGGCCGTCCGCCTTCATCATTTCCGTGATGAGCGGGAGCGTGGTCTTCTTCACGTGCTCACTGAGTTGGTCGAGTGTCTTAATTGCGTCTGGCATATGGTCCTCCGTTAGTCTAGGCGCCCAGTCATTCTGTTGATGGCTGCCTGCGCCGAGGCACTCGCCATCTCACGGATCGTCTCTCTTACACCGTCCAACAACATCTTCGACACCGCTGCGGCATCAAGTGCCGGTTCGTCTTCAAACTTGATGCCATCCCAATCGATCTCGCCTTCTACTTGCTCAATATTCAACACGTCGGTACTGATGTCTTTTACTTCTTCAGGCTTCAGAATCTTAGCCACTTCTACGGCAATGGCCGCATAATCCAGAGTTGCCATGTCAGTCTTTTTATCTTCAATCTTCGGTTCAGGGCTTTTCATGGCCTTCGCGATCGCATCAGCAAGATTATCGAATTGCTCTGCATCTAGCTTTGGGGCTTCATCGCCAAGCACATCTTTCGTCCAATGCCGCATTGCTTTCGCATACCGCTTCGCCTGATCGCCTTCAATGCCACGCAAGGCCAAGGCTTCAGGGTTTGACGGGACAGGGACTATCGAAAATTCCAGGAGTTCTTGCTTTTTAAAGTCGTACCCGCCCTTGCGGTCTTTCGATGGGTCAGACTCCATACCTCGAAATCCAACTGAGGTAGCATTGAGAAAACCGCCCTTGCACATATCGTGGATCATGTCAGCAAACGGGTTCATCCCTTGCGGAAGGAATTCCACATCTGCCCGAAGTCCATCTTTTGTTGCTTGGATATTGACCGCTTTCCCAACGGGCGGTTGGGAGTAGTCATGTGCCCACAGGACAACAGGGTTCTTTGTATAGCTCCCTAGGTCCCACCCTTTCGGGTCCACTGTATCACCGTCCCGATCAACCGCCGCCGTCGAAATCACAAACCCCATTTTGCGTTCGCCGATGGGTTCAACCGTTGTGTCGTATTGCTTGTATGTCGTCTTCATAGGCCCTCATAGGCAATAAAAAAGCCGGGACCCTCCGTAAGGAGAATCCCGGCTACGCTATTTTACGCCGGTAGTAACGCTAGATTGAACTAATTATATACTTAGTCTGTTAAAAGTAAAGGATTATTTACACCTACTGGGAGAACTTGAATCGATCGTGGCGTTTCGTCCCTTCGTAGCACCCGACTACAGTATCTTCAGTGCGGTGAGAAATGTTGACGTTCGCCTGCCCTTCGCGTCCCATCGAGACAATAACTTGAATACTTTTCACATCGCACGCGTCAATGAACTGCCGCTGTTGTTCCATGACTTTACTTATGGCAAAGAGAAAGGCATCAGTTCGTGTCATGACTCCCTTGATCGAAAGATAGTAAAAAGCGGGCGCACGATAGCCAGAAGACTACCACCACGCCCGCTAGTCAACACCAAGGTACGGGACGGTTCACAGCGCATGGTTGGCGGTGTCAAACTCCTGCCGCACTCCGGCGTTGAGTCGTTTACCATTTCAATTGATTCGGGTTTGGCCGTTCGCCCATCTGCCAGCTATCCTGATAGACCTTGCCGTTCTCAATGGCCACAAACCCAGCCCAGTACTCTACGTTATCATATTCGAGCAACAGATACCCACTCTCGTCTTCAAGGAGGAGCTTGCTGCCGTCTTCCTGTAAGAGATAAAAGCTCATGTGCTCATCTGTAGGAAGTGGGGGTAGCGGTCAGTCATGGCATAGTATTCTTTCACCCACTGTTCGCCGTGCGTATCAACCGGAACGGTTTTAAACCACGGCCCGCCAAGCGTATAGTGCGCCAGTTTGGCGCTTGGATTATACCGGTATTCACCGATAAGCCAATTCCATTCCGTGCTGAGTTGTCCAATTGATTCAAATGGCGTCCATTGCAATTGATGTAGCTCCGATGGGGCAGCATGGCGAACCGCTTGAGGCGTCAATGACCGGCACGCCGCATTATTAAACAGCATCACACTTGACCAGTTTTTGCGAGGATACGTGGTTTGCGTTTGCCCGTCCATCTTCGTTGTCGCTTTTGGCGTGTAATCGTGCTGGACAACCCAGACCGATTTTGACGGATCGCGATACCCAATGGTAAACAACTCATGAATGTCTGCCTGACAGAGCATATCGCAATCAAGAAACAGCGAATAGCCTTCGTAGTTAGACAGGTACGGCACTAAAAAGCGTGTTAAGGAAAAGTCTGTACTGGCTAAGGCGTCTTTCTCTCGCCAATACATTCCGCATTGCCGCAACGTTTCTTGCCGTAACGGAACAAGATTCACAGGCTCAGAGGTGCGCGTTATAATAGAATGCGCCAGCACATTCCACGCGATCGCTTCTCTCTGGTCCCACCCGATGTAGATATTCAGCATTTAGAGACGCCTCAGCCAGTCGCATTCTTCTTCGACGGTCGCTGGAGGCATGCTCTCACCGAAGAGAAAAAAATCCAACCGTCGGCCCTCTCCGTATGCCGTGGCATGCCAAATGGTATATCCGCCGACGAGAATCAAGGCCACTGTCACTATCGCAAGAACACTTAGAATAATCATCATGCCATTGCCCCCTGCCCCTTTGGGGCCACGACGCAATGAAGTTCCATTCCAACTTCCTTCATCATACCTACCGTGAAAAACGCCTTCAATCGGTTTTTCCACCATTGCTTTTTTTGTTGAATGAGGTGGGTATTACGTCCATCAGGTAGGGTTTTCTGCGCCGGTCCCGTATGAATGGTAAAATACCCCACCTTTTTCGTAACACGCTTGAGATCATCAAGGACAGCCAGGATCTTATCAGGCTCAATATGCTCCAAGACATCGGTACACACTACGAGATCCGCTGTACGCGGAGACCCGTCCTTCCCAGGAATAGCAGGATCGTACTCCCAAATAGGAAAAGGAATCTCCTTGGCGAGATACCCTTTCCCGCATCCGTAATCCAGAATCGAGGTTGTATCAAGTTTCTTCGCCAGTTCTAACACCACCTTGGAGTGTTTCCAGCCGCCAACCCCGTAGGCGATATTTTCTTTGTGCAATTGCTTGTTGAGATCACGGTACGCAACGCTAATCACTTCCGGCTTCCGGTAACTAATCGCCCGCGTTTTCTTTTCTGCTAGTTGCGGGACGTAGTGCTTGGACATCTCCTGCACAAGCCCCTCGCCGTAGAAGGTCGGTTTCACATCCGGCATTTGATTGAGTTCGTGCCACGTTCCCTTTGCAGCTTCCAGCATCGAAGACGTGGTCATCCATTTTGTTCCGCTGCCTTCTGGGTATTCCACTTCTCTGAATTTCTTTGGATTATGGGGATGCTCTGCCGCATGGCTCATCTTTCCGCGCGCGCCTCCGTCCATCCCGAAAATATGGAGGTCGGTAAACCCGAAGAACCGGGCAATCGTCATTGTCCGTAACCCGACTGAACACCCCCCACAGAGCGCCCATTCCCCATGCGGAAGCGTACGTACCCCATCCTCGGCATTATCAAATACATGCCAGAGTCTCACGTTGAAGTCCTTGAGGTGATCGAACACCTTCGGGTGACACGTAGACGAAATGAGGTATTCTGTCTCTTGCTGAGGAGCGCCCATTAATCCTACCTTATGCTCACGTGGATCGACTTCCACATGCCACGTTGGAATGATGCCACGATCAACGAGAAACTTATGCGATCCACTACAGGTCATGATGTACTTGAACTCTTTAATCTTCTCCCAGATGTCTTGCAGGCTTGGCCCAAAGCACACCAGGGCAATCGGTTCGTGACGTAATTCGTAGGACTCTTGAATACGCGGAAGCCCGCGCGCAATGGCGAGCTTGATTTGCTCATCACGCGCCCAGAGCGGAATGCAATACTCGACGTTTAACTTCTCACCAACCGTCAACGGCGCTTTCGCGGAATTCCCCATGACGCTCCTATTCTAGTCGTTGCGCCCGAATCCATCCCCCATATATCGACATCGTAGCCGTTGTGCCACCACGCCTTCCTAAAATCCCAAACGATCCAGCCGCGCTGGTCACGATGTACGCTTCCATCATCATCGCATGCCTGATATTGACCGTGGCTACACTGATAGACACCACATTGGTTGCCATCCCCGCGACGGCTGACAGAGCGATCACGCCGGTTGGGACGGTGTTCTCCTGAGTCGTTGTGCTCTTGGCATTCATCCTCACGTAGCTTCCGCCTGCTGCTAACGCCGGGATACTCACGCCAAAGGCCACGATTCCGCTGGTGGCATTTTCAAACGTCAGTCCACCTTGAATGAAATACACAGCCCCTCCTTCGCAGGACACGGAGAGACCTGAGATTATTGACAGCGTGGTAGTGGTTTGCACGCCGATGCTTCCCCCAGTCCGTCTGCGATATTGCGTACTTGTCCCAACGCCTGCCGACACTTTCTGTGACAGAACGGCATGGTTATATAAGAGTACTGAATGCGCCTGAGAGAGCACCGAATGGGATTGTGAAAGCGTAACGACTTTGCTTGAGAGTGCAGAGATCTTATTACTCGCTACATCTATCGCACTGAGGGCGTTGCTAATAACACTCCAGACCTGACTGATCTGACCAGAGAGGGCATCGATTGCGGATTGTACCCCCTTAACCGACGTAGCACCGCCTACGGAAGTTCTGGCACTATAGGTCGTGGAAGCAACGGAGGCAATCATGGCCGAGGTTTGGTCACTTGTCAGACCGGCTCCCGCGTTGATCTGCGACAGCCGATTCGACAGCATATTGACTACGTTCTGTAGCCCGGTCGCTGATCCACCGGCTGAGTTCGCGCTGACATTATTGACGGCGGACTGCACGTTACTGACCACGTTCGACAGAACACTATGAGCTTGGCTTAAGACACTCAACGCTTGCGACAACACTGACACTTGATTTGAGACCGTGTTGACCCTGGTATCGACGCTGGTGACAGCGGCAGACACTGTAGACACCTGCACTGATAACACTGACACTTGCTGGCTCAGGGCACTATGGGCCTGCGAGAGGGCAGAGTGTAATTGACTCAGCACAGAAATGGACTGTGATTGCGTATCGATCCTGACAGACAAGGCCGCCGCTTGCGAGGACAACGCTTGGCTGACAATACTCGCCGCGTTCGAGGCTGCATTCCCTACGGACAACGCATTACTGGCGGCATTAGAGACAACAGAAATCTGTTGGCTCAGTACTGATGTACGATTTGATAGTTGGTTAATGACGCTCTGTAGCCCCTGTACTGATGTGGCCGCTGATACGGCAGAGACTTTCACGGCGGCACTGAGTTCATTGCTGGTGACAGACCCGCCTCCACCTGTCCCACTGTTCGCACTGACCCGATTCGATAAGACATCATGTAACGAAATGAGATTCGAGAGCGTGGTACTCGCCGCATTGTGCGCGGATGTGAGGACGGACACCAAATTACTGACCGTATCCACGCGCGTATCCACCGAGGTTACCGCAACATACACGAGCGACACTTGTGTAGATAGTGCGGAAACTTGTTGTGACAACGCACTATGCAGTTGACTCAAGACGGAAATCGCTTGAGACTGCGTATCAATGCGAACCGACAACGCGGCAGCTTGAGATGACAGGGCTTGACTGACTACCGAGATCCCCCGGCTTAACACTGATGTCCGGTTGCTGAGCTGATCGATCACAGACTGCAACCCCTTCACGGAGGTTGCCGCACTAACGGCACTCACGCCAACTGCCGCGCTTAATTCTGTAGAGGTCACCGATCCGCTTCCACCCGTTCCGCTATTGGCAGACACACGATTGCTCAGTACGTCATGCAGGGAAATGAGATTGGATAATGCGGTGCTCGTTGCATTATGGGCAGAGGTTAGCGCCGACATGAGGTTGCTCACCGTATTCACCCTTGTATCCACAGATGTGACGGCAGCGGATACTGTAGATGCGTGCGCTTCAACATCGCTCAATCGCCCGGATAAGGCATTCACCACAGACTGCGAGCCTTGTACAGATGTTCCGGTAGAGGTACGCGCTGATGCCACGAAGCCTCCAGCTACTTGTGAGAGTCTGGCTGATAACGCGTTAATAACAGATTGTGCCCCCTGCACAGATACGCCTGCTGTCGTTCTTGCCGAGGCCACAAAGCCACCTGTCGTTTGAGAAATGCGAGCCGACAGATTGTTAATGGCGCTCTGCACGCCCTTGACACTGGTGCCGGTAGTCGTACGAGACGACACGGCATTCAGGATAGACACTTGGTTGCTGACGGTATTGACCCGACTATCCACGCTCCCCAATGCAGAATTAGTTAAGCTGAGTTGCCCTGATAACACCGACACTTGTTGGCTCAAAGCCGAGTGGGCCTGGCTCAAGACACTATGTGCCTGGGATAAAAGCGAGACTTGCTGACTAATGATACTCACAGCATCGCTGAGTGTATTGACCCGCGTATCGACACTGGTTGCAGCGGCAGAAACTGCAAGGATATGCGTTTCCAGCACCGCTGAAGCTGAAGCCAAGAGAGAAGCTGTTTCCGCAATCACCGATACGACGCGGACGCTGACCGTATCCACATGCGCTTCGATGGAGATTGCTTGCGCCGACACCGACACGACCTTAGCTGATAAACCTTCATGCTCTGCGCTGGTGACAGACCCGCCTCCACCTATGCTGCTATTAGCACTGACTCGATTGGAGAGGGCATCATGAGCCGAAGTCATGGCGCATACCAAATTAGAAATCGTATCAATCACCCCGGTTAACGATGTTGCGCGCGTATTGATAGACGTTGCCCTGGCATTCACTGCCGAGGTAATTTGTCCTACGGTCGCTTTCTTCGTTTCGCCAGAATTGACTATCGGCAATATGTCCAAATCGTCTACGTCTGCAATCGCTGAAAGTGCCGATATTTTCTTGTCCGCCATCAGGACCCCCTAAACATCGGAGCTGAACCACCCCCACCGCCAGTTTGCACCACCCGCACCCCTACAAAGCCCCAGTTGCTAGAAGTCATCGTATATGTATGTGTGTCCGACGATCCAGACGACAGGGCATACATGGCCGCGCCACAGTAATTACACTTTCCCCTATGGCGCTTTGACGGCGCTTCAATAGGCGGCAACTCATGGTAGAGCCTTTGCGCGCATGATTCACAGAGCCGATTATCCGTTCCATCATCGTCCTGGCACCAGGGGCACCCTGCCATAGTTATCCACGTTATTTTATACACAATTGCGCATCGACTCTAGGGCCAAGTGACAGTGAATCATGGCTCAGGTAGATCGTTTGCTGATTCGGTAAAATCCTCGGCAGTTCAATCCCGCATCGTGCGCACACGGTCTTGCCGTCTGGATTCAGCCAGCTCTCATGTTGGGTCCAGGTTTTCATGTTACTAGCTCCTCACTGCATCTGCAGTTTGGGTGGAGGGGAGGGCCATTTAGAATCTCTCCAAAAACATTCACGCTACCGAGGCTATCTTCGTCGTTTTCTGCTGTGTGCGTATAGACCCCATTATACGGGATTTCTTGCCCATCCATTTCACGGCACCGCGTACAGGTGCGCTCGTCATCATGTGTATCCCACACACGTTTCGCGGTATGTCGATCGAACAGCCCTTCGAGGGCAGCCGCCTCCCAGAGCGCACGCTGCCCAGCTACCTGCGCCTGGATAATCTCGGTTCTGGAAATCGTCTTAGCGCGTGCCCGTAACAGCTTGGCACCGTACCATTCGACCTTCCCATCCAGGCGTCCCCCTGTAATTCCATCGGCAATCAGGCTGCCCCGATAATGCTCAACCGCTTTCTCCTGCCGTTCAGTTAGCCCGATAGAATCACGGATCGCCTTCGCCGCCGTCTGGCTGGTGTACTTTCCCTCCATCGCTTGCGTAATGATGCCACGAATGTTTGTTAAGGCGTCCCGCTTGTAATAATCCACCAAGATCGGCAGTTTCCTACTGGCATAATTCACGGCGTACGAGTTGATCAGATCGAAGCGCAACTTGAACTTCGCCCCGTCGAGCACTTCGTAAGCGATTTCTCCACCTGCTAAGAAGCCAACTTTCAAATCAGTAGCCAAGGCACCGTACTTATCCGACCATTCCCCCATGCGCATCGCTAAGGACGCCTGCGAGACACTACCTGACTGGATGGCGCGTGCTAAGGCTTCTAGATCTATGATGTCCTTTGAGGCTTGGACTGCGGCGAGGAATCGCTTCCGCAGTTGCGGCTCCAATCGTCGCGCAATCCGATCAATCGCTTGCTGTTCAGCAGAGGTTGCCTTACGCCGAACACGTTGCCTGATAGCTTGCTGGATAAGGAGGAGAGGCGTCACTGCAACCCTCCGGCAATCCGATACAGTTTCTCTAATCCGGCGTTACTGAGCCGATTCAACGCCTTCATGATCTTCTTCGGCTCGTCCTTCTCTTTGTCGTCTTCCCCTTCCTTGCCAGCGCCAACCGCTACAGGCTGCTCATTCGGGTCGTAGTCCTCTTCCACTTCGTCTTCTGTCTCCTCAAATCCGCTTTCCAGCGTTTCATTGATCGCCTGGAAGCGTAGCTCGCCTTCCTTCCCGCCGATCGGTGGCAAGCCCTGCATCTTACGCCATTCATCCACGCGCACGGTGGCCGGTTTCGCTTGATAGGCTTTCAGGGTGAACTCTCGATCTTCCTGCACTGGAGAATCGTAATCAATGATCAACCGGTCGTCGTACTCTGGAACAAGTTTCTGTTGCATCTCCGACCGCCAGAATTCGGCACGCGGTTCAACGACCAGCTTCTGAAAGGCGTAGAACGCGCCTTCAATCGTCGCGCGATTAGAATTCTCTAGCACACCGAGGATCTCCGGGTTTACGCCATAGGTCTGCAAGGAGGTATCTCGGCTGTGGTTGCGCAATTCGTTCAGTTGGAGGTGCTGGAAATTTTGCGTGAATTCATGAATGCCTACCTCACGCGAGAGAAACTGAGGACGAAACGCGCGCCAGAACCCCTGTTGACGGTCGAGCCACTTCCGTTCGAGCTGGTCCACTTGGTCTTGCCCCATGTTGTTCATTTCCCCTTTGGGGTAGACCATAAAATCAGGCTTCGCACGATTAAAGAAGAACTGCTTGATATGCTTTGCGGCGTACTCATCGCTCTCCATTTCATCGGCTAGTGCTTGCGCCGTTCCTGATCCACGGCCATACGGATTCGCCGGGTCTGGATCTTTAAACCATACAATCTCACGGTCTGGGATTTCCCCTTGCCACGCGCGAAACGACACTTTGTAGAACCGATGCGAGAGGGACGGGGTATCGATAATCCAGTAGGTGGGAATCGGCCAATAGGCAACCGGCGCTCCTGCCACGTTGCGCTCTTTCATCCAGAAGGTTTCGCCAACCAGGTCCATGTGAGCCGAGCTGACCTTCCAGCACGCCTGCCCAGAGAGCATAGGGTTGCCGTTATGGAGGGCATCTAACAGGATATGGCTCTCGACTTCCTTGACCTTCCCCACGTCGATCGCGTCACGAATAGCGGACTTCCTCCGACTGCCGTCCATGCGCTGCAAGGCGACGTTTCGCCGTGCCCTGTCCCTCCCCAGTTCATCCTTCCCGCCGACTTCGTAAAATAACCGCCAATTCAGCATGGCGATCGCTGAGCCAATACGTGCCACCGGCGCCCGCGCCCACGGCATCGTGTTGTACGTATCGAGGAATTGTTTGCCTTGTCGCTTCGGTGGTTCGCCGCCGCTAGACGGCCACATACCCTTGAGGAGTGACCCTGCGAGTGACCCTTCGCGGACATCGAGTGAGCCTTTCGCAATCTGTATGGCGAGTGCAGCGCGTTGCCCCCACGATAGTTTCATAGCATCCCCTCTCACGAACTATAGATTTTCCCTAGTGTGCGTCACTAATGCTTACTAATATAGAAATGTCAGTGTTACAGCAATCGCGATATGAATAACTACCGTGATGATCCAGAAGACAACAAGACAGCATAGAAAGAACCAAATGATTTCCCAACATACATTAAGCATTGCCTACTGACTGACCTCTAGTATACTACACTCATGGATCTCCGAGCTGTCAAATTTTCCAGCCTCTTGACGCATAGGCTCCACAAACAGTGCTACTGGTGGCTCCCTTCGTATAGCCCTAAGACTTTCCGTAAGGAAATATGCCTGCATCACTTCACGGGTTGGGAAGCGGAGGAGAATCACGGCTTTCCTGCCAGGCCGCAATAGCCTTGTCGCTTTGCATAATAGAATTCCTCAGTGTCGTTCGCAGGCTTAATGCAGAGCATATTAAAGCCGCTAACGCCGTTAATGGCCATCCCGCCTATTTCATGTTCATCCCCATCTGGACCGTCTCTAAAGTAAGCTAAGGCGCTCTGGAAATGTTGCTGCCTTTTCGTCATCACCACTCCCCAGGGAATACGACGCCCTGCCGTAGCACATGGTTTATGGCCGCCTCGTTGGCTTCATCTAGTAGCACCTGCTCCTGCTCTGGCGTGACAACGGGGTTGAGTAGGTCAAGCGATTTCCCTCCCGTTAGTTTGTTGTAGGCCCCAGAACTGGCATCCACTTGGTCTTTATACCCGCTACCCTCTGGCGTGAAGTTGTGTAACTCTGACAGGTACGCATCATTCCACTCCCCTGCCACGACAAACACATTATAGGCTTGCACCATCGCGGCATACGGATGTGCCCTGGCGTACTTATCGCCCTTGACCCGATCCGCAAAGCAGGCAAACCCCGGCAAGGTGTTGATGATCGTATTCTTCGCGCTCTCCTTCCCGCCAGAATTATGAACAATAAGATCGTTCACAATAAAACTTTCCTCATCTGCGACTGACAGGCATCGACACGGCTTCCGCCCTCCATCCTCTATGCTAACGATTTCGTCGGGGATATACGGTCGATCAAAGTCTCGACGCGGGTATTTCTCAAGTAATGCTTTCTTCTTCCCGTAAACCGGGATGAATTGAGCAAACCTCCCGACTGAATCATCGCTTCGTGTCAGAATGAGACGATATTGAGTTTGTCGAGTAGCTTGGAAGGCTTCATTGTATTTGCGCATGCGCAGCTTTGAATGAATCCCAAAACGAAGCAGCAAGCTAGACACTTGCTCTAGCAATCTTCTGTTCGTACTGTAGAATTCAACGGATATGCCTTTCGCTGTCCGCCAATACACGCTACCATCACAGGCAAAGTACGCACCTATGAAATTGGAAATCACTGGCAATGGCGCTGCCATAACCCAATCAGGCACATTTTTATCTGCCGTGCCCTTCCCTGCCAACTTTCTCACCTTAAGCCATTCTCGAATGCCCCCCGACATATTATAAGTCCATCGCTCGCCATCTCTCCGAAGTCCACCACCTACTTTCACCTTGAACCCTAGATATTCCACGCAATGAATAATATCTCCCCCTTGTAACGAATCTGAGCAAACCACATTCGCTACAGGAGAGCCATTCTTTCCAAACACGCAACACCCATCCCCTACAAAGTACCCGGCTAGTCGGCCTTCCTCTTTGAGAGGCTCGTAGAACGGGACATACTCAATGCCCGCCTTCATTGCCATAACATCCCCTTGTATAAGATCTGAGGCATTCACCCAGCCACGCGCTGTCATGAACGGATGATCAAATGCAGCATGGACAACGCGCCCGCTATCCGTCATGATCTTTCTCGTTTCAAGCATGCCCTTGTCAAGGCTAGCTGACACTCTCGCAACCCCTCCGCTCTTTCCAATAACTAACTCCCCCACTTCAACATGCTTAAGTTCTTTTAGTGACCCGTCTGCCATCTGTACGAATTCCTCTTCCCATATTGGCCCCGGCTCCTGCTCCACATAGACTGTCACCCCAGTCCCATCCATCTCGGCACATTGCCTAATCACGCGCTCTCTCGCCAACGCTTCCCACTGTCCACGTGCCACATGGCCGACATAGTAGCCCTTCGTCGTTGGCGAATAGCCCATCTTCACGCCCGCAGAGTACGCTCCGCTATCCTCACTTCCAGCTTTATCCCAATACCTGACCCACTGTGTATCAATGGGCGCCGTAGGAACAATCGTAAACCAGGCGCGGTTGAAGACTTTCCCGGCCGTTGGCCTAATGTTCCAGTTTCCTCCATACAATCGCTCACGCTCAACCAACGGCATCGACATGAGGTTCGCGTAGTATCCAGGGTCTACCTCCATAAGCTTTTTATTATCTTCTAACCGAGCCGCAATAAAAGACAGCGATTTCGGTAAAATTACAGCTTTGTCTGGTGGAAAGCCGTGTTTAATCGCATCGGTGACGGCCTCTTGTTTGGAGTCGTACCAGCGGATTTCTTCGTTGAGACGAAAGAACCACCGCACAATCCCATCCCGCTCTTTGATCGGCAAGCCCGTGTCTTTATCTAGCCACCACTGAATGAGCGTATGCACCCATCCGCCGATGGCGTCATCTTCTGGTACGGGATTGACGGTACACCGCACGTAGGGCGCCACCCCACACGTTGACCGATTACGGGAGATCATGTACCAGAATTGCCCCTCGGTGAACTCCTCTATCTGGTCAAACCCAATCAAGGCAATTTCAGAGCTTTTCCAATCCAGTACAGATTTCTCATGTTGGAGGGACGCGAACTCTACCCTGGCGCCGGATGGAAACGTCCAGTGATGCACTGAGGCATTTGACTTAGCTTCAGCGTGTGGGTAGAGCTTCGTACTTTGGTCCCACATGCTCCCGGCGTTCGTAATGTTCGGCATGGTACGCCGGAACATCACAGCCATAAACCCATGGACTGCTTTATGGTAGATCGGCTCAAGGAGAAGCGTCCAGGTCTTCCCACCTCCGGCGCCTCCTCCATAAAAGAGAATGTCTGCCGGATTCATGCAGGCCCGTTCCTGGGGTCCAGGCTGCGGCCTGATAATTTCAGGCTGGGCTGGGCTTAGCTGGGAGCTGGATGAGGCCTGGCCCGCTTGGTTGCGCTGCAACAGTCGCTTCCTGGGCTGACTCATGCGGTTGGCCATGTCGAGGATTCTCCGGGAGATAGAAATGCACTTGGCGGTTATCGTTAATCGTCACCGGGCTTGCGTCACTGGCCGGTTCCACCATGCCGAAGTAGCGCATGAGGTTTTCTATGGCTTTGAGCTTGTCGTGGGTTTTCACCTTGACCGTATATCCGACATGGGCCTTGCGCCCGTCGTCTCCTGGCTGAAACAGCTTTTCGATTTCCATCCCCGAGATCACCGCGCCGGTTTCCGCGTCCCAGTCTTTCGGATTCTTCAGCTCACCGTCTTCCCCTCGCAGTTTCCGGCTATCAAAGAACGCAATGCGCTTGAGTTCTTGAATCACTCGCATCTCTGTAATGTCAGCGTTTCTGGCGCGAGCTTCCTGAAGATATTGAATACGCTCAAGGACTTTAAGATCTTTTAAGAGGAACGATGAATACGCCGCCGCACTGGTAGACTCGTTATCGTCCCAGGTTTTGCACTGATACCCTGCCGCTACAACTGCCCGTTGTCCCTTCCCATGTCGGCTATATTCCCGCGCGAATTTCTCGCGTTGTGGGTTTTTCAGCGGCTTCTTACCTGGTTCTACCATAGTGCTAGTATACCTTCTCCCTCTCTAAAATTAAACTAACGCCCCTTTGTACCGCACATTGCCGTGCGCCCCTGCCTTCAGATCCGACTTGCGCCGCTTCGCCAGATACTCAACCCGACAGCCATGACACATCCCGATTTCACGCTCACCGCCTTGACCGGAAAAGATCGTCACCCGCGGATGAATCCCGCACTCTCGGCAGACCATCGGTGCATCTGTCCCTTGTCCATCCGCCCGTACCGGCTTCCATTGCGGTCTGGCCCCGCAATTGATACAGATGTGCTCATCCTTCCGCAAGAAAACATCGTACTGCGCCACAACGAACCCTTGGCACTTGTAACACCGATCGATCATTTACAAATCCTTTCCTGTACAGCAGCCTACCCACAGCAACCCGCCAATCGCCGCAGCTAAGAGGGCTAAGATCCATTCCATCATATGGCCCTCCTCCTGAGTTTGTCGAGAATGTCACCGCACTGCCTAACTCTCTCATGCCTTGATGCTGGCGCGCTAGCGTACCCATTCGGTGATGTCGTGGCCCACACCTTAAATTCACGTAACACCATCCGAACCACCGCACGATGCTCGCGGCGCAGGAGAGTGATAGCGATACCAACGTCAGCTGGGCTAAATAACCTAGCTTTCTTCACTGCTCGCTCAAATCGATCCGGCTTTGTGGTCTTCATGGTTCTCCTTCACCCGTTGGGCTTCTCGTCGGCACTTCCACCGCGCAAGGTCTATATCCCCTTCAGCTTGTTCCCACACAATATCCGCCGCCATCTCCAAGCCTGCCGCCATCGCTTCACGGTAGAGGGACTCCAGAACATCCAGCTCCCTCTTGGCGTGCTCGGCTTCAGTGAAATCACGCAGCACTTCTCTGCACCGCCCCTTGATTTGTTCGGGGGTCATGCTATCGGCTCCTTCTGACCATGCCGAGATCCGTACCACTTGTCACGCGCTCTCGTAGCTTCGTCGAATGCATCAAGGCACCGTTCAATGTACTTCGTAAGGATGAAATCCGGCGTGTTGCTCTCATTCTCTTTACTGTACCCGTTGATCAATGCCCGTAGTTCATCATGAAATGGACGCATCACAACACCTCCTTCTGCTTGCGGCACCAGTCGTATAGCTCCATCAGGGCTCTGGTTGACGTGAGGTCTGGGCCGCTATGAGTGGCTCTAATATGATCCATTACAGACACCCATACCTCTCTCTTCGCCGTCGCCAGTTGCGCCGTCATTTCTTTCAACTGCGCCCGTACATCCGTATACCGCTGATAGATGTCTTTCCCTTTTAGATCGTCCCATTGAGCCAGCTCCTCTTTCAGCCGCTCAATCTCAGCGCGTTGCTCGGCTGTCTCGGATTCAAGGCGGACAATAATTGATTCTGCTTCAGCGAGAAACCCCTTTCTCGCCGCATAGATCACTGATTGTTGCATTTCGTCTAAGGCATTCAGGCATGATGCATACTTACTCTCTCGTTTCATTTCAGCACCCTCCCCATTGGACCAAACCGCTTCGTCACCAGTGCCACCACGGCACCCGTAGCCAACCAAGCCCCACGTTCATACCAACTCAGCTGTACGCCTTCCTTGAGCTTGGCCTCATAGGCCGTGTTGAGTGCCCCCTGGATACGCTGCCCTTCTTCTAAAGATTCGATATAGGTCCGCTGCGAGTCGATCACGGCGGCCTGGGCCTGGTCCTTTTCTTTGTAGGCCGCGACCGCCTTCCGGCAAGAGTGGCATTGGCTCACCATACCCTTAAACTCGCTGAAATCGAGGGTGACTTCGGCAGCATAGGACCATGTTGGCACAGCCAACAAAATGGTAGCGAGCAGTAGAGACGCATACACATAAGCCACAATTTTTTTGAATACGCACTCGGTGTCCATCTCATCATGAGGATGAGACCTCATGCATCCTCGCCTGATTTTCTTCATTTCATCACCATCTTCGTGATCCCAAGCTCTCTGGCCATCTGCCGGATATGATCCGCCCCCTCTTGCGCCGTCACGAGCTGCGTGCCATGCACCTGTTTCGCCAGCTCTAGTTTCTCAGTTTTGAACCGGACCTCTTTCTGCCTCGTCATTTGCTGGGTATAGTTCGCCTCCACTTTGGCAGCGAGCATCTTGATCTGCGCCCCGAGATCAACCCTCTCACCTGCTACCGGACGTTCCACCACCACCGGCTGAGGCTTTGCCTTGCCTTCGTACGCCTCCACCATCAGCCAGAGCATTGCCCCTGATCCGATAAAAACTCCGCAGATAAAACACACAGTTTCTCGCCAATATTGTTTCATGGGTGCTCCCTTTCAGTGGCATCCACTAACCACAACCAATCACAGCCCGGTGAGCCACATTCCTGCAAGGCTCGCACCATAATAGAGGCGCTGAGGCTCAAGATACAGTCTTTCACAGCATAAGCAGCAGCAGCATCATCAGCAGCATAAGCAGCAGAAGCAGCAGCATAAGCAGCAGCAGAAGCAGCATCAGCAGCAGCAGCAGCAGCAGCACAAGCAGCATCAGCAGCAGCAGCATAAGCAGCAGAAGAAGCAGCAGAAGAAGCAGAA
>ERZ1292625.471-Hain-H41-01um-R1-471-length-61760-cov-22_pt1 | contig 61760 bp, 61 predicted proteins | sample MGYA00564400_ERZ1292625 | MGnify/ENA primary metagenome ERZ1292625 (study PRJEB36523, sample SAMEA6512639) | groundwater metagenome | collected 2019-01-08 | study: AquaDiva: Metagenomics assemblies of 32 groundwater samples | reverse complement strand
AGTTTGCATATTCCCCTGAGACAGAACCGGTATTTTCCCGTCGTTAGCTTAGGACTCTTTTCGCATCAAGGCGTTTGACCGTTCGCGGGAAGTCATTTGAGCAACAGGCCGGAAAGACCTGACCCTCAGCGGTTCTCAGCGGTTTCAGCGATGAGATAGGGAAACCAATAAACCAAATGAACTAAATAAACTATAGAAACCCAATAAACCAGATGTGAAGCATGGGGAACATCAAGATTCAAGACCCCGGAAGGTGGAGGTTGTTATGGGAATTTCAATAGATTACAAAAAAGAAATATTGAATTTGACCAAGGCATTGCCGGAAGAAAAACTTGCCGAGTTGGCGGACTTCGCGCAATTTTTGAAGTCAAGAACAGAAGGCTTTTCCTATATGCAGGTGCGCGAAGACAGCGTGGAATATGTAAAAAGACTGAGGAAAAAGGAAGCGAAGAAGGCAAGGACTTCAAAAAAATTCATCGATGAGATCATCAAATGGCAAAAATCAGGCTCCTGATCGATACTGATATTCTCATCGACGCGCTGAAGGGAATCAGGCCGGCGAAAGAATTGCTCAATCACCGGGAATTCGATCTCTACTGTTCCATATTGAGCAAAAAGGAGCTGCTGTCGAAGCAGGGCCTGAGCAATGCGGGATTGATAAGGATTGAAAAACTTCTTGCGCGGGTTAAGATACTCAGAATAGATAACGATATCGCATCGAAATATGCGACCCTTGTCAACAAGTATGGTGAAAAGCCTGAAACAATCGCAGACTTTATCATTGCGGCCACGGCATGGTCAAAGAAACTGCCGCTGCTTACCCGCAATAGGAAACATTTCAAACATATCGAGGAAATAACATTGAGTCCCGTATATGAGCCAGACAACGGCAGGCCATGAACAGAACCTTGAGTCATTGGTCTTGACAGAGAAACCAGAGAAACCAAATGAACTAAATGAACTATATTGACCATCAACAACGAGCCATGAGCTTTTTTGGCGCCATGCTCCACACGCTCTGCCCTTTGCGATGAAAGGTAATGTCAAGATTCAAGCCTGGCCCTATTGGGTGATCTCGCGGCGCACCGGGCGGACACTGAGGGGCACAAGCGGGGATACATGGTGAGAGAGCCGTAAATCGTTACTTCAGTTTCTCCGGTTTGTCTTGTTTCTCCGGTTAATAAACCGAACAAACATATAACCAGACAAACCAAATAAACCAAATCAACCAGATTAACCAAACAAACCAGACCAATGAAAATTAACCGTTTCGAAGACCTGGAGTGTTGGAAGGAAGCGAGAAAGCTGGTAAACATGGTCTACAAGGCTGTTCAGAACAGCAAGCGTTTTCAGGAGGATAGGCGGTTAAAGGATCAGAGCATCGGCGCCGCCGTATCAGTAATGGGCAATATTCCTGAGGGGTTTGTGAGACGTTCCAACAGGGAATTTACCCAATTCTTATTCATCTCGGCATCGTCCGCTGCCGAATTACAGTCTCATATGTATGTGGCCCATGATCAGCAATATATATCCAGGGACGTATTCGATGCCATTTATACGCAAGCCGAAAAAACATCGAAGATGATTTCCGGATTGATCACATATTTGATGAATAACCAGAAGCGCTTCAAACAAAATAAACCAGAGAAACCAAAGAAACCGGAATAACCAGAGAAACCAGAAAACCTTCAAACAAAGTAAAACCAAAGAAACCAAATAAACTAAATGAACCAAACAAACCAGATGAGCCAAAATAACTAAATGAACCAAAGTGACCAAAAACAGCAACTCTACCCGATGTCTCCTAACAATGACTGAACAAGACAAAAACAAATTAACCAGCGGCCGCGTCCTCGTTCGCAATGTAATTTGGAACTTCGTTGGCCAGGCGTCACCAATGCTGGTTGCACTTGTTGCCATTCCGTTGCTTATCAAAGGGCTCGGCACTGACCGTTTTGGCGTGTTGACCTTAGCGTGGATGGTAATCGGCTATTTCAGCCTTTTTGATTTGGGGCTTGGTCGGGCGCTGACTAAACTCGTGGCGGAAAAGCTGGGGGGCGGGAAGGAGCAAGAACTTTTCTCCTTAGTATGGACTGCGTTGGCGCTGATGGGGGTATTGGGGTTTGTTGGAACGACAGTGGCTATGGGACTTTCACCCTTGCTTGTTTATAGAGTACTGAAAATACCCGAACATTTACAGAATGAAACCCTCAACGCTTTTTATCTGCTGGCCCTGTCCATCCCTGTCGTAATCAGCACCGCAGGCTTGCGCGGCATTCTGGAGGCGCACCAACGCTTCGATCTCACCAATGCAGTCCGTATTCCGATGGGCGTGTTCACCTTTGCAGGTCCTTTATTAGTGTTGCCTTTTTCCCAAAACCTCTTTGTTGTGATAGCTGTTTTGGTATTGGGACGTGTGATAGCGTGGGCTGGTCATTTGACATTATGTTTTCTCATTATGCCAACGCTGCGTCTCGGCATTGCGCGACATCGCGCGGCTATGCGCCCATTGCTTAGTTTCGGCAGTTGGATGACTGTAACTAATATTATCGGCCCCCTCATGGTGTCTTTAGATAGATTTTTAATCGGCGCCATGATATCTATTACCGCCGTCGCGTATTACGCCACCCCCTACGAAATAGTAACAAGACTCACTATCGTACCAAGCGCATTGGTTGGTGTCTTATTCCCCGCTTTCTCAGCAAGCCTCGTGCAGGACCGTAGCCGCACCACGATGCTCTTTTGGCGAGGAGTAAACTATATCTTTTTGGCTCTATTCCCCCTCACCTTATTGATTGTAACGTGGGCCCATGAAGGACTCAATATCTGGCTCGGCGCAGAATTTGCCAAAAACAGCGCTTTTGTGCTGCAATGGCTCTGTATTGGCGTATTTATTAATAGCCTGGCACAAATTCCTTTTGCGTTGATCCAGGGCGCCGGCCGTCCTGATCTTACCGCCAAGCTCCACATCATTGAATTGCCTTTTTATCTCCTCGCCGTCTGGTGGCTGATTTCCAACTATGGCATAAAAGGTGCGGCCATTGTCTGGGTGATGCGCGTGGCAGTGGATACAGCGTTCCTGTTCGGCATGGCTCAACGATTTCTACCAAACAGCACTGCTGGTAGACGACCAGTGGCCTTTGCCATACCCGCTGCTTTACTCACTCTGTTTCTTATTCCCTTACTATCAGGCATTGCCATAAAAATCATTTTCCTTTTTCTGATGATGCTCTCGTTTACTCTGGTTTCATGGTTCCTGATTTTGGCTCCGGAAGAACGTGTGAACGTGCAAAACCGCCTCAAAATAATTCGTATCTTTAGTGAAACGATAAAGCCATGATAAACACAGAAAACGATAGCAAAATTCGCACCCGTCCCTGTCCGAACTGCTATCTGTGCGGTATACCTGGCGAGGTGCTTTATGAAAAAGTAAAAGACTGTATTTTCGGCACTCCCGGCGAGTGGAGTCTGAAAAAATGCTCGAATCACGATTGCGGCCTGATATGGCTCGACCCTGTGCCGATAAAAGAAGACCTTGGTAAGGCTTACCGAAACTACTACTTACATGAAGACGTGGATACATGCGAAGCTTCACGGCCACAGGTCCTTGAAAACATAAAAAACGGGATCATATATGGGACCTCTGGAATCGAATATCCCTCTAAGAGAGGGGCTGCTTTTTACTTGGGAGAGGCGCTTTCACGGTTCGATATTTTTCGTGAGATGATTGCGGATTCGCTTAAATGGATAGATAACTCTGGGAAGGGAAGGATCCTTGACATAGGGTGCGGTAGCGGAAAATTCCTACTTCAGATGAAAAGGCTCGGCTGGGACGCGGTAGGTATTGACCTCGACCTGAAGGGGGCCAGACTCTCGAAAGCAAAGGGGCTGGAGGTTTACCAGGGCATATTGGAAGAGATGTCATTTCCGGAAAAATCGTTTGATGTAATAACCTTGATCCATGTCATAGAGCACCTTGAAGACCCGTTACAAACACTAAAAGAATCCAGGAAGTACCTTAAGAAAGGAGGAAAGCTTGTAATTGTAACGCCGAATAGCGATAGCGTGGGGGCGAAATACTTTGGCATCAATTGGCGGGGGTGGGAGGTGCCGAGGCATTCTTACGTCTTTTCACCTCAAATGATTGAGAAGATTGTGGAGAAATCGGGCTTTAGGAAACTGGTCATTAAGACGTTGTCCAGGAGTGCTAGATACATTTGGAAGGAAAGTGGATATATAAAAAACGGATCTTCATATCGGCTTACTTTAGAGGTAGGCGGTACGTTTTTCTGGCTCTTTGAGCATCTCCTCTTGAGGTTCCGGCCCCATGTGGGTGAAGAGGTGCTTTTAATAGCAACTGACAGAAGTTCCGAGGAAGGAGGGTAGTTTTGCAGTGTCCTATCTGTAACAATCCCATCGGCTGGGAGAGGGAAAGCCTGTATTTATCGCAGTACAACGACCAGGAGTACAAACTCAACCACTGTACTGTCTGCCACATCGAGTTCTGGTACCCGCTTTTGATGGTCCAAGGATTCTACGAGGAAAATAAGGAAGGCCTCTACCTGGATATGCATTCTGGTATAAGGAGGGAACCGACGGCTGACCACAGACTTTTTTTCAGGTACTTTAAGGAGCCGAAGGGAAGGGTCCTCGACGTAGGGTGCGGAGACGGGGTCTTTCTTGAAAAGGCCGGGGAATGGGCAGAGGCTTACGGGATAGACTTGGACGCGTACAGTGTCGCAGTTGCAGTGGAAAGAAGAGGACTGAAGAATGTCTACCGCATGAACTTGGAGCAGTTCGCCTCTTTCGCCGGGAGTAAGGGATTGAAGTTTGACGTAGTCACTTTCTTTGAGGTCCTCGAACATCAAGACAATCCCCGCCGCTTTATGGGGGATATCAGGTCCCTTCTTAAGGAAGGCGGTTATATAGCCGGGAGTGTTCCCAACAGGGAGAGGCTTTTCGCCTCTGTTGACAGGACGCCGGAGTTTTACGGAGACCTACCCCCTCACCATTTCCTATGGTTCTCGGCCGATGTGCTAAGGTCATTTCTGGAGAGGGAAGGATTCTTCAAGATAGAGATATACCCGGTGGCTGAGATCGAAAACCTGATAGCCGTTTTGGAGGCCTGGGTCATCAGGAACTCCGGCCTTTGGAAGCTGAGAGACGGTCTTAAGCGTTCAACGAGCAATGCCAAACCTTCGGCAGTACCTTGCGGCCTGGACAGCCGTTCCTATAAGCTTCTCCGGATGATAAGGAATCTTTTTTTCTTTCTCCCCGCGGCAGCCCTTTATCCACTCTTCAGGAAAAGGAAGGGCTATCAGCTGTATTTCCAGGCTCAGCTGAGCCGATGACCCATGATATGGAGAAACCAACAGTAGCGATAGTCGTACTCAATTACAACGGCTGGGGGGATACAATAGAATGCCTTGAAAGCATCCTCAGGAACACTTACCCTGATTATAGGGTCATAGTTGTGGACAACGGATCGACGGATAACTCTCTTGGACATATAAAGGCATGGGCCGAAGGCAGGCTCTCTCCATGGGTCAGACCTGGACAACCGCTGATGCATCTTACCTTTCCGCCCATGGAAAAGCCCATCGGTTATGACCATGTAGCCCCCGGTGTTACAGAAGGTCTTACAGAATGTGGCAACAGGCTGATTCTTACGCGAACCGGGGCGAACCTCGGATACGGAAGTGGCAATAACGTAGGCATAAGGATAGCCATTAAAATGGGAGCAGAATACATATGTGTATTGAATAACGATACAGTCGTCGAAGGGAGGTTTGTAGATGATGTGGCATCTGCCTTTCAGGGTTTATCCAAAGATGTGGCCATAATAGGGCCGAAGATACTGGACTACCAGGACCTTTCTGACTGGCAGCGCCCGACGGTCAGGGAGCAGGCGCTTAAGTTCCTTATACCTAGGGCGGTCGCCTTCAAGCTGAAGAGGAAATTGAAAACAGACTCCTGGCTTTACAGGATGTTCTGGTACACGGGCGAAGACTCGGCCCCTGTTTACACCCTTCCAGGAAGCTGCATTGTCTTCAGGGCAACGGTTCTTGAGAAGATAGGCGGTTTTGACGAGAACACTTTCTTGTACATGGAAGAGGACATATTGTCGGAGAGATTGAAGGGCCTTGGCATGGCGGAATATTACGTCCCAAGCATCAGGCTTTACCACAAGTGGGGGCAGTCCATAGGGGCCACAGGGTTAGTGCACCTTTTCAGGTCCACCATGTATTTTTATAAGAGGTACAGGGGCGTAGGTTTAGTGGGCGAGGCTTTTTTGAGGTTATGGTTTCTGTTGCTCTTTTTTGCCAAGTTGTTCGCATCAATATCTTTCAGGAACTATGGAACCCTTAAGGACTTTTTAAATGTATTCTTCGAAACACGCTATAGGCATAGCTCCTAAGGTCTCCGTAATTATAAATAATTTTAATTACAGCAGATTTCTTCGCGTCGCCATCGAGAGCGCTCTGGACCAGTCATACAAGAACAAGGAAGTAATAGTAGTTGATGATGGCTCAATGGACGACTCAAAGGGGATCATAAAAAGCTTCGGAAATTCCTTAATCCCCGTATTCAAGGATAACGGCGGACAGGCATCCGCCATAAACGCCGGGTTTCGCGTCGCAAAAGGGGAATACATATTCCTCCTCGACGCGGACGACTACTGGGTGCCTAAGAAGATCGACCTATGTATGGAGCAATTCCTCGCGGATGAAGGTTGCGGGTTTGTTCAGCACAACATGATAGAGGTGGACGAGGACTCAAAGGAAATAGGGCTTCTAAAGAAACAGAGACTCCCCAGTGGAAGGCTCGATTTCAACAGAGCCTTCAGCATGAACTACGCGCTGGCACCCACGTCTGGCAGTGGTTTTAAAAGGGAAGTCTTCGAGCGAATCCTCGACGTGCCCGAGGACATCTTCAGGGTGAGGGCAGATTATTATCTACAGACAATGGCAATTTTGAACTCAAAACTGGCGTCCATAGACGCGCCATTGGGCTACTATAGGATTCATGGCAAGAACCTTTACAGCGGCAGATTGACGGGAGATAAGATTAAAAAGGATATGGAGCTTATTTCCTCTTACAACATATATCTGAAGGAACGGTTCGGCATCAAGGCGCGCATGCATGAAAATTATTATTTTGTAAGGGGGAGCCTGTACCTTGGAAGGAAGAGCAAGAAGCTATTTAAGCCCCTCACGGATTTCTTTATGCACATCCCGGCCTTAGTTAGGGGTGAGGTGTCATTCAAGACCAAGGTTTTCCGGCTCTTTGTATTCATCGCCATCCTTGTAAATGCGGAATTCGGCCTGGATCTTTTCAACAGGATCGTATCCTATTACAGGGGCAGGAAATGAGGACTCTGAGGTTAGCCCTTCTCGCCCTCTGGTTTCTTTTTGCGTTTCAGATATTCTATTATGCAATTGACATCTTCCCCCTCTATGTCCTTTCGAAGATACTTCTGCCTGCCTCGGCCCTCTTTATCTCTTATCTTCTTGCACTGGGTTTCTTGCTGAGAGGAAGCGCCTATCCGCACTCCATCTTCCTTTCAGGGATATTTCTGTTCCTTGTTCCGTTGAGTGCACTCATGAGTTATATCAATTTCAGTCAGCCATTCCTCCAAGGGGTTGCAGCCCAGATAAAGCTCATGCCGATTTTTTTCTATTTTCTGAGCCTCACGGTCTTCAAAAAATTACATGTAGGCGGTAAGGATCTCACCTATTCGCTGATAATCCTCGGCATCGTGTCTCTATCGGTCTATTATTCCGTTCACCTTTTTTTTGATATGTTCCGCTGGTCTTCCGATGAAAGCAGGGTCGTCATCTATGACACCGTAAGAGGATACAGGTTGAATCTCCCGGTGGTATTCATTGTCATTCTCATCTTTTACCTGTACAGGAGATTTATAGAAGAAAGGAGATTGATCTATGTTTTGTTCCTCGCTCCTGCTATTTTTTATCTTGTGGTATTCTGGAAGCAGAGGTTCGAGCTCTTGGGAATATTTCTGACTTTACTTCTAATCTCAGCGAAGGCATTCACGAGGAGACCGGTCACCGTTATGATGTTTGTGTCCCTCGCGGGTTCAATCCTTTTTTCGTTCCTCAGAATAGATTACTTTCACGGCGAGATATTGAGTCATTCGGTGATCCTGAGGATGGGCACCATAGAGACCATAATTCATGTCCTGTCGGAGAATTGGATGAACGTCCTGTTCGGAGTGGGTAATCTCCTAGGTACTGAGGACTTAAATTTTCGATCACTTTACGGTTCGAATTTCTGGCCTTCTGATGTTGGATGGTTAGGAATAATTTTTGAGTTCGGAATCACAGGTACCTTATTGTTCGCCTATATCTATATCCTTCTTATTAGGAACTCCTATAGGTATGCCGCCGATGAGACGCCTGCAATCATCATGGCCCTCAGAGACTACGTTTATATGACCATCCTTATATCGCCGCTGATTCCGTCCCTTCCATACCTCATGGGCGTATACACAACGACACTAGCCATTTTTGTATATTACAATCACAACGTTTGCGTTCTCGAAGGGGAAATAGCATGATAAGGTTTGCCGGCCTCGAGTTTAAGGGTCTAACAAGAGAGGTGCTCCTTAGGGAAGAGGGCTTCCTAAAAATCATAGTCACCGTCAATGCTGAATTAATCGTGTTGGCCAACGAGGATGAAAGGTTTAAGAGGCTAATAAATGCCAACTACGCAACCTTCGACGGGCAGGTGCCTTACCTCCTCGCGAGGCTTAAATGCAGAGGCGCTTATTTCGAAAAGATATCTGGTTCAGATTTCATATATGATGCCTGCGAGTTTGCAAGAAAGCATGTCAAACGAGTTTTCCTTCTTGGAGGATACACTAATAGCAATAGATTGGCTGTCGAGAGATTGAAGAAGGAATATGACATAGAGATAGAAGGCTTTTCCCCAGAACACAGGCCTTATCCTTTTGACGCTGTGCATAACGCAAGGATACTCGAAAGGCTTTCAAGCTTCGGGCCCCATATACTCTTCGTAGGGTTCGGTGCGAAAAAACAGGAATTTTGGATAGAAGATAACAAAAAGCTTCTGAAAAATATCGGGGTGAGATGGGCGGTTGGCAGCGGAGGCACGTTTGAGATGGTCTCGGGGCAATTCAGGAGAGCATCAAGATTTCTGCAGAATGTAGGTCTCGAAGGTGTTTACAGAATGTGTAAGGAGCCGAGTTTGTATAGACTTAAAAAGCTTCTAAATAGCATTAAAATGTTCAGATATTTGTTTTAGAGATGTTGTCCTATTATATGTTTGATTTTCATGAAGCAATTCGGCGAAGGAAAGCATCTTTTCAACTATGCGGACAAGCCGGATATGTCTGTCAAAGATCTGGTTGACCATGTGAGGTCAGAGCTTGGCATGTCGAAATCGCTGCCCAGGCTGCCGTATTCTTTAGGCTTGATGGGGGGTATGCCTTTGACGCATTGTCGCGGTTAACCGGCATGAAATTTCCCATCAGCAGCATCCGCATAAAGAAGTTCTGCGCCGATACTACTGTCTCCACCCGCGCCCTGGAATCCATCGGCTTCAGGCCGGCTGTTTCCTTGAAAGAGGGATTGTCGAGGATGATAAGAAACATGGGGGAGAAAGTAGAAGGCAAAAAGTAGACAGTATACAGCAGGTAGGGAAGGCTTGAGCAGAGGCGGAGTGTTCAAAGTTCGCAGTTCTTAGTTTTTACCTCGCGTTGATAACGCGACACCCTCACGTCTCGTGGTTCGCAGTCTGATAGTTTAAGTGCTTGCAATGTTTTCGAATATTCACTCTAATTCTTTTAAGGAGTTAGAAAAGATCGCCGGAGGAAGTATAGACCATGAAAGAAGTGAAGTTTATTGCTATGCTGACTCCGGAAGACAGATCCGCTTTAAAGGAGACGTACTCCATTTTATCATGCAATATTACAAATCGCTTTTGATAAGCACCTAACCCGGATAAACCGGAAACTAAAAGCTGATAATAGAACTATTACTGCTGATAGAATTGTTGAAAGTATGATACGGCATCTATCCAGCTCCAACGTTGAATTGTTGAAACAGTAGCGGCATTTGACGTTTTATTCAGCCGCATAAGACTCCAGACTATCAGCTATTCTGGGACTGTCAACCAATTTTTCGCCCACCTTTATTTTGCCGTATCCCGTAACCGGAAAACAACCTCTGTATGATAGAGATGGTTCATTACATCGAGCATTGAACTATAAACAATGAGCCATCAACCATGAGCTGCGAGCCATAATTCTATGCCGACCGCCTACGCTCTCAGGAACTGGATTTTCCTCTTTATGGGAGATCTGCTTATATTCGTTGGTTCTCTCTATCTCTCGGCCCTTGCCCTTGCCCTCGCGCCGATCCACGCCGCGGCCGCGGCTGTTTTGGTATTTGCGTATCTTGTCAGTTTCTACATATTCGACCTGTATAACATTCACAACCGTTTTACGGCCGGACCGTACCTTGCACGGCTCCTGATCGCCGTGGCTGTAGGTTCGTCTCTGACGGCGATGCTTTCCTATTTCAACGCGCAGTATCAATTGCCGCGGACGGTCTTTGTCCTGAGCGTCGTTATCAACGCCCTCTCCCTCTATTTCTGGCGCATCATGTACTATTCATACTTTATCCCGTCCCGGAAGACCAGGAACATCGTCATCGTCGGCGCCGGCCGTTCCGGGAAGACCGTGTACGACATATTGTCGAAGATCGAGTATAACGGATTCAGGATCGTCGGCTTCCTTGACGACAGTCCCGAAAAGGTCAGCAAAACAATCGGCCCTAATGCCGTGCTCGGCACGAGCAGAATGTTGACGACGCTCGCAAAGAACGGCGCAGTCGACACCGCCGTGGTTGCGATAACCAAAGACAAGAACGCGGAGCTGCTGTCGTCTCTGCTTGAGGCCAAATCGTTCGGCGTTCAAATCTACGACATGCCTTCCTTTTACGAGGAATTGACGGGAAAACTGCCTGTTGAATGCCTGCGCGACGGATGGATTGCCTACGCGCCTTTCCAGGGGATGCGCAAAGGGACGTACACCCTGCGGGTCAAAAAACTGCTTGACATTTTCCTGTCCCTGACGGGGCTGCTGGTTTCGCTGCCGCTCTGCGCGGTGGCTGCGCTGGCCATAAAGCTTGACTCGAAGGGGCCTGTCCTGTTCAGGCAGCGGAGAATAGGCTTGAACGGAAGGCCTTTCAGTCTGCTGAAGTTCAGGACGATGAGGGTCGGCACGGAGCGTGACAGGAGGTTCGCCGGGAGGAAGGACGACCCGAGGATCACGCGCCTCGGGATGATCTTGAGGCTGCTCAGGGTCGACGAGATTCCGCAGATGTGGAACGTCCTCAAGGGAGACATGAGCTTCATCGGCCCGCGGGCCCTGATCGAAGATGAGGTGAGGGAATTCGAGCAAAAGATCCCGTACTTCTCTCTTCGGCACTGCATTCGGCCGGGGATCACCGGCTGGGCGCAGGTGAACTTCAGGCACTGTGTACACGTTGAAGACTCCCTGGAAAGGCTCCGGTATGATCTCTTCTACATAAAGAACCTCTCTCCGCTTCTCGATTTCCATATCCTGATGAAAACCGTGAAGGTGGTGCTGTTCGGGAAAGGGGCGAGGTAGTAAAACAGTTCATCCTAAAAACGGCAGTTGACGCGCTGGTTTCTTACAAAATCAATAAGATGCTTCATTTTTTCGTTCACCCATTCGGTGACAATTTAAACTGCTCCGCAGTTGCCGTAACTGGCGATAATATATTGCTTTTCAACGACTAATTTGATTTTCAACTGCCGAATTTAGGTTCATGGTTCATAGTCCCTAGTAGCCATGAGCCATGAGCTATCAGCGAATACACCTATATTCCCGCTTGCATTGTTCCCCCTGGTTTTGCTATACTCTGGATGATTCCCCCAAACAGTTCAAGGTTCAATGTTTTCTGTTCAACGTTCGAAGGCGCGGGTTTTGCGCTCTTCAGAGCCGTGAGCTATGAGCTATGAACCATGAGCTATGAACCATGAGCTAAAGGTGGAGGTTACATATACCGTGAGACGCATTCTTTTTTTTGCTCTCGTTCTCGCAATCATAGTTCCGGCGCACTCAGCTTTCGCCCAGACCCTCCCGAACGCTTCGGCCCAGGCCATGACGAACAATGCCGTCCAGGAGATGCAAAAAAACGATCCCCAGGCAGCGCAGGCACTTTCCAGCGCGATCCAGAAAGGCGACTTTCAGGCCGCGAAGAAAATATACCAGGACTTTCAGAAATCGCGTACAAAGACCGAAGACGTGGATCTGACGTCCACGGATCCCCGGACGGCCGAAGATTTTAACCGGGCGATCGCTGCGGGCGAGTTTGAGAAGGCGCAAAAGATCCTTCGGGATTTTCAGAAAAAGAACGAGAAACAAAAGCCGGCCGCCGCAGGGCAAGGGCCTTCTCTGTTCGAGATGACCCTCTCCGGCGATTTCCCGTCGTATTTTTCCACCTCCCTCAGTCAATTCGGATACGACACATTCAACAGGACCGCCGCCTCCTTCACTCCGTCGGGGACCCTTCCGGTGGGGCCCGATTACATCATGGGCCCCGGCGACCAGCTCACCGTCACCCTGTGGGGCACCACCGAGGGCATCTATACTTTCACCGTCACCCGGGAGGGCAACATCACCCTTCCGAAGGTGGGCGTGGTGCCGGTAGCAGGGATCAGGTTCGGAGAACTCGAAAAGACCCTCAAGAGACACCTTTCACGGTACTATGCGAACTTCAGCCTGAGCGTGGCCATGGGAGAGCTCAAGACCGTCACGGTCTACGTGGTGGGCGAGGTGGCGAATCCTGGGAGCTACTCGCTCCCCTCCCTTACCACGGTTTACGGCGCGCTGTTCGCCGCCGGCGGGCCGACCAAGAAAGGGACGATGCGGTCCGTGCAAGTCCTGCGATCGGGCAAGGTCGTGAAGACCCTGGACCTCTACGACTTCCTCATCCGCGGCGACCGCAGCCAGGACATGCGTCTCCAGCACGAGGACACGGTCTTCGTGCCGCTCATCGGCCCCGTGGCGGGCGTGTCCGGGACGGTGTACCGGCCGGCGATCTATGAGCTCAAAGGCGGAGAAACGGTCGGTGACCTTATCCGGACGGCCGGCGGGATCATGCCCATCTCCCTGGGGAGCAGGCTCCAGCTCACGCGCTTCGCCGAAAATCAGAAGAAAGTTATCCTCGACGTCAAGCTGTCCAATCCCGAACCTGCCTCTCCCGAACGGGTCGCGGAGCTGAGAGAAAAGATCCAGAACATGGATACGGTCACGGTTTTCCCGGTTTACGACAAGGTCTGGGAGACGGTGAACCTGAACGGCCACGTGCGGCACCCCGGCGACTACCAGTGGCGGCCCGATCTGAAGCTGACGGACCTGATTGCCATGGGCCAGCTCCTGCCCACATCGGACCTCCGGCGGGCGGAAGTCATACGGTTGAAGAAGGACTTCATGGACCGCGAGGTCATCGCCGTTGACCTTGACAAGCTCCTGAACGGCGACCGCGCCGGGGACGTCGCCCTCCAGCCCCAGGACCTTGTCAGGGTCTATACCGCGTTCCGCGATGCGGAAAAGATCACCGTGACCGGAGAGGTCGTCCGGCCCGGGACGTACGAGATATACAAGGGCGAGCGGTTGAGCGATCTGCTCCGGAGGGTGGGAGGCTTTACTCCCGAAGCGTACGTGTACGGCACGATGTTCAGGCGCAGGAACGTGAAGGAGAGCCAGGCCCGGAACCTTCAGTCATTCATCAGTCGCGTCCAGTCCCAGGTCTTCCAGTCGGCAGCGCAGGGTGCGGCCACGGCGCTGAGCGCCGAGGAAGCGTCCCTTTCCAAGGCGGAATTGAACCTGAACCAGAGCCTCCTCGAGAACCTCAAGGCCATGCAGGAGCAGCAGGAGGGGAGGGTGGCGATCAACATCACCGGGAACATCGACGAGTGGGCGGGATCGAAGGACGACCTCCTCTTCCAGGACGGGGACTCGCTCAACATTCCCAAACGGCCCCAGGAGGTGCTCGTGATGGGCGAGATCTACAGCCCGGGGGCGCAGGTCTACCTGCCGGAGATGACGGTGAAGGACTACATCGAGCGCGCGGGAGGCTACGCCAAGTACGCGGAAAAGGACGAGGTCTTCGTGATCCAGGCGAACGGCTTCGCCTTTGGCGCGGACTCGCCTACGGTCGGCGATATAGAAGACGTGAAGCTGAACCCGGGAGATTCTGTGTTCGTGCCGCAGAAAGTAGAGCGGTACGCAGGCATGAGGTTCACTAAGGACATCATAGACATTCTGTTCAAGACGGCGGTAGTGCTGGCGACGATTACGGTGATTTTTTAGCTCGTAGCTCTTGGCTGATAGCTCATAGTATTAACCACGAACCATGAACTATGGATAAAAACGGAGTATCCATGGAAGACGAGATTAATTTATTAGACTACTGGAACGTACTCTGGCGCAGAAAAAAAATGCTGATCGCCTTATGTATTACCGCTGTAGTCATGGCCCTGGTGATCGGCAAGTTGTCTTCAAGATTCTACAAATCCGACACCGTGGTCATCGCCACCGGTTCCGACGCAGGCGGTCTCGGCGCCGCGCTGTCCGCGCTGCCGCTGGCCGGCGCCTTTGCCGGAGCTGCCGGCATCCAGGGCCCGGCAGACAAGGTCATGGTGATCTTGAAAAGCAGGACTACGGCCGAGGCCGTGATCCAGAGGTTTAACCTCATGAGGGTCTTTTACGAAGACCAGTGGGACCCGCTGAAAGGCGCATGGAAAAAACCTGACAAGCCGCCGCTGATGGAAGACACCGTGAAGCTCCTCACGAACGGCGTTGCGAAATTCACCAAAAGCAAGGAGGGCGCCATTACGATCAGCGTTGAATGGAAAGACCCGAAGCTTGCCGCGGACATGGCGAACTTTTACGTCACTGCCCTCACAAGTTTTCTGAATGAGAAAGCGATCAACGTCACGATCCAGGTGGTGGACCGGGCTGTTCCGGCTGAAAGAAGATCCAGGCCGAAGATCAAGCTCAACATGGCCCTTGCCGGCGTGACGAGCCTCTTTGCCGGGGTTTTTCTCGCATTTTTCCTCGAATATCTTGAGAAGAGCCGCGCCGCGCAACCGAAAGATTGAGCCTCTCACCCTCGCCCTCTTCCCGCTGGGGAGAGGGATGGGGTGAGGGTTATCCTGCGGTTTGTAAAAATTATTTCCGCGTTTGCTATAATAAAACGGTGAACGTTGGACTTTTTTTGAGAATGGAGGGGATGGAATGAGGAGATTGCCCGGGATTTTCTCGCTGACCATTTGTTTGCTATTGACGGCGGAAACGGCGTTTCCTTCGGAATACGGACGTTATGGAAGCTACGGCAGACAGGGCGGCAGATACTCTCAAGAGTCTATAGTCATCAGCCGGCCTCCGAACATCCAGGGTCTGACGGGTCTCATGATAATGAACACGGCCTTTTCGCAGAAGGCGGGCCACATGGCCTTCGGCATTTCAGCGCTGGGAGAAAACAGCGACACTCCCGACTACAGCATCGTCCAGGGCGTCGCTACGCTCACCATGGGCATTACGGACAACCTCGAATTCGGCGCGAAAGGAAAGCTCATCGCCACAGACCTCGGGAGCTCATCAACGCGGGGACAGGGCTTCGGCGACACGGAGGTGGCGCTCAAGTGGCGGATCCGCAATCAGTCCGAAGAAGGGACCATACCTGCGATCGCTCTCGGCATCGGCGGCATCATTCCGACGGGTGACAGCGCAAAAGGCTTCGAGGAGGTCAGAAAACAGGGGTTAAAATTCATGGTCATCGCCTCGGCGGAGAACCGCGTGCTTGATGATTCGTTCGTAGGAATACATTTTGAAGGACAGGCAGTGCTCGTGGACCAGATCGCCGGAAACGCCCCTCCCACGCAGGAAATGTACGGTGTGGTCAATGCAGGGCTGCATTTCCCGTTCAACGAGAACAATCATTTGCAATTTATGATCGAGTATAACCAGGTGACGAAAAAAGACATTCCGACCCTCCGAGAAGGAAACTACCAGGCGGTTTCGGCCGGGCTGCGATATGTCACAAAGCATTTCAATATCACCGCGGGCGGTCAATTCCTGAACAAAGAGCAGGCAGGCGTTGATGATACGGTGAGATTAGTCGGTACGATGAGCCTCAATTACTGATATAAGCGCAATCTCCCGAATTTATAGTTGCCCCACCCGGCCCGGGCATACCGGCCCTTCCTCCGACGGAAGCCTGTACCCACTATCTCTGCCGCCGGCCCGCCATCCCGCCGTTAACCCAAGTTCCGCAGTTTAAAAATCAAAGTTTCGATAAATCAACAAGCTGATCTTCTTAAACCGCTAAATTCTGCACGACATTATCAACTAATTTCATAACTACAAGATTCGGCTTTATATTTTACCTCTGTGATCTCTCCACTCGGCGTCCTGTGGCAAAAAAGTTTTTAGTTCCGGCTTGTCCGGGTTAGGACGTTGCCGTCGGACGATAGACGATACGGACATCGTAACCCTTGGACGACTGACGAGCGGTACGTCCGAAACCGGCAGCGTAACCGTCAGACGCCTCCACGCCTCCTGCCTACTGCCTACTCTCTGCCCTCTGCCCTCTGCCCTCTGCCCTCTGCCCTCTGCCCTCTGCCCTTCATTTCCGCACGCCCGTTACCAGCACCGTATCGTTGAGCATCTTCTCCCTTGTGTTCTTGAATCCCGTCTGCGACAGCCATCGTTTCATCTCCTGCGGCGCATAGCTCCTGCCCGATGATGTGTTCACCAGCATGTTGATCGAAAACAACGCCCCCAACGGCGGGAACGCACGGTTTTTGTCAAGATAAAATTCATGGATCACGACCCTTCCTTTAGGATTTAAGGCTTCATGCACCTTTTTCAGGAGTATCCTGTTCTCGTCCTCGGAGAAAGAATGGAACACCTGGCTGATAAAGACGAGATCGTACCCCTTCCCGATGTCATTGATGTGAAAATCACCCTCGCGGAAGTGAATCTTTTTAGCGATCGACGGCCGGATCATTGTTCGAGCTATCTCAATCGTGTTGGGGAGGTCGAAGAGCGCAGCAGAAATACCGCGTTTGGCCAGTTCCACGGTGTACGTGCCGGGACCGCCGCCCAGGTCGAGCGCCCTCTTTACGCCTCTGAGGTCGACGGCATCGATGACATCCTTCACCCGCAATACGGCATTATTATGCATGGCCTTGATAAAGGCGTCGTGGTTGCGTCCGCCCGCACGGTTCGGCGAACCGGTTTTTAGCACGTCATCGAGGCCGGACCAGTTCTTCCAGAGCGTGTCGGCGTGGCGAAGCATATCGCCCTGATAAGCGGGGCCGCCTTTGACCAGGAAGCGCTTCGCGACGGGAGCATTCCTGTACCGGGGGCCCGTCTTCCTGAGCAGTCCCAGCGCCGTGAGCGCATCAAGCAGGATTTCCGTGGCCCGGTTGTCCGTGCCGAGGATGCCGGCGATCTCATCGGCAGTCTTTCCCGAGCGGAGGTGCTCGAAGACTTCATAGTTGTTGGCGGTGAGCACGACCCGGCTGGCCCGGAACCCGCCCCACAATTTCGCCAGTTCCTGCGCCTGCTGTAAGATTATTTTATTCATGGTTATCCGTTTATCCTTTCAGTTCATCGTAAAGCCCGATCATTTCCTGGAGGAGCGCAGAGAGCGCCCTCGCCTTTTTCCGGGGCCCGTCGTTCATGGCCCTGAGGAGAGGATCGCAGAAATACCAGGTGCACCTGAAGGGCCTGAGCCACCGCGGCCGGGCGCATCCTTCATTGCCGAGAAATTCGCAGGGCCCTTCGGGCGGCCTCGTTTCGTCATGAGGCGGAACGTTGATTCCCAGCGCGGTCAGATAGACGGCGTCACGCTCGCGGAACAGGCCGTGCTTCTGCCTGCAACACACATCAGCGCACCCGGGACAGGTCTGCGTTGTGTATTCTTCGATAAGCGGCGAGCCCCGGATCAGGAGCCCTTTCAACTGCCCGGCGATTTCAACAGTATTTCGCGACATGGCACGGTGTTATGCAAAGCGCAGCAAGAACCTGTCGGCCGATATGAGAACCATGATGAAGAAGATAAATCCGTTTATGCGGCGGAAGGCCCGCGCGTTCATAGTCTTCTCCGTAGCGGAGGACGCCGTGGTTTCGTGTCCCTGGGCGATATTTGCCGTCAACAGTGCGGCGGCGAAGACGGCAATAAGACGTGATCTGCTCACCGGGCGGCTCCTCGGACGGGCTTCGTAGTCTTCAGAGTAATAGGACGCTGGAGTTGGAGAATGGAAACGTTGCTGTTAAAGAATAGCGCAAAAATACCGGAAAAGTCAAGTGAAGATGCGAATCATGTGAAGATGCGAATCATCCATAATCCTCCAGTTACGGGGGCAGCAGCCCTTTCGCTCTGCCGCGCAAGCGTGCACATTGGGCAATGGCTGCACAAGGATATACGTCCTGTCTTCGCGGCACGTACAACCGTGCAATCGCCGGAGCCGCATCACGACGGAGGAGGAGAGAGGCGATAGGGTTCGAGGCCTTTACCGGGGGAAGCTTCTTGACTTGCCGGGATTATGTTGTATTATAGATGAAGCTCAGGGACGCATAATTCTCTCCCTGCTGTTCAGGTCCCTGGTTTCATTCCCGTCGTTTCACAAAAGCCGGTATGAACGTCCTCATCATCGCCACCAACCGAAACACCCTCCCCATGCCCGTCATGCCCATGGGCGCCTGCATGGTCGCCGAGGCCGCGGAACGGGCCGGTCACCGGGTCCGGCTTCTGGACCTTATGTTCGAAAAGGACGCGCTCCGCGTTGTGCGGTCCGGTATTGCAGCCTCGAAACCCGACGTCATCGGCCTGTCGGTGCGGAACATCGATAATAACGACATGGCGTCGCCGGTCTTTTTCATCAGCGAGCTGGCGGCGCTGACCAAGGCCGTGCGCGCGATGACCGATGCCCCCATCATCCTCGGGGGCGCGGCGCTCTCGGTCATGCCCGAGGAGATACTTCGCTCTTCCGGCGCCTCCCTGGGAGTGCTCGGGGACGGCGAGGTCGTTTTCCCGGGCCTGCTCGAAGTGCTTGCCCGGGGAAAACCCGTCGGCGGCCTGGAAGGCATCATGTACCGTGAGAACGGCGCGTTCCACAAAACTCCCTGCGTCACTTCAGGATTCTCCAGCGACTGCGCCGCTCCCGACTACCGCCGGTGGGTGAATATTTCCGCGTACCGGTCCCACATGGCCACGGCGCCTCTTCAGACCAAGCTGGGGTGCCAGTTCCAGTGTGTGTACTGCACATATCGAAAGATAGAAGGAAGTACGTACCGGCTCTCCGATCCCGCAAGCGTTGCGGACGCGGCGGCGCGGCTTGCGTCTTCGGGGCAGCGGGACATCGAGTTCGTGGACAGTGTGTTCAACGCGCCCTATGACCATGCCGTGGCCGTCTGCGAAGCGCTCGCGCGGTCGAAACAGGGGGCGCGGCTCCAGAGCCTGGAACTGAATCCCCGATACTTCGATGACGCGCTGGTTGCCGCGATGGAGCGGTCCGGGTTCGTGGGCATGGGCATAACCGTAGAGAGCGCGTCCGACCGGGTGCTGCAGGGGCTCCGGAAAGGGTTCACCAGCCGGGAGGTGCATCGCGCAGCCGAGGTGGTCCGGCGCCATCGGATCCCCTGCGCCTGGATATTCCTGCTCGGCGGGCCGGGGGAGACCGGGGAGACGGTGCGGGAGACGCTCAGATTTGCCGAGACCCGCATCGGGCCGCGGGACGTGGCGTTCTTTAATATCGGGATCCGCGTATATCCCGGGACGGAGCTGGAAACGATCGCGCGGAACCAGGGAGCGTTATCGGTCCCTCGGGATAAAATGCTCGCCCCGGTGTTCTATGTGTCTCCCGATGTCGATGCCGGATGGATAGCGAAGGAGCTCAGAAAATCGATGGCCGGCCACATGAATTTCATCAGCTCCGATTCCATCGGCCTCTCGTTTCTTCCGTTGGTCCATCGGGCCGCCTACCGGCTGGGGCTGCGGTCTCCCCTGTGGCGGCACACGCGGTTCATCCGGAGGGGCCTGCGGCTGGTGGGGATGGACGTGTAGAGGGTATTGCGGAGTGCGGAATCCGGAATGCGGAGTGTAAAGAGGGGCAGCATCTTATTTGTCGGAAAGGATGTTATCGAAATGGTAAAGCAGGAAGTCAATCCCCACATCGCCTCCCTCGCCGTGGCTGTGCCGCCCTACAGCGCGGACCAGGCTTTTGCCGAAGAGTTCATGCGCAGGCACTACGGCGGCAAGCTCAGCCCACGCAGTCTCGGGCTCATTCGCACGACCTTCCAGCATCGGAGCATTCAAAAAAGACACTTTGCCCTGGATGACCCCGACTGTCTTGTAGACGAGGCCCCCGACGCGCGCATCGCCCGGTTTACCCACTGGTCTCTCGAACTTTCGGCGCAGGCTATTACCAAGGCGCTTTCAAAGGCAGGAGCGGGCGTTGACGCGGTAACAGGCCTGGTGGTGAACACCTGCACCGGGTACATCTGTCCCGGCATCTCGACCTATCTGATAGAAAGGCTGGGGCTGTCCCGAAGCGTCCGCGCCTACGACATGGTGGGCAGCGGCTGCGGCGGCGCCATCCCCAACCTTCAGGTCGCGGAGTCCATGCTCAAAACGAACGGGGAAGGCGTGGTGGTGAGCGTATCGGTGGAAATTTGCACCACCACCTTCCAGATGGACAATGACCTGAGCCTCATCCTGTCGAACGCGCTTTTCGGCGACGGCGCGGCAGCGGCGGTGCTTTGGACGAGGCCGGAGGGATTCGAGCTGGTCCGTTCCGCCGGCCGCTATGTGCCTGAGCAGCGCGATACCATACGCTTCGTGCACAAGGGCGGCCGGCTGCACAACCAGCTTTCGCTCCAGCTCCCGAACCTGGTCAGGAAAGCAGCGGCCGAGGTGGTGGCGGATGTCCTGGGATCGCAGTCCCTCACGGTGGACGACGTCAAGCATTGGGCCCTTCACACGGGAGGAGAGAAGATCATCAACGCCGTGCGGGACGAGATCGGGATCCCCGAAGAGCGCCTGTGGGCGACGCGGAAGGTCCTCTCCGAATACGGGAACATGTCCTCGCCCACGGTATGGTTCGTCCTCGACGAGATAGAAAAGAACGGCGTCCTGCCCGGCGACTGGTGCGTCATGGTCGCCTATGGGGCGGGACTTTCGGCCCATGCGTTTCTCTTAAGGAAGAGATGAAGCGGCATCCCCCCGTGCGCTGCACGGGCGCAGGTTCAAAATCTCCAGTATGCGGCGATTTCATAAGCCTGCTTGTAACTTTCGGCAAAATACCGATCGTTTTCAGAAGTGGAATAGTCGCTGAATGCTGCGCCAAGACGAATGTCGAATTTGGGAGAGATATTGTACAAGAATGCCACGGACAGCACCCGGGCCTCTGATTCATTGAACTTTTCCAGTCTTCGATATGTTCCCTTCAGTTCCAGCGCCAATTTTCCCGTAAGTGAAAAGAGGCCGCCGACGGAAAGCCGCAGGTCTGTCCTGTCAGGGGCATCCGAGAAATAGGTATAATAATCTTCAAGACTGTAGAGGAGGGCGAACCTTTCGTGAAGTCTGTGCTTCGCTTCCGCCCCGATCTCCGTCTGGAGAATCGTTCCGTCGATGGAGGAATATCCGTAACCCGTCACCCGCCCCTTGACAACGAGCTCGAAAGGGTCACTATGAATGATCCTGTATTTGATTCCCAGGAGATAGAATTCTACGTTGTCGGTGAATCCGTATCGTAAAGAAAGCACGGGAAAGAGGTCGCTGTCGGAACGTCCGGCCCAGTTGAAAGACTCAATCCCCGCCCCCAATTCCCACAGGCCCTGCGGCAGCGTAAGCGGCCTTTCCACCTGGTTCGCCGGATATGTTACCTCTCCGGCAAACGAAGAAGCAGGGACAGCGAGAAGAAGAAAGAGTACGCCGATCCATTGCAGCAAAGATCTCATAGAGTTCCCCCTTGTTTTTATTCAGGACCACGAGCCGTTCTTTGACGATGATATCATACATTTCGCTGAAAATGTCGGGTTTATTTTCGCCTTTAAACTCTTCCCTTGCCATTTACCCTTCGTTATAGTATTCTCTTTCATCATCGGATGACGACCGGAAGTAACTGAGGATACAAGATGCCGATAAACGCGGACAAACTGCATTTATGGAAGGCGGATGTCGCTCAATCAATCGACTTCTATAGCGATTGGTTTATCCGCTTTGCCCCCGACACCTACCGCAAGCAGCGCTTCATCCGCACGAATGACCCCCTCCTCAGTGAGTTGGAAAAGAAACAACTTGCCGCGCTCAAGAGATGGCTTCTCCGACACGGATACAAGCAAATAGCCTCCGAAGAAGTCAGTAATTTTGATGCAATGTCGCACGGCACGTTTACAATTTTGCCCGCCCTCTCCGCAGGACAGAAAAAAGCTCGCGTTAAAGCCCCTATTGATTGCATGGTGAAGCCGATTCGTACCAGCAAGCGAGGCCAACCTTTCGTACTTGAGATAAAATCATCTGGGAACGCGACAACCACCAGCAGATGGCGCAAAAAAGAAGCCCAGCAGTTCACGCAACTCGAAGAACGTTACGGGGAAAATATTGGATTCATTTTGCTCTTCTGCGGCTACTTCGACCCCGGCTATCTCGGATACGTGGCGGCTGAGGGGATCGATTGGGTTTGGGAGCATCGGCTGGATGATCTGAGAGGTCTTTTGCCGGGGGTAAGAAAAGCATACGGAATCGAAGATACAGTTGAGACGTATGACCCGACGAAGCTGGAGGCAATAGAACGAAAAATAAAGAATCATTTGGTGTCTGTCACGCAGCGAAACCTGACTTTTACTGCCACGGCGTTATTGTAAATCCTGTTTACAAACCCCCTCCAAGTCTGATAAACTACAGAAACCATAGAATCATATTCTCGGGTGAAGAAGCGAGAGCTTGATAAACGGAGTCAGATGCGCCATGGTCATACAATGAATTCACGCCGGGAAAAAGATACGGAATACCTTGCATACCTCGTGAACGCGATTCGGGTCTGTGCCAATTACCGTCCAAAACTTGGACATGGCGCAAAAGGGGGATACAGTCTAAAGGAATTTCAGCAAATATACCAGAGCGACCCATTCTACAATTGGATTGGCCTCGACAATCCTCTCATGTACGCGGCGCACAAGGCGGCGGGCGGCATGACCAGTATCTATAGGCAGATCGGAATCGGGTGCGAAAACCTGTTCCGGGAGGTACTGCGGGATTCACTAAATCTTAAGGAGGAGGACGTCAAGTGGTCTTACACCGTAAAGAAAGGCCGCGGCAAGACCAGGACGCTCTCCCTTGATGCGCGAATTACGACCGAGAGCGTGCCCGACCCAAAAGTGAAACGCCGGATTCAGACATGGATAGCGAAAAGCGCAGAAGACCTTGAGGTGAACGAGCGCGTAGCCGCGTCGCTTCAGGGCATCGTCTTTGAAGTGCGTCAAGGATACAAAAGCAAGGACTCAAAACGACAGAATGCGGACATTGCCAATGCCGCAACCGCCTATACCAAAGGCTATTTACCTTGTGCGGCCATTTTGTCCCTGCAGATCGATGACGATATTGCCCTCCGATATCGCAATGAGAAATGGGTTTTACTCACTGGCAGCACTGTCGGCAATACGCCGTACAAATCAATCTATTCGTTCATGCGGGAAATCATCGGATACGATCTCGCGGATTTCTTCCAACGGCACTCCGAAGTGCTCAAGGCGGAAGTCAATAACGTGCTTACGCAATTACTTACGGCCGACTAATAAACTTATGACTAAATCATCTACCATTGCGCACCGTCAGAACGCTCACTTGACCTTCAAGCATAACCGGCATATGGGACGGCATGGCTGGTTGCGCTTAACGCCGGCGTACTCGGTAAAACTCGTCACGGATATCCTTGAAGAAAAAAAGAACGCCATAAAGGTATTCGATCCTTTTTCCGGAACAGGAACTACGGCGCTCTGCGCCGCGTACCTGGGACGACAGGGCGCCGGCCTTGAGATCAATCCCTTTCTTGCTTGGTTCAGTTCCGTCAAAGCAAAACAATTTTCTCCCACCGTAATCCAGCGAACAAGAGAACTTGGCGCAAGCATTGCGGTCTCCTCTTTCTCTCCCAATAGCCCGAAGACGGCCCCTCCACCGATACATAACATCTCCCGATGGTGGGACGGCGCTGAACTCGACTTTCTTTGCAGACTCAAAGCCTGCATTCACGAATACGCCCCGGCTGACAGTGAGGAGAGAGACCTTCTGCTAATTGCGTTCTGTAGAGTGGTCATCAAATTATCCAACGCCGCCTTCAATCATCAGTCGATGTCGTTTAAAACTAGTGACACCGCACAGAGTCTTTTAGATTTCCCATGCAATCATTCGGATTTGTTTCAAGAGGAGTTGGCTTTTGTCCTCGCCGGAGCGGCCGACAATCCTGCAACCAGCCCACACATCGTTATGGGTGACGCCAGAACGCCATCTCGATACTTAAAAGATAAGCATGACATCTTGATCACATCCCCCCCCTATCCGAACCGGATTTCCTACATCCGCGAACTGCGGCCCTATATGTACTGGCTGGAATATCTCACAAATGGGCGCGACGCCGGTGAATTTGATTGGCAAGCGGTGGGAGGGACTTGGGGCATCGCAACAAGCCGGTTGTCGGATTGGAAGCCCTCTTCTGATGCATATGTTCCAAGCCAACTGAGAAAAGCGCTGACCGACATATCCAGTCCCAATAACAAGAATGGCGACCTGCTCGCCAACTACGTGGCCAAATACTTCGAGGATATGTGGCAGCACTTTGGCGATGTTCGTAAAGTGCTCATTGACGAAGCCGAAACGCACTATATCGTCGGAAACTCTACCTTCTACGGTACGCTCCTTCCTGTGGAGGAGATTTACAAAAAGATGCTTGAACATGCGGGGTTTCAGGATGTGCGAATAGTGAGAATCCGAAAGCGCAATTCAAAAGCGGAGCTTTATGAGTACGATGTAACCGCGAAAATGAAGTAACAAGCAGTCTTCTGAAGCGGGGGTGACGTTGTTGCATACGTTGCATTGCCGATAGTTGATACTAATCAAGAGACAGGTGTTCCTGCATAGAACAGAATAATAATTGTACGCGTGACAGAAAGCGGGGCATAGAAAAATCAATATGAAGTTATCTCGAAACACCGTTGTCTCATCCAAGTTCAATCATAAAGCGCAGCTCCCCTAAGAGTTGCTTTAAAAGATTTTGGCTGGATGAACAACCGTGGTGAAATAGTTTAGAAAAACCTGATTGTATCCCTTCTGCTGAAGGAGTATAATTTAAGCATGGCAATGCCGAAAAGCACCGAACACTGCATGGTCTGCGGATCAACGCTCGAGTATTTCAAAACAGCGAAGACGGTGACCTGTACGTACTGCGCCAAGAGCGAGGCCGGCCACATTCAATGTTCGCAGGGCCACTACATCTGCGATGCCTGTCACAGCAAGGACGCGATGAAGGCGATCGAAGACCTCGCCTCCACCACGGAATTAAAAGACCCTGTCGAGATCGCCGAGCTCATGATGAGCCACCCCGGCCTTCCCATGCTGGGGTGCGAGCACGCATACGTCGCAGCAGGGGCGCTTCTGGCCGCGCTCAGGAACTCTCCCTACGGGAACATCACCACCGGGCAGATCCGGGAAGCCTTCGACAGGATCGGACGGCAGGCAGCAGGCGGTTACTGCGGACTTACGGGCGTGTGCGGCATCGTGCCTGCTGTCGGCGCTTGCTTTTCGATCTTCCTCGGGGCCCACTGCGGCACGGACCGGGAACAGAAGATCACCATGGAAGCGGTGACAAAGACAGCCGGGGCCATCGCGGACCTCACGGGCCCGAGCTGCTGCAAGGCCTATGTGCGCTCGGCGATTTCTGTTGCGGTCCAGGAGTTCGGCGAGAAGTTCGGGATCGTGCTGCCTGTTAAGGACGCGTCCCTTGTTTGCAGGCAGAGCGAGAGGCACCCCCATGGGTGCCGGGAAGAAAAGTGCCCGTATTATAAAAAGGAAGCAGCGAAGGACATCTTCGCAGAATCCATCCACCTGCCGGTCACCGTCTGTCACACCTGAAAGCCCTGACGGACGCCCCGGTCGGGGCAGGAACCCTTTTCTCATCATATCCCGCCAGGGGAATGATACGATCATGGCAACTGCTCAGGCCTGGTGGCTGACCTGAGTAGCTGCTATAGCAAACGCATTTACTATTGATACACTTTTGATGATTGCAATTCATTTTAAATCCCCCTTCATCCCCCTTTTTCAAAGGGGGACATCCTCTTTGTCCCCCTCTTTGGAAAAGAGGGGTTAGGGGAGATTTGAACATTTATTTTTGCGTTTGTAGATTAATACCGTCGATATGAACGCCGAAAAAACAAAGACCGACCATGTGCGGCGTTTTGTCTGGCTCGGGATTTTTGCCGCGGCAATGGGGGCGCTCGAGGCGATTGTCGTTGTGTATTTGCGCGAGCTGTACCATCCTGCCGGGTTTCAGTTTCCCATGACGCCTGTTCCACACACGATGCTCCTCATGGAGATGCTTCGTGAATCCTGTACGATCGTGATGCTTGCGGCGGTTTCCGCAGCGGTCACGAAAACCTTCCCCCTCCGGTTCTCCTCCTTCGTGTTCACCTTCGGCATGTGGGACCTGTTTTACTACCTTGCTCTGAAGCTCCTCCTGGACTGGCCGTCGTCCCTCTTCACCTGGGACATATTGTTTCTCATCCCCGTCGCCTGGACCGGCCCGGTGCTTGCTCCGCTCGTGGTTTCTCTGACTCTGATAGGGCTTGGCCTGCTCGTCGGGCGCCTGGACCGGAAATACGCCATGGTCCGCATCGGAACCGCAGCGTGGTCGCTGATGGGGCTGGGGGCGTTCGTCATATTTCTGGCGTTTATCCGGGATTATTCGAAAATCATCATCGAGGGGGGATTTCTTGCAGACTTCGGGCGCCTCCTGCGGGACCAGGCCTTCCAGGCCGCGCTCGCATCGTATGTCCCTCGTCACTTTCCCTGGTCAGCCTTTGCGCTCGGTGAAACGCTACTGCTGGCCGGCGCGATGGTCCTTTACCGAAGGACCACGAGGGACGCAGGCATCGTCGGAGGGACGGATTGATAAGGACGCGCCGAAGGTCATCATCGCACGATAGCGGGCAGGGGGAGCGAGTGGAAGAAGGACGCGTCAGTGCATGGAACCTAAAAACGGCAGTTGGCCGCAGACCGACGCAGATAACCGCCGATAAAACTAAGCGAATATCTCATCACAGAAACTCACCCAAGGGGTGATCGCTGTCCCGATCATTTTGCCTCTTTCTTCTTCATTTCCTCGTCCCGCAGCACCCGCCGCAAGACCTTTCCCACGAGGGTCTTCGGGAGCTGGTCGCGGAACTCGATTTCCTTCGGCACCTTGAACTTCGAGAGCTGCTCACGGCAGAACCCGATGATCTCCTCGGCCGTGGCGGTCTCTCCTTCCTTGAGCACGATGTAGGCCTTGATCTTCTCGCCCATGAACGCTTCGTGGGGGAGCCCGACGACGACGGCGTCCTTTACCTTGGGGTGCGTAAACAGCACCTCTTCCACCTCCCGCGGATAGACGTTCTCGCCCACGGTCTTGATCATGTCCTTGATGCGGTCCACGATGAAAAAGTACCCTTCCTCGTCCCTGGTGGCGATGTCGCCCGTATGGAGCCATCCGCCGCGGAGGGTGCGGTCCGTTTCTTCGGGCTTATTCCAGTAGCCTTTCATCACTTGCGGGCCTTTGACCACGAGCTCGCCGGCCTCGCCCACGGGCAGTTCCTTCTCGCCGGTCTCGAGGTCCACGATTTTTGCGTCCATGTCCGGGAACGGCAAGCCGATGCTTCCCAGCTTCCGTTTGCCGAAAACGGGATTGCAGTGGGTGACGGGGGAGGCCTCGGACAGGCCGTAGCCTTCTACGATCCTCGCCTTGGTCAGCTGCTCGAACCGTTCCTGCACCTCGCGCATGAGCGGGCCCGCGCCGCTGATGGCCGCCTTGATCGAGGTGAGGTCGTACTTATGGATCTTCGGGTAGTTGCCGATCGCCATGTACATGGCCTGGATGCCCGGGAAGATCGTGGGACGATACTTGTTGATGAAATGAAGCACCTCTTTGGTATGGAACTTGGGGAGAAGGATCAGCTCAGCGCCGAGAAGCACCCCGAGGTTCATTGCCGTGGTCATGCCGTAAACATGGAAAAAGGGAATGACGGCCAGGATCCTCTCCTCGCCCTCCTTCCCGTTTGTGAGCCAGACCCTGTTATGCACGGCATTTGCAACGAGGTTTCGGTGGGTGAGGACCGCACCCTTGGGCGTACCGGTCGTGCCCCCGGTATACTGCAAAATAGCAGTGTCGTCGGGAGAAACACGGCTGTTGACCGGTGTTGCCTGGGCCTCGTTGAGCAGGGACAAAAAATCATGGATCGGCGGCACCCGCTTCACGCGCACCCACTGCTTTTCGATCCTCGCCTTGATCGGATAAAGCAGGTTCAGCGGGAAGGGCAGATAGTCCTTGATGCCGCAGAGTATGAGATGCTTGACCGCTGTTCTCGGCAGGACCGGGGAGATCACGGGGTAGAACATGTCCACGGCCACGAGGGTCTCCGCCCCGCTGTCCTTGAGCTGGACCTCGAGCTCGTGCGCCTTGTAGAGGGGATTGGTAGCAACGGCAATGGCCCCCAGCCTCAAGGTACCGTAATAGGCGATGACCATCTGCGGGATGTTGGGGAGCATGAGCGCGACCCGATCTCCCTTTTTGACCCCGAGACCGGTGAGAGCGTGGGCGAACCGGTTCACAAGAGCATCAAGCTCTGTATAGGATATTTTCCTCCCGTAAAAGACGAGCGCGGTGTTATCCGGGTATTTCGAGGCGGTTTGACCAAGTACGTTCCCCAGCGTCAGGTCCGGGTAGGTCAGGCTTTCGGGCACATCCCGCTCATAGAATTTCACCCACGGACGGTCGGTGGTTCTCAAGCCGGTTTTCATGGCAAGCCTCCTTTTCCGATTGAAGGTGCGAACGGAACGTCACACCGCCGGCCAATGAAGACCTAATAAATCCTTCATTGTCCCTTCATAACAGTACAGTATAACATATTTCGGAGGGGAATAGGTGATAACGTTCAGGACATCGTTCAGTAAATTAGCATCCAAGACATCGTTCACAAACAAGGGCATAGAAATGTTATGAACTTTGATAATATCTCTTACGAGCTGCGTAAATACAGCCCAGGATTAATCCAAGGAGCAATTGGTCAATCAGTTTAGAATATGCGATTGCACGATGTTGTGAGCATTTTTCTTGTGAACGATGTCCTGAACGTTATCAAATAGGGTTTAGCGGCGGGTCCGGGGCCGATCTGAGGCGTTGCGCCGGCCGGGCTGGGGCGGGCGCAACACCCGCTCCTGCTCGCTCCGCTGCCGCTCCTCATGGGTCCGGCGGATCTCCTTAACGTACATTCCCTCGTCGGCCCATTCCACGGGGATCTTCCGGCCGATGAACTTCTCAATATCATCGAGGGAGTACACGTACTCCTCGTCGGCGAGGCTCACGGCCTTTCCGGCGGCGCCTGCCCGGCCTGTTCGGCCGATGCGGTGCACGTAGTCCTCGGCGTCCTGGGGGAGGTCGTAATTGATCACATGGGTAACGTCCTCCACATGGAGGCCTCGGCTTGCCACGTCCGTTGCCACGAGAACGGCGAGCCTTCCGGCCTTGAAATCTTCGAGGACCCGGAGCCTCTTCTTTTGTAATATCTCGCCGGTGATGGCCTGGGCCTTCCAGCTGTTGCGGTTCAGGCGTTCCGCCACCATCTCGGCGGCGCGGCGCGTGTTCACGAAGATGAGAACGCGGCGGGGCGATTCCTTATTGAGGATGCCGAGGAGGAGGGGGAGCTTTTCATGCTTTCCCACGTGGTAGAGGACCTGCTCCACCCTCTCGACCGTGACCTGCTCGGGTGTTATGGAGATCTTTTCCGGAAGGTTCATGTGCTCATAGGCCAGTTCCATGACGCGGTAGGAGAGCGTGGCCGAAAAGAGCATGGACTGGCGCTTGCTGTAGGGCGGCAGTTTTTTGATGAGGTACCGCAGGTCGTCGATGAAGCCCATGTCGAACATGCGGTCGGCCTCGTCGATTACGAGGTAGCGGGTCTTCTTGAGGCTGTAGACATGCTGCTTGTAGTAATCGATGAGCCTGCCGGGCGTTCCGATGAGCACATCGACTCCCTTGTGCAGGGTATCCATCTGCTTCTGGTAGTCGATGCCCCCGAAGACGGCGAGAAGGCGAAAGCCCGTGAACTTCCCGAGCCGCTCGGCCTCGTGGAATATCTGGTCGGCAAGTTCCCGGGTAGGGGATATGATCAGCGCCTGGGGAGAGTTGCCGAGATCCGCCACTGCCGCGGGGTTTCTGATCATCCGCGTGAAGAGCGAGATGAGGAACGCGGCGGTTTTCCCCGTGCCGGTCTGTGCCTGCGCAGCGATGTCTTCCCCGCGCACGGCCCGCGGGATTACCGCTTCCTGGACGGGTGTGCATGTGAAGAAGCCGACGTGTTCGATTCCCTGCTGCACTTCGGAGGGAAGATCTAATTCAGTGAAGTTCATTCAGCGATTATTCCTGTTGAAGACATTTTGTCAACGCTCTGATTTGAGACAGTATACCATAAGTGGCGACATTCGCAAACGATAAATTATGACCGCTGTCCGGGCGCGGCAAGGGAGTATTGACGAAAACACGGTCCTTGTGCGCGGCCCTTTTCCGGCTTTTACGGCAAGAGACGGCGGCGCGCGCAATGGGAAATCACCACGCGCGTGAGAGACGCCTTGAGGGACCGCAAAAAATCCGTGTGTTTAAAGGGAATATTTAGAGAATTTGCGCTGTATAAAAAGAAATCCCGAAGCGCAGCCATTTTGACGGCGTTCTCCGTAAGGGCGGAGCGCTTCTCTCTTCACAAGTAAAAGTTGTTTATTTAGGCAAAATACAGTAAATTTCTGTACCAAATTTTATTGGTGAGTATCCTGGTGTTGATAAAACGTCTAACCCCATGGAAAATAAATTTTTTAACTTTCCTGTTGACAAAACATACACTCTTGTTGTATATTTGTCTACGAGGTGAACGAAGTTGCTGACAAAACTCTTCTCCTCCACGAGAGCTGAACTTTTAGGCCTGTTCTTTAATAACTCTGACGACAAGTTCTATCTCCGGGAGATCGCCCGTCACATCGGAAAGGATGCGGCAGGCATCAAGCGGGAACTGGACAACCTGGTAAAGATCGGAATTGTGGCCAGGGAGAAGCGGGGCGTTCAGAAATACTACTTCGCAAACAGGAACTCCCCGATTTTCTCCGAGATGAAGGGATTGATATTCAAGACCACGGGGGTCCAGGGCTCCATCAAGGCCACCCTGTCGAGGTTGAAAGGCGTTCAGGCTGCATTCATCTACGGTTCCTTCGCAAAGGGGGCCGAAAAAGAGGACAGCAACATCAACATCATGGTCATAGGCCAGGTGAACATAACAGAACTGAACGACATGGTGATGGGCCTGGAGGAAAAACTGAAGCGGGAGATTGATTATCTGGTCTTTGATGAACAGGAGTATCGGAAGCGCAAGGATTCTAAAGACCCCTTCATCCGGGAAGTGGTGAAAGGTAAGAAGATTTTCCTGGCGGGTAAGGAAGATGATCTATGATGCACTCAGGGATATGGGCATCCTCGAAGAGCGGACAACCGAGACGGCGGAGGTTATCAGTCTCATGACGAGGGCGGAACGCGATCTGGCGACGGGCAAACTGCTTCAGGATAAAGATGAAGAGTGGGCCTTCGCAGCGGCGTACCAGGCCATGTCACGCTCAGCCAGGGCGCTCATCATGTCCGAGGGATTCAGGCCCAAAGGCGGGAGAAGCAGGGACATGCAGAAGACCATCGTGACGGCTACGGGCGTCATTCTGGGCGATCAGTACAAGAGCCTCATCAACAAGTTCGACCGAATGAGGAGAAAATACCAGAACTTTATGGAAGAGGCCGGCAGGGTCATATCACGGTACGAAGCAGGGCAGGCGATCAGGGACGCGGAAGAATTTCTTGCCCTCGTCAACGGCCGGATCCGGGAAAAGTACTCACAGATGTCGTTGCTCAACGACGTTACGCAGTCTGCTTCAAGATAATGCCGCTGAAGGCACACGCGGTCACCGAAAGGGGGTGGAGAGTAGATGGCAGCCAAGAAGAAAGCGAAGAAAAAGGCCAAGAAAAAAGCGAAGAAGAAGTAGTTCTCATTTATACAGTGTCCCTCCAATGGGACCCGCCGGGGGCATCGACGCCCCCGGCGAATTTGGAATCATCTCTCAATAAGTGCATGGAACAGGTTGAAAGAGGCGCTCTCACCGTCTGAAAGTGCGTATCGTGAAAGGGGGTGAACATACCATGCCGGTAAAAAAGAAGGCTCCTGCAAAGAAAGCCAAAAAGACCACGAAAAAGAAATAACCTGAAAACGATGCTTCTGATGTTGTCCGATAGCCTCGGGCTATAACCACGAAGGAAATCTTCGTGGTTTTGTTTTTCCTATCGATATCCGTGCACGGCAGCCCATGCCGGCATGATTACTGCGCGCATTCTTGTCCTATGGATAGAATTTCCTTTGAAAAGCTGGTCTCCCGGGCCCTCCGGCGGCTTCCCCGTGAATTCGCCGCAAAGCTCGAGAACATTTCCGTTCAGATCGAGGACGCGCCGTCTCCGGAGACGCTCCGGGAAATGGGAATAAACTCGGGTACGCTCCTGGGACAGTACCACGGCGTGCCGCTCACGGAGCGGGGCTGGGGATACGGCAACGTGCTGCCGGACCGGATCGTCATCTATCAGCGACCCATCGAGGAATCCGCCTCATCGCCCGAGGATATCGAGAAAACGGTGGCCGAGGTCGTGATACATGAGCTCGGACACTATTTCGGGTTCGATGATGACGATCTGTACCGGATTGAAGCGAATAAGAGAAGGAAAAAACGGCGAACATGAGAACGTATGAAGATAGGAAGGCAAGGTAACTGCTCAGCGGCAGGCCTGGGCAGTTATGATTTGTGTTTAAACAAAAGAGTCACGAGTACGTCTTCACGATCTTTTCAATGATCCCCGTGGTCGAAGCGCCTTCTACATAGGGAACATTTATCACCCTGCCGCCCCGGGCTTCCACGATGTCTCTTCCGATGATCTTTTCAATGGGCCAGTCGCCTCCCTTGACCAGCACGTCCGGTTGAAGCTCCGCAATGACCCGGTAGGGATCAGGCTCGTCGAAGATGGTGACAAAATCCACCGATTCCAGTGCGGCGAGCACCTCCGCCCGCTCCGCCTGGGGGTTGATGGGCCGTTTTTCTCCCTTGATCATGCACACCGATGAGTCGCTGTTGGCCGCCACGATGAGGACATCACCGAAGGACCTGGCCGTGGCAAGATAGCGCGTATGCCCGGTGTGAATGATGTCGAAGCAGCCGTTGGTGAAAACGATCTTCTTGCCCGCGGCCCGCAGGATTTCCAGGAGCGGGCGCAGTTCCTGCACGTTCTTTATTTTATTGAGCATGGGAAACTATAATATAAAATGCGCCGGAAGGCAAGAGGGAACGCATGGGGGAGAAGGGCTGTATGATGAGTTCTTATCGGGGCTGAGGCGAAGGGGTTTACGTCCCGTGCAGGAACAAGGAGTGCGGGAGGGCCGCACGCTTCTGCGGGATGAATCGGTCTTTTTTACCTGCTCAGGATCTCCCTCACTTTCAAAATCAGCTCCTGAGGTATGATAGGCTTTGTGATGAAATCCGTCCCTTCTTCGAGGATGCCTTTTTTATGGACGATGTCCGCGGTATAGCCGCTCGTAAAAAGGGCCTTGATGCCGGTTTCTACGGCGAATAGGGAAAGGAGAAGCTTAAAAAAAATACGCATGTCCGTTATCCTTCACTGGTGGCTGTCGAAGATTTCCGCGAATTCCGGCGCTACGTCCTTGAACGTTTTCAGGACCCGGGGGTCGAAGTGGGACGGCATGGTCCGGCCGTCCCCCTCGGTGATGATCTGGCGCGCTTCCTCGTGGGTGAAGGCTTTTTTATAGGGCCGCTTGCTCCGGAGGGCATCGTACTGGTCAACGAGCATGACGATCCTCCCCTCGATGGGGATGGCCTCGCCTTTGAGGCCCCTCGGATACCCGAAGCCGTCCCACCGCTCATGGTGGTTCAGCGCGACGGACGCGGCAAGCTCGATGGTGGGGTACGTGGACCTCGCAAGGATCTGTTCGCCCTTGTTGGTATGGGTCTTCATGATCTCGAATTCCTCTTTCGTAAGGGGACCGGGCTTGAGGAGAATGTTGTCGGGAATCCCGATCTTCCCGATGTCGTGCATGGAACTGGCGAAGGTCAGGGTCTCAATGAACGCCGGGGAGAGGCCCATGGCCCGGGCGACCCTGTTCGAATACATGCCGATCCGGGAAATGTGGGCTCCCGTGTCCGTGTCGCGGTATTCCGCCACCACCGTGAGCCGCCGGATGAGCTCGTTGCTCGTGCTCCTGACCATTTCCAGGGCGTCCGACAGCTCCTGGGTCCTTTTGCGCACGGTGTCCTCGAGGGTGACCTTGTAATCCTTCTCCATCTGCATGAGCCGCGTATACTTGATCGCCTTCTCGATGGTGTGGAGGAGATATTCGGGCTTGTAGGGCTTGGTGATGAAGTCGAAGGCCCCTTTCTTGACGGCGTCCACCGCGATATCCAGTTCCGCATAGGCCGTCATGAGGATCACCGGCATCTGCTGGTTCTGCGCGTGGATCTTCTCCAGGAGCTCGATCCCCGTCATCCCGGGCATCCTGATGTCGGTGAGGATGACGTCGAGCCCCGACACCCGGGCCAGCTCGGCGGCCTCCTTCGGGTGCTGAGTGGTCATGACGGCATACCCGAATCCCTTGAGAAGGGATGAGACGGATTCGAGGACATAGGGGTCGTCGTCAACGACGAGGACGGTGGATTGGGGGTTCGGTGTACCTGATTGCTGGCTCATTGTTTGCCGCTCCTTCATGACGGGTTTCCTTAATATCCTGACCCGGACCAGCCCCTCTGAGCGGGACAGGCCGGACCGAAATTTACCACGCAAATTGCAAATTACAAAATGACGGTGTGGCCTCAGGCCGCGGTTTATATTCCTTCATTACAACGTTTACATTTTGCACCCTGCATTTTGCATTCACCGGATTTTATGTCTGGTGGTGAAAATATTCTTTCATCAGCCCAGCGCCTCCCGTACTTTTTTCAGAAACTCCCTGGGGGAAAGGGGCTTCATGATGAAGTTCGTTCCCTGCTCGAGGACGCCTTTCTTCCGGACGACGTCCGAGTCATACCCGCTCGTAAACAGCACTTTGATGCCTGGATGGATCGCACGTATCGCCTCGTATGCTTCCTTGCCGCTCTTCTTCGGCATGACGACATCGAGGATCAGCAGGTGAACGCTGTCGTGGTTTTGCCTGAATTTTTTTACGGCGTCCTCGCCGTCAACGCTTTCAATGACCCGGTAGCCGAATTCCTCGAGGATCGATTTCGCGAGGCTCCTTACCTCGGCGTCGTCCTCCGCCAGGAGGATGGTTTCCGTGCCCCTGTCCGGAGGTACGGCGTTGCTTTGTTCCGGCCGCACAGCGTCGGCTGTTGTGAGCGGCAGATATACGCTGAACGTCGTGCCGTTTCCCGGCGTGCTCGCAACATTGATATAGCCGTTGTGCTGCTTCACGATGCCGTAGACGATGGAGAGGCCGAGCCCGGTGCCCTTGCCGGGCTCCTTGGTCGTGAAGAAAGGCTCGAAGATCCGCTCCCTTGTCTCCTCGTCCATGCCGATGCCGGTGTCCGTTATGGTTATGAGGGCATAAGCTCCCGGCTTTCCGTACCCGTACGTTTTTTTGAAATCGACGTCCAACTCCTTACGATCAAGCTCGATGGTAAGCATTCCGCCGCCGGTCATGGCATCCCGGGCGTTCGTTGCCAGATTGATCAGGACCTGCTCTATCTGCCCCGAGTCGCCCATGATCCTCACGTCTTCGCCGGGAACAGTCGTTTTCAGTTCAATGTCCTCGCCGATAAGCCGGTGGAGCAGCTTTTCCACCCGAATGGCGATCTCGTTCAGGCTCACCGGCCTCAGGGCAAGGTCCTTTTTCCGACTGAAGGAGAGGAGGCTCTGCGTGAGTCCCGCCGCCCGATCCGATGAGGCAAGGATCTGGTCCACATGGGTCCTCAGGGGATCGTCGCCCTTCATCTTCAGGAGCAGAAGGTTCCCGTAGCCGATGATGGCGGTGAGGACGTTGTTGAAGTCGTGGGCCACGCCTCCGGCGAGCTGCCCGATGGCGTCCATCTTCTGGGCATGGCGGAGCTGGCCTTCCAGTCTCCTGCGCTCGGTGATATCGCGGTACTGCCAGAGATGTCCCGGACCGGATCCCCGCCTGACAATGGGGATGTAATCCCGCTCAAAAGCTCGTCCATCGGCGAGCAGGAGAGTCTCGTTGGTGACGATATTCCCGTTGTCGATTATGTCATCGATGCGTTCCACGAACTGCCGGGGCTCGGGGAAGAGCAGGCTCGCCTTTTGCGCGGCCGCCCTGCAGTCCGCACTCGCAAGGGCTTCCGGAGAGGCGGCGATCTCAAAGAGCGAACAGAAAGCCCGGTTTGCGAGGGCGATCCTGCGCGACCCGTCCTCGAACAGGATGCCGTCGCGCATGTGCTCGATCAGGATGGCAAGTTGGGACGTCGCCGTCCGGAGCTTTTCCTCGGCTTGCCTCCTTGCGGCGATGTCATGGACGATGGAATAGAGCAGCGTCTTTCCCTCTATTCTGATGGGACCGCTGTACACCTCAACGTCCCGCACCTCGCCGTTCGCCAGGCGGTGGCGGAAGTAGAAGAGGTGGCGCCGTTCCAGCCTGGCGCGGTCCATTTCCTGGAACACCTGCTCCGGAGAGATGGTGTTGATGTCCGTGATCGTCATGGACAGAATGCCCTCTCTGGTGTAGCCGTAGAACGCGCAGGCGGCCGGGTTGGCGTCCACAATGCCTCCCGTTTGCGGGTCGACCAGAAGCATCACCGCGTGGTTGTTTGCGAAGAGACTGCGGTACCGTTCTTCACTTTCAGAAAGGTCTTGCCGCGTTTTTTGGAAGTACACGAGCACGATGCCGACGGCGACCGTGATTCCCAGTACGGAGGAGAAGAGGTACCCCCAGGGAGCAAGCCACTCAATAGGCCGCAGAAAAGGATAGTTCACTTTGTGCATGCCCCAGAGGATGAAGGCCCAGCCGGTGATGGTCCTGCCCGCGCCCCGGAGCTTCCGCATGCCCAGAAATGCCGACCCCGTCAACACATAGATGGCGCCGAGAAAGAGGAACGTGGGCAGTGTGAGGAGCGTGAACGGAACGCCGGAGAGCACGGCGCCGACGATCCAGAGGACCCCGGCTGCAGAACCGTATATCCACCATTTTGAAAGCGTTTTTTCCTGAAAGGCATAGGCGCCCCCGAGGAGCAGCAGCCCGCTCAGAAGAGAAGCGGTCTGGATCCCGATCATACGGTACGCCGACTCTCCCGAGAGAAGCGTCCAGAGCTCGAAGAGAAGCCTGAGCGCGTACAACGTCCAACTCAGGGTCCAGAGGCCGACGGACCGCTCGCGATACTGGCTGAAGAGATAGAAATATACGAATACGAGTACGAGCGTGTCGAAGAGGGTGGCGGCTACAGCAGGGATCATCCACGGCATGCATGGCTCCGATCACGGCGGCTACAGGAAATCCGGGACATCGTATGTCGCATAGCTCAAAACTTATCATACAATATGAGGCCCGTCAAGGAGGCGTGGCAACAATGCAGGATTCTTTCTCCGCAGGCGCGCTTTTTCTGGTATAATCAGTTTCAGAACTCATTTTTTGCCCTGTTTTTTCAATGGTATTTGGAGGAAAAGGGACCATGGCCGTCGTGGATACCAAGAGGAAGATGCTGGGAGAAATGCTCGTTGCAGCCGGACTTATCAAGGACGAGCAGCTCAAGAAGGCGCTGGAGGAGCAGAAGAAGCGGGGAGGAAAGGTAGGAGAGGTCCTCGTTGACCTCGGATTCATCACCGAGATCAACCTGGCCTCGTTCCTCGGCAGACAGCTTAATATCCCGTACATCGAGATTGAAAAGCAGCTCGTGGACACGGAGACGGTGCGGCTCATCCCCGCGGCCATGGCCCGGCGGCTTGTTGCTATCCCTCTGTACAAAGACGGAGACGCCGTGGTTGTAGCTGCCGCTGATCCGCTTAACATTTTCTGCATCGATGATATTACGAAGGCCACATGCAGGTTGGTCCGTCAGGTGGTGGCGACGCGGAGCGACATCCTGAAGGCCATCGACCGGTACTACGGCGTGACCCCCGCTATGGAGGCGGCTGCCATGGACTTCGCGGGCGCTCCGGCGGCGCCGGCCGCGATCGGAGAAGCGGAGATGATCCCCGGTGTTGCCGCCGAGGACGCTCCCGTGATCAAAATGGTGAGCATGCTTATCGCCCAGGCCATCATGGACCGCGCGAGCGACATCCATATCGACCCCGAGGGCAAGTTCATCAAGGTGCGCTTCCGCATCGACGGCGTGCTCGCGGAAGTGAAGTCCCTGCCCCGCGAGATGCATGCGCCCATCGTATCGCGCATTAAAATCATGGCGAACATGGACATTGCCGAGAAGCGGATGCCCCAGGACGGACGGTTCCAGGCACGGGTGACCCACACCGATGCCGGGCCGGTGGTCACGGCGGTCTTCCGCGAGCGGAACGCCCTCCGGATGGACGGCGATACCACGGTGGATATCCGCGTCTCGACACTGCCCGTGATCCAGGGAGAGACCGTGGTCATGCGCCTCCTGGACCGGACGCAGGTCATCCAGAACCTTGAGGGGCTCAATTTCACGGCGGAGCTGCTCGAGCGATATCGAAAACTGATCACGAGGCCCTACGGCATGGTCCTCGTGACGGGGCCCACGGGGAGCGGAAAATCAACGACGCTCTATGCAAGCGTCAGCGCCCTGGACCGGAAGGCGAGCAACATCGTGACGGTGGAAGATCCTGTCGAATACCAGATCATGGGGGTGAACCAGGTGCAGGTGAACCCCAAGGCCGGCGTGACCTTTGCGAGCGGCCTCCGCTCGATCCTCCGTCAGGACCCGGACGTCATCATGGTGGGCGAAATCCGCGACCGCGAGACGGCCGAGATCGCCATTCACGCGGCGCTCACCGGCCATCTCGTTTTCTCCACGCTCCATACCAACGACGCGGCAGGGGCGGCAACGAGGCTCATTGATATGGGAATCGAGCCCTTCCTCATTGCCTCATCCGCCATCGGGATCGTGGCCCAGCGCCTGGTCCGGAAGATCTGTGAGCGCTGCAAGAAGCCCTATGCCGCCGGTCCCGAGCTGCTGCGGAGCCTCGGCATCGCGTCGGGGCCGATGGACTTCTACCGGGCAGAAGGCTGTCCGGCCTGCAGGAACACCGGCTACCAGGGCCGGGTGGGCCTGTTCGAGCTTATGGAGCTGAACGACGCGATCAGGGGCATGATCGTTGCCAAGGCGTCGAGCAACAGTATAAAATCCGTTGCTGCCCAGGCCGGGTTCAGGACGCTCCGCCAGGAGGGGTTGATCAAGGCCGCGCACGGAATTACGACCGTGGAGGAAGTGCTCAGGGTGACCCAGGAAACGGAAGGAATATGAATCAAATGCGGAATGCGGAATTCGAAATGCGGAATCGGGATGCTAAAACTCCAATCCCTTGCGCTGCGCGTAGCGTCTGAATATTTCCTCGATATCCTCGTCTTCAAGCCCGTTGAGCAGAGCTTCGGCCACGAGGTCCTCGGCGGGAAGCTTACTCTTCGGGTCGAAATCAAAGACCTTCGAGACGATCTGCTTGCTGAAATTCCCCGTGAAGAGGCCCTTGAGCGCCGATCCCATGAGGTGAAAGGAATTTGAGTTTTTTCTCACGAGCCTGAGCACGCAGCGGAGGATGATGCTTTTCTTGTCTTTTTCGATTGGCATAAAAGACTATCGTATATACGCTTCCGTCACATACCGCCGCATCATGCGGTGGCTGTTGAAATAGTAGGCGTTCTTGCTGATGGCGTTCCTCATCATGCGGCTCCAGCCCGCCTTGTTGGGGTCGTAGTACTTGGGAATGACCAGGTTCTCGAGCTTGTTGTAGAGGTCCGCCGCGTCTTCCGCGTCCGAGGCCGCCAGGTTTCCCGTTTCAGAGGACAGGGCGCCGATGGACCATCCCGTGAACCCTTCGATGTGTCCTTCGATCCACCAGCCGTCGAGGACGCTGAAATTCGGCACGCCGTTATGCGCGGCCTTCATGCCGCTTGTGCCCGAAGCCTCAAGGGGCCGCAGGGGGGTGTTGAGCCACACGTCAACGCCGGAGACGAGCTTGAGCGCAATGTCCATGTTGTACCCCGGAAGAAAGGCGATCTCCACCTTCCCCCTGAGCTGCTCACGGTACCGGTAGATGCCCTGGATCAGCTTTTTCCCCGGGTCGTCGTGGGGGTGCGCCTTGCCGGCATAGATGATCTGGAGCCTTCCTTTTTCGTTGATCTTCAGCAGCCTTTCGATATCGGAAAAAAGGAGGTGCGGCCGCTTATATGCCGTGGCGCGCCGCGCGAAGCCGAAGGTAAGGACATTCAGGTCCATGGCGATGCCTGTTGTCTGATGCACGTAGTCGAACAGTTTTCTCTTTGCCTCGCGGTGCGCCTCCCACAGTTCCAGCTCCGGAATGTTGCCGCTCCGGACAAAAAGCTCAGGCTCGTTTGCCCAGCCCGGGATGTACTTATCGAAAAGCTTTGCCATGTCCTCGCAGGTCCAGGTGAAGGTATGCACGCCGTTCGTGATGGCGTGGATGTGGTAGCCGGGGAACATGTGCTGCGAAACCTCGCCGTGCTTTTTTGCCACGCCGTTGATGTACTTGCTCAGGTTGAGGGCGAGGAGGGTCATGTTCAGATGGTCCTTGCCTGCGATGTCCCTGAGCACCTCGATGGGGATGAGCTCACCGAGCACCTGCTTCACGAGGGGATAGGGGAACTTATCATGGCCTGCCTCCACCGGCGTGTGAGTGGTGAAGACGCAAAGGTCGCGCACGCGTGCCACGTCCCAGACCGACCGTTCGTCCCATACACTCTCGATGTCGCGTTTGAACCGGAGAAGCAGTTCGAGAGCGAGAAAGGCGGCGTGCCCCTCGTTCATATGGTATTTCTTGATATGGAACTCAAGGGCGTGGAGCATCCGTACGCCGCCCATGCCGAGGACGACCTCCTGCTTGATCCGGTAGTTCAGGTCGCCGCCGTAGAGGTAATCGGTGATGCCCCGGTCCGCGGGAGCATTCTCCGGAAGGTCCGTATCCAGGAAGAGGATGGGAACTTTGCCGCCCGTGGGGCTTATGACCGGATACACCCATGCCTGGATATACACGTGCCGGCCCTCGATGGGCACTTTGACCTTTTCGGGCAGAAGGGTCATATACCGTGCGGGGTCCCAGGCCACCGGTTTTTCCAGCTGCCATCCGTTGGCGTCGATCTCCTGGTTGAAGTAGCCCTTCCGGCTCAACAGCGTCACGCCTACCATGGGGAGTTTGAGGTCCGCCGCGGACTTGATGGTGTCTCCCGCCAGGACCCCGAGGCCGCCGCTGTACGTCGGGATGTCGGTCTTGATGCCGATCTCCATGGAGAAATAGGCGATCATCGGCTCTGAGGTGAATTCGTGCAACTGGTTCATCGAGCGTTCTCCCTCTTGCTGCGAAACTGGAACAATCGTAACTACCCAGGTCCCCTGTAGCGCCCTCATTTACTGAGGGCGACTAATCGTCGGGGATAAACCCCGACGCTACAACCTTTTGTGACTTCTGCGTCTTTTTGCGGCTGACCTGAGTAGTTACGAACAATCTGCTAATCAGGTATTCAGGTAGAGCGCTCCGTTAGAGAGTTCGAGTTCTCCAACGGGGTACACCCCCTCAGAATCCGACGGCCTTCTCCAACGGAGTAAAGATAACAGAAACAAGTCTACATTTCAATAAGCATCTCCCTGACCGGAAGAACCGGCCCATTTTCCCCAGCCCGTGATATGCAGGCGGCCCGCCTCGCCCCGGGACCGCGTCACCGGTTACCCGCGATTTTCGCGGAACATCGGAATTGTTTGCCTTGACAATGCCTGCTGTTCCTTATATAAATGACAAAGGAGTCCTCTCTATGGTCTGCCCTCACTGGTTATCCGGTATTCTCTACAACCCCGTACGAAAGGCCTTTACAGACAGGCTTGCCGTCCTGCGCGAGTCCTGTATTCGAGAAAGTTCCGTCGTGCTCGAGGTAGGCGCGGGCAATGGTTTTTTCACCGAGGCGCTCGCCGGGAGCGCGCGGCTTGTATACGCCGTGGAGCTCCAGGAGCAAATGGCGCAAAAACTGAGGAAGCGGCTGAGCGGAAATCCCGGCAGCCACAAGGTGAAGATCCTGACCGGCGACATCGCCGCCATCGATGTGGCGGACGGCACGGTTGACGTCGGCTTCCTCTATTATGCGTTCCATGAAATGAACGATCCCGAGGGAGCGGCCGAACATATAGCGCGGGCCATAAAGCCGAAAGGCATCCTTGCCGTCTACGAACCAACCGTTGAGGTAAGCAGGCGGATGATGGAGCGGACGGTGGCATTGTTTGAACGTCAGGGCATGAAGAGGGAAGAGCGGCGTGACCGGTTCTTTACCCGCTTTGCCCTGTTGAGGAAAGAGTGAATGAAAACGACTTCGGAGATACACCGTGAATGCGGGGAGGATCTCTCGTGAAGGTGATCGCATTTAACGGAAGCCCCCGGAAAGGCGGCAATACGCAGCTGCTCTTACAGGAGGCCGTTCGAGGGGCGCGCGAGACGGGCGCCGAGGTGACGGTCTATACCCTGAACGAGCTGAACCTCAGGCCCTGTCAGAACTGCGGCTCCTGCGACGACACGGGCCGCTGCGTGCTCCGCGACGATATGCAGGCCATTCACCGGGACATCAGGGTCGCCGACAGGATCATCGTCGCCTCGCCCATATTCTTCTTCAGCGTCAGCGCCCAGACCAAGATCGTGATAGACCGCTGCCAGGCCTTCTGGGCGCAAAAGTATGTACATAAAAAACCGCTCCAGCCCGGCGCCTTCGGCCGAAAGGGGCTGCTGCTTCTGGTGGGAGGAATGAAGCTGAACGAGAAGAACCGGGGGTTTGAGTGCGCCGAAGTCACGGTCAGCGCCTTTTTCAGGACCATCAGCGTCCCGGAGCACGCGACGCTCTTCTACGATTCCGTGGATGCAAAGGGAGCGATCAAAGAGCATCCCACCGCATTGAACGAGGCGTATGAAGCGGGAAAGGTGCTTGTGCTTTAAACTCCAAATCCCAAATCACAAATCCCAAATAAATTTCAATAATCAAATTCAAAACTCCAAAAGCGCTTATGATTTGAAACTCAGAGCTTCAGCGCTTTTCGCGCCAGTTCGATAAGGCCGTAGACCTTCAGGTCGACGAGGATGCCTTCCGCCTGCGCCTTCCGCAGGAACTCGCCTACTTCCCCCAGGGGGACCTCGGTCACCTCGATAATCTCGTTGTCGTCTCCTCCGGCCTTGCCCACACGGTCCAGCCCCGTACAGAGGTACGCCCGGAGTATCTCCGTTGACGCGCCCGTGGAGATCGGCCCTTCTGCGAGGAACGAGAGCTCCTTCGCCGCCCAACCCGTCTCCTCGATAAGCTCCCGCTTTGCCGCTTCTTCCATGGACTCGCCGGGATCAACCAGCCCCGCGGGGAGTTCGATCACCTGCCGCCCCAGGGGGGGCCTGAACTGTCTTTCGAGCAGCACCGATTGCCCGGGCGTGACGGCGACCATCACCACGATGCCGCCGATGCCCACGCGCTCCACGGCCTCCCAGGTGCGCACCTTCTCATGAGCGTCGCGGTAGGTGATCCTGACGGCGCTCATGAAGCTGCCTTTCCAGACCGTTTCTTTTTTGATGATTTCCATGAGAGAAGCTTATTCCGCACTCCCCATTCCGCCTGTCTGCGTGCAGCGCACAACAGGCAGGCACTCCGCAATGCCGTTCACAGCCACTTCTTCATGTCCATCGTCAACGCCGCGGGGATGATGGTGTCCACTTCCCTGATTTTCCTGCGGCCCGCGGCCCGGTACAGCTCCAGAAGGATCTTGTCCTCTTCCTCGTAATTGTCGAGGATGGGAAGGTCCGCCTCGGGGATGTCTTTCTTGAAATAGCCGCATCCCTCGAGATGAACGGCGCGCCTTTTGCCGCGGATGGTGGGGCCGAAGATGCGGCAGATATGGGGGCGGTGGTCGTAGATCAGGCAGACGCCGTTCTCCAGGGCGGGGCAGAGGACCTTCGCCGAACGCCGGGAAACGACATCGATCGATTCGCCCGTCCTCAGGATGGGGTCTTTGCGGGAAAAGGCCTTCTTCTTCTCCAGAACATCGAGCTGTTCCTCACAGCGCTTCAGAATGCGCTCCCTGACCGGCGCGGACAGCTTCTTGACCGCCGAGCGAAGATAGAGCGCGTCCATGAGCGTGATGTCGAAGAAGCCCACTGAGCAGCACTCATGGCATCCGCGCTTGCACGTTACCTCGTGCTTTCTCGCCGCATCGGCAAAGAGCTCGCTGGACGCCCTGAGAAATTTCCCATACTTTTTGACGATGTGGTCCATGCGGTCTCTGCCTTTCACTGACGGTGGATTGGATTATACTCGGAGGGTGCGCCGGGAGTCAAGTCCAAACCCGGAGCCTAAGCCAGGAGCCTGACGAGTCCCGCCAGAAAGACCAGAAAGACCGGAGCGTACATCAGACGGTAGGTCCCTGCCATGTCGGCGTTGAAGTACCGCACCGTCAACAGCAGGCAGAGGTGCGTGGGCGAGAGCATCACCCCCGCAAAACCGCTGGCAAAGGCAAAGGTGACGGCGGCCGGATCAGGGCTCCCGCCCATCATGGCCGCAATGATGGGAAACGTGGAGCCTACAAAGCCCACGGTGAGGCCCGTGAGGAGCCCGACCGTAAACGGCAGGGCGAAGAGGATGACCGCGGGCGGGAGGCCGCTCCGGGTGAAAAAAGCGGGCAGGGCGTCGATGGCTCCCGAGGCCTCCAGCATGCCCTTGAAGACCATGATGCCGATCACCATCAGGATGACGTTGATGGAAAGGCTTTCACGGAGCGTGACCGCAATCTCCCGGAATGAGTATCGGTAGATAAGGAACAGGGCGGCCACGATGGACGTCATCGCGACGGCAAGATTGATCTTGAACACAATGACCATGACGAGAGACGCTGTAATGGGCAGAAGAGACACGAAGAGGGTCTTTACGGCGGCCATGTCCCGTTTGCCGGGGACCGCTTCCTTCGGCACGCCTTGAAAGCCGAGGAGCGCGCCGACGCCGATGACCGCAAGGGGCAGCGGAAGCTGCGATAACAGGAGCGAGTTGAGCGGCAGCCTGGTGACAGCCGCGGCAAGGACGACGCCGGGGTAGAGCGGCGAGACGTACTCCCAGATGTGCCGGAACCAGTAGTTGATGAAGGCCTTGCGTTCGGGCGTGATGGAGGATCGGCCGGCCACTTCCTGCACCATGGGGGCCGAGAAGGCGGCGCCGCCGGCCGACGGCAGCAGCCCGATCACGCCGGGGAGCACGGCCATGGACACGCGCCGGTCGCGGACGACGATATTGAGCGACTCCGTCATGCGCTTGAGCACGCCCCGCTTCCTGATGATGTTCTCCAGGACCATGATGAGCGCAAGCGCCGTGATAAGGCCGATGGTCACCATGTCCATCGTGGATGCGAACGCGACCCGGATCTGCTGGACCGGTCCCATGCGGTAAAGCGAGCCGAGCAGGACCGCGCCGCAGAGCATCACGAGCCCCAGGTTCCAGCGCCTGCGCAGGAGGAGAACGATGAGCCCGAAGGCCGCGCCGATCTTGAGCAGATCGATCATCTCACATATACCTCGCTCAGATAAAAGAGGACCGCCGCCCTGATGGAGTACCGGTCCATGCGCCATTCGTCGGGGAGCGGCTGAAAGGGCGCCGAGGCCCGGATGGAGCGGAGCGCCTCGTCGTCGAGGATCTTGTAGCCCGAGGATTTCAGGAGTTCCAGGGCGCCGAGTGAGCCGTCCTTCATGATGTCGAACCGTATGTAGAGCACGCCCTGGAGCCCTGACAGGGCCGCAAGCTCAGGGTAGCGCAGGGTGCTCTCAACTTTGACCTTGAGCCACCGGTTATAGGAGATGAACTTGAACTCGTCCGTATCGAGCGTTACCGATTCATCTCCCGGCCGTTTCCCCGGCATGCCTTTCCGGGCGAGTTCATCGATGTCCCGCTGGGTCAGGAAGGGGAGCGGACCCTGTTCCTTCTTCGTCGTTCCCTTGTCCGTCTTTCCCCGGTCCTGCCCCTCGGGCCGTCCCAGTCCCGGAAGGGTCCGGGGAAGCCTTACCTCGTCGCTCCCGCCGAATTTCCCGGGCGTTGGGACGCTCCTCTCGGGCTGGGGAAGCGGCCGCGCTACCGGCGGCAGCCTCTTGAGCGTTTCCGGCGGCAGGTTCACGATGCGCACCGGGGTCGCCGCCGGAAGCGGCGTTTCCGCGGACGGCGCCAGGAAAAAAGCGGTCGCGATCACCAGCGCGTGGAAGGCGATGGAGAGGAGCAGGGATATCGTGAACTGTAAATGCCGGGGCATGAGATTATGATTTCAAAATGCAGAAAGCAAAAGCAAAGTCAAAAGCGTCTCTCGCAAAGCGCGCAAAGGCCGCAAAGGAAACCCTTAACTTCCGGTTTTAAAATTTGAAACGTGCATTTTTCATTTTGCAATAAGTCCTTGCATCCTGTCCGACACGTCCCTGAGGAGCTTCAGGATCGCCTCGGCCTTTTCCGGCGTGAGGCTGCCCATGCCGCAGGACGGCGTGATCAGGCACTGGCGGAGCACCGTCGTTCTGTCCACGCCTTCCTTCTCAAGGCGCTTCATGCCTGTTTCGAGCCTGGCGATGAGCCCCTCCGCGGTCTCGCCGACGGTGAATGCGCTCGTGGGAACGATGCCCCAGGCCAGGGCCCCGCCGCGGTCGTAGAACTTTCTGATGTCTCCGGGGTAGAGCAGGACCTTCTCCAGGTACCCGAAGGCGTCGAAGTTCACGATGTCCGCCTTCGTGTTGAAGATCATGGGCCAGTCGGCGTTGCCGCAGCAGTGGATGCCGGCGATGCCGCCGAGCTCATGGACCGTGTCGATGATCTCGTCCAGTTTTTCCGCCACCAGCGCCGGAGACGCGGCCGAGAAGGCGGAGCCCAGGGACTCCATGGCGGGCTCGTCGATGAAGATGATGACGGGTTTGCCGAAGGGCTTCAGCGTCTCGATCTGCCACGCCGCCTTCATGGCAAGGCCCTTCACCACGGCGTCGAACATCACGTCGTTGTGAATAATGTCCTTGCCGGTCTCATCGCGCACCGAGGTGCCGTAGGTGAGGGGGCCGGTGATGTGGCCCTTGAGGAACCGCGCGCGGGGCGGAAGGCCCTTCTTCAGAGCGCGCAGGAATCCGTAGAATCCGGCGGCATACTCTTCCGATATCCTGAAGAAGGCATAGTCCTTCTCGAGGTACCGCTCAAAAAATTTCTCCAATTCCGGCGTGAGGTCCCGCGACGTGTCGAAGTAAAAGCGCTTCTTCACGCCGTCGACCTTCAGACCGGGCAGGGACTCAGTGTACTGGCCGTCCATGTGCTCCCGGAAATCCTTCTGCGGGAGCTGCGGCCAGATGGGCGCTTCGGGAATATACCTCAGCGACAGTTCCGCCGCCGCATCAGGGTCCGTGATCGGCAGGCTGCCGATGCCGGTGGCGATGCAGTTGAAGTCAATGGTCATGGTTTTGTTCCTTCCCCAATGGATTTTTTATTATATATTCATCAAGCCCAAAAAACAACTTAAATTGCATTTTCTCTTTACAGGGGCGTGCCGAACCTGTTACTATCCCTCCCATGAAGTACGGCGAGAAGGCGATAAAAGAGGCGGAGCTTGAGCTCTGGGAGAACGCCTGTCCCGACAGGGACTATGTCATCGACATCTCCTTTCCCGAGTTCACCTGTCTCTGCCCGCGCTCGGGGTATCCCGATTTCGCCACCATCAAGATAACCTACGTTCCCGACAAAAAGGTGGTGGAGCTCAAGAGCCTGAAGCTCTACCTGAACGGCTTCCGGGACCAGAGCATCTCACACGAGGCGGTGACGAACGTCATCTTCGACGCGTTGAAGAAGAACCTCGGCCCCCGGCGCCTTGAGGTGGTGGGCGATTTCAACGCGCGGGGAAATGTAAAGACCGTCATCCGCGTCACCCTTTAGCCTCCGGCACGTTTCCGGGCCAAAAGGACCCTTCCCCGCCCTCTCCCGGCGGCCCCTGAGAAGGACCGGTCCCGCCGCAGGTACGACGAGCCGGGACGCCGCGGAAAGCCCTTGACTAATCCATGCCTCCGTGATATGAATGAGCGTCCGTTCATCGAGCAATCGCTGCCAGGGAGGATCGCAATGAAGATCATGCCAAAGGTGTTGCAAATCGCACTTCTGTCCTTATTCGTCGTACCGGTTTCCGCACAGGCCCAGCCCGCTCCCGAGTCATTCGCGCCGCTCGTCAAGAAAGAGACGCCGTCGGTGGTGAACATTTCCACCCGGCAGGTGGTGAAGGTGCGGCAGCAGTCTCCCTTCGGAGACCCCCAGATGGACCAGTTCTTCAACCGCTTCTTCGGCAACGCGCCCCAGCGCGAGCAGGTGCGGCAGAGCCTCGGGTCCGGTTTCATTATCAGTAGCGACGGCTATATCCTGACGAACAATCACGTGGTAGGGCAGGCCTCAGACATAAAAGTCGCCTTTGCCGAGGGCCGGGTGCTCGATGCCAAACTCATCGGCAAGGCGGAGGAGATCGACATTGCCCTGATCAAGGTAAATGCAACAGACCTTCCTGCGGTGACGCTGGGGGATTCCAATGCCCTCGATGTCGGTGACTGGGTCGTGGCCATAGGGAACCCCTTCGGCTTGTCACAGACGGTGACAGCGGGGATAGTGTCCGCAAAAGGCCGCGTCATCGGCGCGGGGCCCTACGACGACCTGATCCAGACCGATGCTGCCATCAACCCCGGGAACAGCGGCGGCCCCCTGTTCAACACGAAGGGCGAGGTGGTGGGGATCAACACGATGATTCTCGCGAAGGGCCAAAACCTGGGATTTGCCGTTCCCATCAACATGGTGAAAGAAATATTGCCGTCCATCAAGGCCAAAGGCAGGCCCGACCTGGGATGGCTGGGTGTGGATGCGCGGCCGGTGACACAGGATATCGCTGAGGCACTCGGCTTCCCCGAACAGATCGGCGCCATCATCAAGTCTGTGGCAAAGGGGAGCCCCGCAGCCAAGGCAGGCCTGCTTCGCGGCGACGTGATCGTCGAACTTGACGGTAAGAAGATACTCGAACCCGCCGAACTTCCCCGGATGATTGCTTTCGGCCACATCGGCAAGACGGTGACCCTCAAGGTCCTGCGCCAGGGCAAGCCCGTGGAGATCAAAGTCGTTGTGGAGTTGATGCCGGAACAGAAGCAGCAGCAGTGATAACTCGATTGCGGAATGCGGATTGCACCCCGCTCTTGCGATAACGCGGGTGCAGGCGGAATGCGGAATGATAAATTTTGGGTTCCCAATCCCCAATCCAAAATCCCCAATCCAAAATTGGAGTAAATCATGTTCGGTCTTGGAATCCCGGAGCTGGTCGTCATTTTCGTCATCGCCCTCATCGTCTTCGGCCCGAAGAAGCTGCCCGACCTGGGCAAGGCGCTGGGCCGCGGCCTCGCCGAGTTCAAGCGTGCGACGCAGGACGTCAAGGAATCCATCGAGTCGGAGGTCCGGAGCGCCGAGCGTTCCATCGATGTGGAGAAGATCAGGCAGAACGTAGAGGGCACGGAGAAGGAAAACAAAGAACAGGCGGAGAAGAAGGAAACAGATGGCGACGGAAACGCCTAACGGAGAGGACCGGATGTCCTTCTGGGGACATCTGGAGGAGCTCAGAAAGCGGATCGTGTATTCCCTCATCGCCCTGGCGATCGGGTTCGGGGCCTGCTTCAACTATTCCGAGGACATCCTCGAGCTCCTCATGAAGCCCATGAACATGAAGGTGGGCTTCCACGGGAGCTTTCCTTATATATATTTTACGCCCAACGAGGTCACGCAGCAGCTCTACTTTTCCACGCTTACCGAGCCCTTTATGTCCCATCTGAAGATCGCCTTCGTGGCCGGTCTGATCTTGGTTATTCCTGCGCTTCTCTATCAGGTGTGGAAATTCATTTCACCCGGCCTCCTGCCGCGGGAGCGCAAGTATGCCGGACAGTTCGTGTTCTTTTCCACGCTGTTTTTCGCGACGGGCGTTCTGTTCTGTTATTTTCTTCTCCTGCCGTTCGCCGTTCCCTTTCTCATCGGCTACAAGACCGAACACCTGACGGCTATCATCAAGATCGGCGAGTATATCGACTTCACCCTCAAATTCCTGCTCGGCGCCGGGGCGGTCTTCGAACTCCCCCTCGTCCTGGTCCTCCTGGGCCGCATGGGGATCATCGGCTACGCAGCGCTCGCAAAATTCCGAAAGTATGCTTTCCTTATTTCCTTCATTCTCGGCGCCATCATCACGCCCACGCCCGATGTGTTCAACATGGCCATGATGTCCATTCCCATTTACCTGCTCTACGAGATCGGCATTCTCGGCGTCCGGATGTTCGGAAGGAAGAAGGACCCGGAGTCCACGGACCTCACGGAGACGTAACTATTTCGGATTGCGGAATGGGGAATGAAAAATCAATGCGGATATTCTCCTTCGTCGCAGCGTCGTCCAACAGCGGCAAGACCACGCTCATCGAGAAAGTGGTAAGGATACTTACGGCCCGGGGCCTGCGCGTGGCCGTGATAAAACACGCCTCGAAAGGCTTCGACCTGGACCAGCCGGGCAAGGACTCATGGAGGTTTCAGCAGGCCGGGGCGCATACGGTCATCCTCCTCGGACCGGACAGGATGGCGCTCATCAAAAAGCTCGACGAGACGCCCTCCCTGGATGACCTTGACCTGTTTGCCGCAGACGTTGATATCGTCATTCACGAAGGCTTCAAGAAGGCCGGGACGAACAGGATCGAAGTGTTCCGCCGGGGCGCATCAGGGGACCGGCCGCTCTGCCTGGACGACGGCTCCTATCTTGCACTCGTCAGCGACCAGCCGTTCAGTGTCGCCATTCCACGGTTCGACCTGAATGACGCCGAGGGAGTAGCTGATTTCATCGTTCAAAAGACCGGTCTGTCGCGCCGCTGACCGCCGCGGGCATCGCGTTTTATACCGTGGGCGGCGATGATTTCCTGTTCGTGATTTCCCCGCGTGTTCCTGCCTTCCCCCCGGAGAGGCCGGTACTCCCCGGCCCGAAGCCGTGCCATTTTGGAGTTGCATCTTCATGCCCGGCTTTGTATAATAGCTCTGATATGCTTACGGGCTACAATACCGACTTTAAGTTTCAGGGCAAGGTCTATCACGTACAGACGGAAGACGGGGGCGCCAACAGTCCTTATATCACTTCTCTGCTCTATCACCAGGGGGCGATCCTGGCCTCGCGCAAGACCAGCTATACCGACATCATCAAGGCAGACTGCCTCGATGAAGTGGTGCGCGAGCTCATGGTCGAGCAGCACAAGCAGATGATCCGTGACCTCATGCAGAACAAGCTCGAGGTCCAGAAGGCGCCGCTCCAGGCCGCACCCGAGCCCCTGTCGGCGCCAAGGCCGGCCCCGATGAAGGAACAAGCGCCTCCTGTCCAGGCGGTCAAACCGCAGGCCCCGAAAGGGGGGCCGGCTGACGAGAAGAGCCTTGACGAGATCATTCTCGACTTTCTGGCGCAGGAAGAGAAGGCGCGGGGCCAGAAGAAATAAGGCAACCATTTTGCCGCGAATTGACGCGAATGTTCACGAAGGAAAAAATCAAGGCACGTGGACTCCTGTTCGTGTCCGTTCGTGAGATTTCGCGGCTGATAGTATGTGTCGTACGGAGGTCGCTGCATGGGAATTACGCAGGAGCAGTTACAGGCGCTCAAAGACAGGGCGAGGCGGATGCGGATCGACATCCTGAAAGCGCTGTCCGGGTGCGGTTCAGGCCACACCGGCGGGAGCCTGTCGGCCGCCGACATGGTCGCCGCGCTCTACTTTTATAAGATGAAGTATGACCCCAAAAAGCCGGACTGGAAGGGAAGAGATAATTTCATCCTGTCCAAAGGCCACGCAGCGCCGCTCCTGTATACCGTGCTGGCCCACGCCGGGTTTTTCGATCCGGCCGAGTTGTGCACGCTCAGGCGCCTCGGGTCCCGCCTGCAGGGCCATCCGGACAGCAAACACCTGCCGGGAGTGGAGATCTCGACGGGGTCCCTCGGCCAGGGCCTGTCCGTGGCGAACGGCCTCGCCCTGGCGCACAGGCTCGACAAAGCCCCGAACCGCGTGTACGCCGTCCTCGGCGACGGCGAGCTCCAGGAAGGCCAGGTGTGGGAAGCGGCCATGACCGCGGCGCATTACAAGCTCGATAACCTTTGCGCCCTCATCGACAACAACGGCCTCCAGATCGACGGCCCGGTAGCCAAGGTGATGGGTGTGGAGCCGATCACGGACAAGTGGCGTTCCTTCGGCTGGGAGGTGTTCGACATCGACGGCCACGACATGGGACAGATCGTTGCCGCGCTCGATAAGGCGGACGCCGTAAAGGGAAAGCCCACGGCAATCGTCTGCCGCACGGTGAAAGGCAAAGGCGTCTCCCTCTTCGAGGGCAAGGTTGAGTACCACGGCGCCGCGCCGTCCAAGGAAGAGCTCGCGGTCGCCATGAAGGAGCTTGATGAAGCAGTGTGTAAGTAAGAAAACGCAGAGGGCATAGCGCAGAGGGCCAAGTGTAAAAGATTTTACGCTATGCGCCATGCTCCATGCGCTCTGCGCTTAAATACGGGAGGAATCGTGACGCTGAACGTTGCTACGAGAGACGCATACGGGGACGCGCTGGTGAACCTGGGAAAGAAGCGGAACGACGTGGTGGTGCTGGACGCGGACCTGTCGGGATCGACGAAGACGTCGAAATTTGCGAAGGCGTTCCCCGAGAGGTTCTTTAACATCGGGATAGCCGAGCAGGACATGATGGGGACGGCCGCGGGGCTCGCGGTGGGCGGGAAGCTCCCGTTCGCGAGCACCTTCGCGGTCTTCGCCACCGGACGGGCATGGGAGCAGATCCGGCAGTCCATCTGCTATCCCAACCTGAACGTGAAGATCGTGGCCAGCCACGCCGGGGTCACGGTGGGCGAGGACGGCGGCTCTCATCAGTCGGTCGAGGACATCGCGGTGATGCGGGTGCTCCCGCACATGACCGTGATCGTCCCGGCTGACGGCGTGGAGACGACACAAGCCATCGAGGCCGTGGCCGAGCATAAAGGCCCGTGCTACGTGCGGACCGGCAGGAACAAGGTCCCGACGCTCTTCGGCCCCGACTACGCATTCAAGATCGGGAAGGCCCACGTTTTCCATGAAGGAAAGGACGCGGCCATCATCGCCGCGGGCATTATGACGGCCGAGGCCCTCAAGGCGCGCGACATCCTGAAGGCCGAGGGGATCGACGCGGGGGTGATCAACATGTCCACGATCAAGCCCCTCGATACCGGGGCGGTCCTTGAAGCGGCCAGGCGGTGCGGCGCCATTGTCACCGCGGAGGAGCATTCCATCATCGGCGGCCTGGGCGGCGCCGTGGCCGAGGCGCTCTCCGAGTCCGCCCCCGCGCCTCTCGTGCGTGTAGGCATCAAGGACGTTTTCGGCAGCTCCGGAGACTGCGACGGGCTCATGAAGCACTACGGTCTGTCCGCCGGGGACATCGCTGCGGCGGTCAGGGAAGTCATCAAAAAGAAGAAACGCTGAGACGTTTCCGGCGCAGAGGATCGCTTTGCGGCACAGTCGCGATGGACGCTAAGAAGGATTACGTGAAGAGGCCTGCCGTTTCGGCCTGTGCGGCCCGGCGGTCCGGTTCTCTTGCAGGTCCCGGCTTGTCCGCGCATGATTCCGAGATTTCGGGTTTGTCTAAAAGATGATCCAACTGCACCGGGTGACAAAATACTATGAAGGCGTCCCTGCCCTGCGCGACGTCAGTTTTACCGTTGAAAAGGGCGAATTTGCCTTCGTGACCGGGATGAGCGGCGCGGGCAAGACCACGCTCCTCAAGATACTCTACTGCGCGGAACGAGCGGACGAGGGGCAGATCATCATCCAGGGCATGAACATCTTCCGGCTTAATCCCTCCAGCATCCCCTACCTCAGACGGAACATGGGGTTCGTATTCCAGGACTACAAGCTCCTCCCGCACAAGACCGTGTTCGACAATATCGCCCTTGCGCTCAAGGTGGTGGGTGCGCCCTACGGCGATATCGAGCGGCGGGCCTACGTGGTCCTCAAAAAAGTGGGCATGGAGAACAAGCGTCACCTCACCCCGCCCAAGCTGTCCGGCGGCGAGCAGCAGCGGGTGGCCATCGCCCGCGCTCTCGTGAACGAGCCCCAGGTGCTCCTTGCCGATGAGCCCACGGGCAACCTTGATCCGCAGAGCGGACACGACATCTTCCGGCTGTTCAAAGACATCAATATGAAAGGCACGACCGTTCTTGTCGCCACGCACGACTGGGAAACGGTGAAAAAAATGCAGCGGCGGATCATTACGATGGAGCGGGGAAGGGTCACTGATGATGGGAAGCGTTTCGGCCGGCCGCCGGCGCCGGCGGACCTGTCCGGAGCAAAGGCGAAGTAGGCCGCATTATTTCCGGGCGCAGAGCGCCGATTCCAAAGGAATGCGAGGTTTCGAACAGGGCAATGAAGGGCTACGGTCTCTTCTACTATATAGCGGAAGCCTTCCGGGGACTGCGGTCCAACAGCGTTGTGAACGTGCTGGCCCTGGGAACGATCACCATGGCCATGCTCATCGTGGGGGTGTTCCTGCTCGCGTTCTTTAACCTCAGGGGGGCCGTCAACACACTGGGCGAACGGCTTGAAATGTCGGTGTACCTGCGGGACGGCACCACGCAGCAGGAACGGGAATACCTTCTTACCATCCTCAAGTCCGAGCGGGGCGTGAAAAAAGTGTCCTATCTGTCCAGGGCCCAGGCCCTGGAGCTGTTTAAGCGGGAACTGAAGGGCCAGGAGGCGCTTATTGAAGGGCTTGGAGAGAACCCGCTCCCGGACTCCTATGAGGTAAGCATCGATCAGGAGTATGCCGATGCAGCGAAGCTCGAGGCCATGGCGAAAAAGTTCTCCACCCTTCCCGGCGTGGAAGACGTGTCCTACGGCAGGCAGGGTGTTGAGGCCCTCGCGGGCCTGCTCAGGCTCGTCGTGTACGGCGGCACGGCGCTGGCGGTCTTTCTCGGCGTGACGGTGGTGTTCATCATCTCCAACTCGGTACGCCTGGCGCTCTACTCACGGGGGCAGGAAATAGAGCTCATGCAGTGGATCGGCGCCACGCGGGGGTTCATCCAGGGGCCGTTCCTCATCGAGGGCATGCTCCTTGCCATGTTCGGCGCCGCGCTCGCCGTGGGGGTGCTTGCGGGGATCTATTATTCACTCCCGCAGATCGCCGTCGTGTTCCTTTCCGGTCCGAACGGTCTGGACTTTCTTCCTCCTCCGGTGGTAGCATATATGGTTGCAGGCGGAGGGCTCCTCGGTCTCTCGGGCGCCAAGGTATCTGTGGACAGGTTCCTGGAGTAGGAGGGAGCTTGCCTGTTGCGGCGCAGGACCCGGGCAGCGCCAGAGAACGGGCCGGGCTTCCTGCAGTGGAGTTCCAGCAGAACGTTCGACCTGACAGGAGAAAACAGCGGTTCTCACGCAGTCCCTGCAGGTCCATGGTGATCCCGGAAGAGCATGAACAGTCCTGCCATACGCACTCTTGCCGTCCTGGCGCTCGTTGCCGGCTTCGCGATGCCTGCCGCAGCGGGCGCCGATGAGGTTGCCGGCAAGAAAAAAGAACTGCAGCGCATCAAGCGCGAGATGCAGGAAAAGAAGCGGGAGATCGAACGGGCCGACCGAAAGGAGCGTTCGGTCCTGGCGGACAGGGAGCGGATCGACCGCGCGATCCAGGCGGGGGACTCGGAGCTTGCCGACCAGCAGCGGCGGCTCCGGGAGGCCGAGGCGGCGCTTCAGGATGTTGAGCAGTATAATTCGCAGGTAGGGGCAGACCTGTCGCGGCTGAAGTGGCTCTATCGGGAGCGGGTGCGGGCGCTCTATAAAACAGGCCGTCTCGGGTACGCGGCGGCCGTGCTCACCTCGGAACACGCTTCGGGCGCGCTGAAGCGGGTAAAGTACCTGGCTGCCATCATTCGGCGGGACCATGAGCTGCTCGCCGACTACCGGAACACCCTCGACCGGCTTGTCGCGCGGCAGACGGAGGCGGCAAACAGAAAAGAAGAGATCATCCGCCGCAAACAGGCGATAGAAGCCAAGAAAAAGGACCTGGAGTCCCAGAAGAAAAAAAGATCGGACTTGCTCGCGAGCGTGCGGAAGGAAAAAGGGTTGTACGAGCAGACCCTGCGCGAGCTCGAGGAATCTTCCGCCTCCCTGTGGGCCATGATCAGGAAGGCCGAGCAGGAGAAGAAGAAGGCGGCCCGGGCCCGGAGATCGCCGAAATCGGGCGCGGGCGCACAGACCGCGAAGACCGAAGCACGGCGGTCGGCGCCCGCTGCCGGAAGAGGGGTGCTCCCCTGGCCGGTGGACGGACAGGTGGTTTCCCGGTTCGGCATGCAGCATCATCCGCAGTTCGGGACCACGGTGTTCCGGCGGGGAATTGAGATCGAAGCGCGCCCCGGAGAGCAGGTGCGGGCCGTGGACGACGGGCAGGTGGCATGGGCGGACTGGTACAAGGGGTACGGAAAGCTCATGATCCTCGAGCACGGATCGGGGTTCTACTCCCTGTACGGATACCTGTCCCGCCTCGACCTGCACAAGGGCGACCGGGTCGCCGGGGGGCAGGTCCTCGGGCTTGCCGGCGATACGGGCAGCATGAAAGGGCCGCGGTTATATTTTGAAATACGCCGCAACGGCGAGGCGCAGGACCCTCTCCAGTGGCTGGCGAAGAGATAGGCAAACTGGAGACGCACTATGCAGATCTATACGGAGGACGGGGATATGATACGGATCAACAAGAAGAAATTTTTATTTATGGCCCTCGTGCTGATCTTGTCGGGCATTCTGATCGGCCAGGGGCTGGTGCAGGCGAAGTCCGACACGTACGACGAGCTCAAGGCCTTCACCCAGGCGCTGGAACTGATCAAGCGCAATTACGTTGAGGATCCGAATGCCAGGGAGATCATCCAGGGGGCGATCCGGGGGATGGTCTCGAGCCTCGACCCGCACTCGTCATTCATGGCGGAGCGGGCGTATAAAGAGATGGACATGGACATCCGGGGAGAGTTCCAGGGAGTCGGCATCCAGATCGGGCTCAAGAATTCCCAGCTGACGGTGATTGCTCCCATTGAGGACACGCCCGCGGACCGGGCAGGGCTGGCGGCGGCGGACAAGATCCTCAAGATCAACGACGAATGGACCAAGGACATGACCATTGAAGAGGCCGTCGACAGGATGCGCGGCCCCAAGGGCACCCCGGTGCGGCTCCTCATTCACCGCGAGGGATGGGAAAAGCCGCGGGAGTTCAAGATCATCCGCGACGTGATCAAGGTGCAGAGCGTAAAAGCACGGATGCTCGACAGCGAGATCGGATATATCAAGATAACTCAGTTCCAGGGGCTGACGGGAGCGGAGATGGAGAAGGCCCTCAAAAAACTCATGGACACGGGCATGAAACAGCTTGTCCTTGATCTCCGGAACGACCCGGGCGGCCTCCTCGACTCATCGGTTGACGTGAGCAGCATGTTCCTGCCCAAGGACAAACTGGTGGTCTACCTGCAGGGCCGGAACGCGTCGGAGCGCAAGGACTATCTGAGCACCGGCTCCACCCTCTACCGGGAGTACCCTGTGGTGGTGCTGGTGAACGCAGGGAGCGCCAGCGCGTCGGAGATCGTGGCGGGCGCGCTCCAGGATTCCAAACGCGCCGTGATCGTGGGCACGCAGACCTTCGGCAAGGGATCGGTCCAGACCGTGTTCCCCCTGGAAGGCGGAACGGGCCTGAGGCTTACCACGGCAAAGTACTACACGCCGAGCGGACGCTCGATCCAGAACGTCGGCATCACACCGGACATCGAAGTGAAATTGCCCACGGTCAAGGAGCCCAAGGACGGCGAAGCGGTGCATGTGGTCGTGCGCGAGAAGGACCTCGACCGGCACTTGAAGAACGAGTCGTCAAAGGACGAGAAGAAAAAGGAGCGTTCTTCCGGTGAAGAGCTCATGATGGAAATGGTGCCGAAGGAGGACAAGGACGACATCCAGCTCCAGAAGGCCATCGAGATACTGAAGTCGGGTAACATTTTTAAAAATATCCCTCTGGTAGGGAAAAAAGAAAAATAATCGTAACTACTCAGGTCACCCACTTCGCTTCGGCGCAAGGCGCACCGGCGCGCTATTGCCCTTCACCCTGTCGCTACCCGTACCCGCAGCGCTTTCGCTGCGCATGCGCTGTTTTGGCTGAAGCGGCGGTGCCATGACGGTCTTGGCGCGCTTTTTTGCGCCTGTGCTCAGTGGCAGACCTGAGTAGTTACAAATAATCTTCAGCCGCTTTTGGCGATCCAGTAACATTTTGAAAAGGCAGGGATTTATTCCCTGCCTTTTTTGTTTTTATAAATTGCTTAAAACCTCAGCTTTATCGAGATTTCCGGTTAATTCAGACTCAAATCTCTTAAGAACGCCAAAAAAAGGGGAAATCAGGGTTTGCAATTTACCCTGCCAAACCCTATATTAGCACTCGCCTTATTTGAGTGCTAACTTGTGCTGAAATAAGAATCATCAAAACTATCTCTATCTATCAAGAAAGGAGTTGAACCTATGGGTACCAAATTCAAGCCGTTGAAGGACAGGGTGTTCGTGAGCTACACTGCGGAGCTGGAAAAGACCGCGGGAGGGCTCTACATCCCCGAAACAGCAAAGGAGAAGCCGCAGAGCGGCAAGGTGGAGGCCGTCGGTGATGAAGTGAAGCAGCTCAAGGTCGGCGACACGATCCTTTTCGACCGTTACTCGGGCTCCAAGATCAACATAGACAACGTGGAATACCTGATCATTAAAGAAGAAGACATTTTGGGCATACTGGCGGGTTGATGTTTTCCCGCCCGTTTCCCAGGGAGTACCCGGCGTATTCGGCTACCATGAACGATGAATCCCCAAGGAGGAAATAAATATGGCAAAACAACTTATGTTCGACCAGGATGCGCGAGCGAGCATCCTGAAGGGTGTTAACGTCTTGACGGATGCCGTGAAGGCAACGCTCGGCCCCAAGGGCCGCAACGTGATGATCGACAAGAAATTCGGCGCGCCGACGATCACCAAGGACGGCGTGACCGTGGCAAAGGAAATTGAGCTGAAGGACCCTTATGAGAACATGGGCGCACAGCTCGTGCGCGAAGTGGCATCCAAGACCTCGGACGTGGCCGGCGACGGCACCACGACGGCAACGGTCCTGGCCCAGGCCATCTACCGCGAAGGAATGAAGAACGTGACCGCCGGCGCCAACCCCATGGACCTGAAGCGCGGCATAGAGAAGGCCGTTGCAGCGGTCATCGAGAACCTGAAGAAGATTTCCAAACCGGTCGTTGACAAGAAGGAGATCTCCCAGGTCGGCAGCATCTCCGCGAACAGCGACGCGACCATCGGTGACCTCATTGCCGAGGCCGTGGACAAGGTGGGCAAGGACGGCGTGATCACCGTGGAAGAGGCAAAGAGCATGAGCACCAGCCTCGACGTGGTCGAGGGTATGCAGTTCGACCGGGGCTACATCTCGCCTTATTTCGTGACCAATGCCGAGAAGATGGAGGCCGTTCTCGAGAACGCCTACCTCCTGCTCTCGGAGAAGAAGATCTCGAACATGAAGGACCTGCTCCCGATCCTCGAGCAGACCGCCAAGATGGGCGCGCCCATGGTGATCATCGCCGAGGACGTCGAGGGCGAGGCCCTTGCGACCCTCGTGGTGAACAAGCTGCGCGGCACGCTCCAGGTCTGCGCGGTCAAGGCGCCGGGCTTCGGCGACCGCCGCAAGGCAATGCTCGAGGACCTCGCGATCCTGACCGGAGGCCAGGTGATCTCCGAAGATCTCGGCATCAAGCTCGAGAGCGTGAAGATCACGGACCTCGGCCGCGCCAAGAAGATCACCGTGGACAAGGACAACACGACCATCGTTGAGGGCGCAGGCAAGACCGAGGCGATCCAGGGCCGCGTGAAGCAGGTCAAGGCGCAGATCGCGGAGACCACCTCCGACTACGACAAAGAGAAGCTCCAGGAGCGGCTCGCCAAGATCGTGGGCGGCGTGGCCGTCATCAACGTCGGCGCGGCAACCGAGACGGAAATGAAGGAAAAGAAGGCACGTGTCGAGGACGCGCTCCATGCGACCCGCGCGGCCATGGAAGAAGGCATCGTTGCAGGCGGCGGCGTGGCGCTGCTCCGCTGCATCCCGGTGCTCGACAAGATGAAGCTCTCCGGCGACGAGCAGATCGGCGTCAACATCGTGAAGAAGGCGCTGGAGGAGCCGATCCGCCAGATCGTGAACAACGCAGGCCTCGAGCCGTCGGTGATCGTGGACAAGGTGAAGTCCAGCGACAAGCCGAACCTCGGCTTCGACGCCCAGAAGGAAGAGTACATCGACATGCTCCAGGCCGGCATCATCGACCCGACCAAGGTGACCCGGTCCGCGCTCCAGAACGCGGCCTCCGTGGCGAGCCTCATGCTCACGACGGAAGTCATGATCACCGATCTGCCCGAAGAGAAGGGCGGCGGAATGCCCGGCGGTATGGGCGGCATGGGAGGAATGGGCGGTATGGGCGGCGGGATGTACTAAGAGGTAAGAAGCTTGAAGATACATCAGCTCAAAAGAAACTGATCGGAAAGGCTGGCGGGGGACATCTCTGCCAGCCTTTTTTTGCTGTACGCTCACACAGGATATATCCTTGAACCCGTGAATTTGTTACCGAGGAGGTCTTCCATGAAATTCATCCTGCCCTTGATGATGTTCGCGCTTCTTGCCCTTCCCGCGATCGCCCAGGAAGCATTTGAAAAGGACGTGATCAAGACATCCGCCGGCGATCTCGAGATCACCTTCATTGGACACGGATCGCTCATGATGAAGTTTGGCAGCAGGACCATCCATGTCGATCCCTTCGGCAAGCTTGCCGATTACACGAAACTGCCGAAGGCCGATCTGGTCCTCATCACCCATGAGCATCAGGACCATCTCGATCCCGCGGCCATAGGCGCCATCCGAACCATGGACACAACGGTGGTGCTGACCGAGAAATGCGTGGAGAAGTTGTCCGGCGGCACGGTCATGAAGAACGGCGATGTGCAGACGGTCCTCGGCATAAAGATAGAGGCAGTCCCGTCGTATAACCTGGTGCACAAGCGCGAGAACGGACAGCCCTTTCACCCCAAAGGCCAGGGCA
>ERZ1292625.270-Hain-H41-01um-R1-270-length-88516-cov-16_pt1 | contig 61854 bp, 81 predicted proteins | sample MGYA00564400_ERZ1292625 | MGnify/ENA primary metagenome ERZ1292625 (study PRJEB36523, sample SAMEA6512639) | groundwater metagenome | collected 2019-01-08 | study: AquaDiva: Metagenomics assemblies of 32 groundwater samples | reverse complement strand
TTCAATCTTGCAACAAGATTCCCAATTCCCAACTCGTGAGAAACACGAACAACTTCATTAACATCTTTGTAAGCTTCAGGAGCTTCCTCAACAATTCCCTTTACAGAGCCAGATTTAATTGCAACACCATATTCTGCAAGTTCTTTTTGAACTTGTTCAGCAGATATATTTTTCTTAGCATACGTTCTAGATAATAACCTTCCAGCACCGTGGGCTGTAGACGCAAATGAAATCTCTTCTGCTTTTTTAGTTCCAGCTAAAACATAAGAATAAGTCCCCATACTTCCAGGAATAAAAATAGGACAACCGACATTTCTATATTCTTTAGTGATCTCTTTTCTTCCAGGTCCTAAAGAACGGGTAGCTCCTTTTCTATGCACACACAAAATCTGTTTTTTTCCGTCAATTATAAATTCTTCAAATTTAGCAATATTGTGGGCAATGTCATAAACTAATTTTATCTCAGATTTTGGAAAGAATTTCTGGAATGTTTTTCTTATTTGATGAGTTATTAATTGCCTGTTTGTAAATGCAAAATTAGCGGCACAAGCCATGGCGGATTTGTAATCCTTTCCTAAATCAGATTCTATTGGCGCGCAAATCAATTCCCTATCAGGTAAATTTGAAAACCCATAAGTTTTTTCCATCTTTTGAATATAATCAGAAGCTGTCTGGTGTCCAAGCCCTCTAGAGCCAGTATGAATCATAATAGTTATATTATCATTATCTAATCCAAAAATTCCAGCAATTTTCTCATCATAAACTTCCTCAATTTCCTGCATTTCCAAAAAATGATTTCCAGCTCCTAAAGTTCCAAGCTGATTCTTCCCTCTTGCTTTTGCCCTCTGAGATACTTTTCCTGCATCTGCGCCTTTTATTTGTCCATTATCTTCTGTCTTGTCTAAATCATTTTCAGTCGCATATCCATTTTCCAATGCCCAATATGAACCATTCTGCAATATCCCATTAATTTGTTTCTCACTAAATTTAAATTCACCCCCATTTCCTACACCAGATGGAACATTTTTATATAATTCATTTAAAATCTGCTCTCTTTTTTTAATAAAATCGGATTTTGATATATTAGTTGTTAAAAGCCTGACGCCGCAATTAATATCATAACCTATTTCTCCAGGCGAGATAACCCCCTCTTTAATGTCATAAGCAGCTACGCCACCAATACACGCGCCGTACCCCTGATGTGCATCTGGGAGCACTACAATATAATTTTTTACACCCTGCATTATAGCCATGTTCTGTGCTTGTTCTAAGGTTTTATCTTGTTTTATTTTTTCAAGTATTTTCTCCGATGAAAATATTCTAACTGGAACATTCATTTTTCCAGATTTTTTAATTTCCCAAATATTTTCTTTTATTTTTTCAATTTTAACCATTCTTGTTTACACTCCTCGTTAACTAAATTATTTTTTATTAGTTTATTAATCTCTCTATTCTTGTTTACATTTAATTCGAAATAAATATTCCCAATTCCATTCTTTCTTTTTTTCACTTTCGATTCAATTTTAAAAATATCTTTTAACCTTTCTTGTAATAAAATAAGATTTATTTCTTTATTTGATATTATCCTAAAGATTCCATTAGGTCTTTTTATCTTTGCTTTTTCTTTTATAAGCCATTTCACAAATTCTAATAATCTTTCTTGTTCATTTGGAAATTGCCATTCATAATTTATATAATCATTAATAGCTCTATTTAATAATTCTCTTTTTTGAGGGTGATTAAATCCTATTAATTCTCTAAATTTTATTAGATTTTCTTTTCCATAGATATGCAAAGAAAAAATTGCTCTACTTTTTTTCTTTTTAATTTCTGAAGACTCTATCCCAAGTTTTTTCAAAAATTTCTTAATACTAATTATTCCGTCATAGTTTACACATTCTAACCCAATAGCTCTATTTTGATGGGCTTTTAACATAACCCACGCTTCGCAATCAAAAAAAGCTCTTAACCAAATCTTCAATAGATTATTTTCTAAATTTGGGGCAGTCCATTTATAACTATAAAAACTTCCAAATTCTTTTTCTAATTGTTCATAGATTTTTTTAGATCCTATTCTACATCTTTCCTTTATTATTAAATGCGGTTTAACTTTAAAATAATTAAAGAATCTCTTTTGAAAATCTTCTAAAAGCAGAATATTTGTATTTCTAAGACCCACATGATAATATTTATGTTTCTGAGTTGGAGGATTTTTTACAACATAACCATCAGCACAAAGATAAGCATGAATTGCAGCCAAATCTTCATTAAACTTCATCAATTTTATAATCTATTTATATATAAATACTTTATGTTTATCAGGTATTTTTGTTATAAATTATCAAACATCTAAAACAGCCTGGGCCTCCCATCCAGATGCTTTCTTTTTAATATACATTTCAGCATAAGTCGCCGCTTTAATTTGGTCTAAATCCTTATAATTAGATGCATCATCTCCGAAAAATTCAGCATGCAAATTATTTCCTCTAATTGTTATTTTTGCTTTTGCAGCAATAAAATTCTCTGCATCAAAAAGATAAATAATTTCATCAAGAAAATTATAAAAAAGAGATTCTATATCTGTTCCAGATACATCTATAACTTTACCTTTAGACGATTTTATTTTTTTGCCCCTAGAAATATAAGTAGAAACCGCAATTACAGAGTTTTCAAAAACTTCATTTAATGTCTTTCCATATGCTTGAAACTTTATATCTCCAGTATGTTCTAAAAATTTATATTTCATAACTCTAGAGAGTTAAATAACTTTATAAATCTCATTTTTTTATCCTAATTATGAAGTTTTTTGATTTTATCATCACGATATTATTATTGGCATTGTTGGGTTTAAGCATGTATTTGCTTTGGTTTAATATACCTGGAAAATCAATTCAATTCGAAGAATATTTCTTTAATGCAACAGCAGAAAGTATCCCCCCACAGCACGTCCAATTCTATCCAAATATGAGGTTTAGAAGTAAAAATATAAATTATAGTATTTCAGATCAATGCGACGCAGGAAAGTTAGAAGAAATAGAAGAGGGTTTTTCTTTTATATCTGATAAAACTATTTTGAAATTCTCAAAAGTGAAAAATGATGGCGAGATAAAAGTTTTTTGTTCAGATATTTCTCCAACTCCAGAAGAAGAAGGCCACTTCGTAGCAGGTGAAGGCGGACCTTCAGAAATAATAGACGTAGAAAATTATGCCGTTATTTTTTCAGGAAAGATATCTTTGTTTAGAAAAAGCAGTTGTCAAAAACCCAATATAGCAATTCACGAAATACTTCATGCATTAGGTTTTGACCACAACAACAATCAAAGAAGCATTATGTACCCTATAACTGATTGCAGTCAAACATTGGATCAATATATCATAGACGAAATTAATAAACTTTACAGTATAAAAGAACTGCCAGATTTGACAGTAGAAAGAATCTCTGCAGAAAAAAGCGGTGTTTATCTTAAATTCAAAATAACAATAGCAAATCTTGGATTGAAAGATTCTTCAAATTCAGTTTTAAGCATTTATGCAGGAGATGAATTAATAAAAGAATTTGATTTAGAATCATTTGATATAGGGGCCAGAAAGATACTGAGTGTAGACAACTTAAGAGTATCAAGGAATTCTAATTCCATAACATTTGAGATTAAGTCCTCAGATAACGATTTGAATAAAGAAAACAATGTTGTCAATCTAGCATTATTAAATAATTAATAAATTATATAGCAACACCTTTAAATATATAATTCACCCTAATAATCTATCAAGAGGTAGAAAATGTCAGAAAAAGATAGAATAATTGAAGAAAAGATTTCTCATTCTGGAATTTTTGATTTCAAGAGTTTTTATAGTTACGCTCACAGCTGGTTTAAAGACGAAAAATTTGGAGTTACAGAGGAAAAATATTCTGAAAAAGTTTCAGGAAACTCAAGAGACATTACGATAGAATGGATGGCGACAAAAAAACTTTCAGATTATTTTAAAACAGAATTCAAAATAGAATTTAAGATAGAAGGATTAACTGAAGTTGAAGTTGAAATAGATAAGCAAAGAAAAAAAATGAACAAAGGAAAAGTCGAAGTTAAAATATCAGGGGTCATGGTTAAAGATCCAGATAGCAAATGGGACAAAACAGCATTTTATCGTTTTCTAAGAGACGTTTATAACAAATATGTTATTCCAGGAAGAGTTGAAAATATAGAAGGCATGATAAGAAAGACAGTAGTCGACTTCAAGGAAGAAATTAAAGCATTTTTAGAGTTAAGTGGAAGGAGGTAATTTATTTATAAATACATCAAGAACTCAACTCCGGAATTTAGTCCTAGAGTTCTTGACACATAAATATTTATATAACTATTTTACAATATATCAGTATGAAATTCAAATTTATCTCATTAACATTGCTTCTTCTTATGACATTGCCCCTTGTTGCAGCAGAGTTTAATCTAGAAATAGAAAAAATAGACAAGGGTTCAGTAGTAATAAAGGAATTGCGTAATCCCGCAATGTTTGATTTTATAATAAAGAATACAGGAGATTCTGAAAATGCCGAAATTTATAGTCTTGTTGGTGTTTCAATGGCGCCTAAAGGAACTTTCTTAATTCCAACAGGCAAGTCAACAACAATGGTAAGGGCATATCTAGGTGAAGAATTTCTAAAAAGAGAGGAGAGGTATTCTTTTGAATATCAAATCAAAGGTCAGACAAGCGGAATATTTAAGGATCAATTAAATGTTCAAGTAGTCGCATTAGCAGATGTTTTTGAAATCAGACCAGTTAATCTCCATCCGGATAACGAAATAGTAAATATAGGGATAAAAAATAATGTAAATTCTTTAATAGAGAACGTAAAAATAACTCTTCATTCAGAGTTTTTTGAGGTAGATCAAGTAATTAGTTTCAAGCCATTTGAAAAAGTAGATATTCCTGTAAAAATAGATAAAACTAAAATAACAAAATTAAGAGCAGGACCATATCCAGTAAAAGCTGAAATTTCATTAGACAAGTTTTCAGTAGAAATTGAAGGAGCAATTAATTATCTTGAGAAAGAAGGTACATCCGTAACGAAGAATACAGACGGCCTTATAATAGAAAGGTCAACTGTAAAGGAAGTCAATGAAGGAAATGTACCTGTAACCTCGACTATAGAAATAAAAAAAGATATAGTTTCTAGATTATTTACAGCATATTCGACTCAGCCAATTTCATCAGATAGAAAAGGCCTATTTGTAGAGTACACTTGGAAAAAAGATCTTCCTCCAGGAGAGGCATTTAATGTAGTTGCGACGACAAATTACACATTTCCATTCCTTTTCGCAATATTTGTAGTAGCAATCGCATTATCTGTTTGGTTTTATTCTGTAACAGCAATAGGCTTACATAAAACAGTATCTTTCGTAAGAACAAAAGGGGGAGAATTCGCATTACGAGTTCGAGTACGCGTAAGAGCAAAGAAGCAAGTAACTAATGCCCATATAAGCGATCGCTTACCTCACATGACCAAGTTATATGAAAAATTCGATCACAAGGCAGATAAAATAGATCATAGTACGGGAAGACTATCCTGGAGTATTAATCATCTCAACAAAGGAGAAGAAAGGACATTCTCCTATATAGTGTACTCAAAAATGCAAACCGTTGGCCGATTTGAATTGCCTCAAGCAATGGCGACATTCGATCACGAAGGAAAGAGGCATGAAGTATCTTCAAACAAAGCATTCTTCGTCTCAGAGATGCATTCGCAAGAAGCATAAAGCATAAAGTTTTAAATACACTTTTTCACTAAAAGATTTACCCCTCGTAGCTCAGCGGTTAGAGCGTCCGGCTGTAGAATAGCGCAGACATTCTCCTATAGGAGACCAGGATGAAGCGTAATCGGTAATATTGCGTTAGCAATAAGCAGACCCCGGGAGATCCCCAGTTCGATTCTGGGCGGGGGGATATTCATACTCCAAGAGAGTATGAAAGTTTCTTCCAGAAATCTAGTGTAATTCAATTAATTTTCCAAAAGTTTGATTCACTTCAACTTTTTGTGTCTGTAAAGTTGGAGTTACCGCGGAGCTTTGCTCTGCGAGTATGGGCGGGGGGATTTTTATTATTTTCAGCAAGGTTTTTAAATAGGCCATCTAACAAAAATTATGGCATTAATCACATTGGAAACAAAAGCAATTGAATTTAATGAAAAGCAGAGAGAATTTATAGTTGTAGATAGAAATATAGGTTCTCCAGCACCAAAATATTTTATTTCATATAACAATGGATCTCCATTTATATCTGATGAAGTTCCTGAAGATTATAGAAAACCAATGGTATTCCATGAATTAACAGAGTTCGAGTTACTTCAAAATAAAACTGACAAATGTCTTAATGCATTATTAGCAGAATTAAAAACTATTCCAAAAAACAAAAGAAAAGACTATTTTGAATTCAGAAGAGAAGTATTTGAAAATTTAATAAGTTTTTTAGAGGAATATCAATCCAATTCGTCTCTTATTCCAGAAGTAAGAAAGAGCCTAAATCACTTAAAGAATAATTTCCCAAGTTCGCATTAAATCCACTCCAAAAACAATACAAAGATTTAAAAACGATCCTGTTTATTTTTTGTTGCAGATTATTCTGCGCGAGGTAAAAAATGAGAAAAAAACAAGAAGTTGAAGAAGATGAATTCGAGGATGAAGATTCTTCTGACGAAGAAGAAGAGGAAAAACCGTCTAAAGCAAAAGGAAAAGGAAAAGAAAAAAACGAAGAAGAAGATGAAGACGAAGAAGAAGACGAAGATTCCGAAGAAGATTTTTAATTAAAGTCTTAATTTTATGACTTTTACTTTTATTTTTTTATTTTTAATATTGTTCAAATACATATAACCTTAAAAATGTCTTAATGCCCTAAAGAAGATGGCTGAAAAAAACCCACTTTATATTCTTCCTGAAAATACTTCTAGAACTCTTGGAAGAGATGCACAGAGAAATAATATCCTTGCAGCAAAAGTAATAGCTGACATTGTTAAGACAACTTTAGGTCCAAAAGGCATGGATAAAATGCTTGTAGATTCCTCAGGCAATATTATTATTACAAACGACGGAGTTACAATTCTTGAAGAAATGGAAATAGATCATCCAGCTGCAAAGATGATGGTTGAAATTGCAAAAACGCAGGAAGCAGAAGTTGGAGACGGAACAACAACTGTCGCATTATTAGCTGGAAAATTATTAGAATATGCAGAAAGACTTCTAGATAGAAATTTGCATCCAACAATAATAGTAAAGGGTTACAGATTAGCAGCAGAAAAGGCAATTCAAATATTAAATGAAATATCTGTTCAAATCCAAGAAAGAGAAATACTTGAGCAAATAGCCCAAACAGCAATGACTGGAAAGGGTGCAGAGGGAAATAAAGAAATGTTAGCAGAAATTATAGTTAAGGCCGTAGAACAAATTGCATTGGGCAAGGAAATAAATATTCACGATATAAAAATAGAGAAAATTAAAGGAGATAGCATAAAAGAAAGCGAGTTAGTTCGAGGCATAGTGCTGGATAAAGAAAGAGCAAATTCAGATATGCCAAAAAGAATAGAAAATGCAAGAATTCTTCTTATAGACATACCCCTTGAGTTAAGAAATCCAGAAATCGAGGCAAAGATTTCTGTTTCAACTCCAGAACAACTTGAGAGTTTCGTACAATCAGAAGAAAGATATCTAAAAACTATGACCGATAAAATAATTGCTTCTGGGGTGAATGTCATCTTCTGTCAAAAAGGAATAGATGATGTAGCCCAGTATTATTTAGCGAAAGCAAAGATTTTCGGATTGCGCAGAATTACAAGATCCGATATGGAAAAATTAGCAAGAGCAACAGGAGCAAAGATAGTATCGAATCTTTCAGATATAGATGAAAAAATATGGGGAAGAGCAGATATAGTTGAAGAGATAAAAAGAGGAGAAGATTCTGTAACTTACGTAAGAGGCTGTAGTAATCCTCGAGCATTAACAATTGTATTGCGCGGAAGTTCAACACATGTTTTAGATGAAATTGAAAGGGCAGTTAAAGATGGTCTAGGTGATGTGGTTGCAGCTGTAAAAAGCGGTAAAATTGTTCCAGGCGGAGGCGCAATAGAAATGGAAGTTTCACGAAGACTAAGAATTTACGCAAAAACTCTATCAGGTAGGGAACAGTTAGCAATAGATGAATTTGCAAATGCCTTAGAGTCTATTCCAGAGGCGTTAGCAGAAAATGCAGGACTTGACCCTATAGACATTTTGACAGAATTAAAAAAAAGACATGAAGCAGGACTTTACAATCATGGCTTAAATCTTTTTAAAAATGAAATTGAAGATACATTTAGTGCAGGCATAATAGAGCCTCTAAAGGTAAAAACGCAGGCAATTAATTCAGCATCAGAAGTTGCGACAATGATACTTCGTATAGACGACGTTTTAATCAGCAGTTCTAAAAATAAAACAAATCAGATTAAGAATTACGAAGAAGACGACTAATATCAATTAAAAACCTTTAAATAACTCTAATAAATTGTCTTATTATGCGGTCATAGTTTAGTGGTAGAACGTGACATTGCCAATAGCAAGATGGAACATCTTGGAATGTTCGCTTACGCAAACATGTCATAGTGCGGGTTCGATTCCCGCTGACCGCATTTAGTCACATTTTTAAACATCTATATTTTTAAAATAAAAGGGTCGACATATAAAGGGAAGTTGACCCATAAGGCCTCGTAGTCTAGTGGCAAAACGGCTCGTTTACACCGAGCAGTCAGGAGTTCGATTCTCTTCGAGGCCATAGTTAAACAATGAAAAAAGAAACATTTCAGAAAAAAGGGTATTATCGATTGCTTCAAATAATCTTTTTGGGATTTTTCATATTCTTTATAATTGTAGGTATTCGAGGTATTTTTTACGGAGAGGGTGAACCCTTTGTCGGGTTTATCTTTGCAAGCATTTTAGTTATCGTGTACTGGCTAATCATGAGAAGTAATGGTTTAATGGGCGGTTTCGTTTTTGGTGTGATATTTGGCCTTCTTTTATTATTTGCAATATCTAAACTTAATCCGGGAGACGAAATAGCTGGTATAGTGATATTCACCATATTAATAAGCGGATTATTTTTTGCTTTCATAGGATATTTAATTCAAAATAACTTTACAAAGAAGAAAATGAAAAAATACACATGGAGAAATTGCATAGAATATCTTAAAGATAATCCTAACGGATATTGGTTTAAGAGAAAATTATATGGTTGGGGCTGGGTGCCCGTCAAGTTGCAAGGATGGCTTGTAGTTCTTTTAGCCATATCTATTTTCGTCGCTAGTATTTATGTCGGAGAAGTTGATGATGCTCCTGGTGCGGTATTGATGGGATTTTTGTTAATGCTTGCAATTATATTTTTCTTTTGTTATTGGAAAGGCGAGAAACCTAAATGGAGTTGGGGAAGATAGACAATCTTTAAGTTATTAGAACCTTTAGGATGTCTTCGTTTACACCGAGCAGTCAGGAGTTCGATTACTTCAAAATTTACATTTTGAATGTCCCAGAGATATTAATCTCTGAGCTCTTCGAGGCCATATTATCTTTTACGATTTTTTAAAGGTAGAAACCTATCCTCAAACATAACATAATAAAATATTCTTTTGACAAGCCAGTATATAAGAATAAAAGCAATTATCCAAATGACTCCAATGAAAGGCATATCGTCTTCATAAAAAACAGCCCAAATACTAAGAAGTATCAAGAATATGAGAGAGCTCCAAAATATCATTTGAACTAATAGAAAATACCATTTTTTATGAAATGTTTTCTTATTCATATTATTCCAAATATTTTATATTTTAAATGTATTGCGATGCATTTCTAAGCCATAGCTAGAAACATCCAAAAGAATTATAAACTAATTTTAAATTATCTTTATAATGAGATTTTCAGTTCATTTAAATTTTTTCAAAAGAGTTTTCAGTAATGTTAAATACGTATTTATAGCAATTATAATCTCAATTTTATTTTACAGTTTAAATGTTTTAATAGCAAATTATAAGACAATTATTGATTTCTATTTATCCTTAGGATTTTTTGGAACAATTAAGCTCTTTATTAATTTAGCCATGGGTTTTTACAACTCAATTCTCTTATCCTCTTTTATCAGTTTAGTTGCAATAAGTATTCTATTAGGGATTTTATCAAGTCTAATCTTTTATAGAATAAATATATTAAAACAGGCAATGGGAAAGTCAAGTTTTCTTGCAACCCTAGGAACTTTCTTAGGGATTTTTGCACCAGGATGCGCTGCATGCGGATTAGGACTTGCATCAACGCTAGGCCTTAGTGCGGTATTTTTAGCATTTCTTCCATTAAAAGGATTAGAATTATCCTTTCTCGCGATTATAATTCTTACAATAGCAATATTTAAAACCTCTAATGATTCATGTAAAATAATGATTAAAAATAAAAATGAAAGGAGGTTATAATGAGCGAAAAAGAAGTACATAATACAGAAACAAAGCATGCAAATTCAGAAGTTATAACTATAAGCAAAAATAGTTTATGGAAATATTCAACTTTCCTTCTTGCAGCTATTTTAATAGTAGGCGCATTTGTATTCTTCACTAAAGGAGATTCAAATTCACCAACAGGAAGAGTGATTGATAATTCTGGACAGCAATTGCCAGGTCAAAAAGCAGCAAGTGTAAGTATAGACGATGATGCAGTTTTAGGAGATAAAAATGCTCCAGTAGAGATCATAGAATTTTCAGACTATCAATGTCCTTTCTGTAGAAAATTTTGGACAGAAACATTTTCCCAAATCAAGAAAGATTATATTGATACAGGAAAAGTCAAATTTGTTTACAGAGATTTCCCGCTTGAAAGTATCCATCCAGCAGCATTACCTGCAGCTATAGCAGCAGAATGTGCTAGAGAAAAGGGCGGAGACAAGGCCTATTTCGAGATGCATGATAAAATATTCAGTGAAGGCAATATTCTTGATAGCGGAACAGCTAATGGTCCAGTAACAAAAACAGCTCAATTCGGCAACGCTGAATTGAAAAAATGGGCTAAAGATTTAGGTTACGATATCTCTAGTTGTTTAGATAACAAGAAGTATGAGCAAGAAGTTAGTAAAGATATGGCAGACGGAAGCGCTGCAGGAGTTTCAGGAACACCAGCATTCTTCGTTAATGGCAAATTACTAAGCGGTGCGCAACCATACTCGGCATTTAAGCAAGCAATTGAAGCAGAATTAGCATAAATTTATTTTTTATTTTATTTTATTTTTATATTTTTAATTATTAAAATGTCAGAAAAAGTTAAGTGTGAAATTTGTGATAGAACATTCAAAGATGCAGATGGATTATCCCAGCATAATGCAGCTAAGCATGCAAGTTCAGATAAACATATGCATCATAAATCTAAAAAATCAGGCAAAATAATCTTTATATTAATTATAATCTCAATCTTAGGATTTATAATATGGAGCATAAATGGTGCGATTACAGAATCAAATTCTTGCAAGACAGCCCCTGTAACAGAAATAAATATAGGGACACATCAAGATGTAAAGTTGCATATTCATTCTGAATTAAGAATCGTAATAGATGGCGAAGAACAATTCATACCAGCAAATATAGGCGTTCTTCCAGGAATAATGAGGCCTGTTCATACACACGACGCAACTGGCGAGATTCATATGGAAGGACCATGTCAAAGAGACTTTAAAGTAGGAGAATTTTTCCAAGTCTGGGGAAAAGAATTTAGTTCGCAATGCATCTTCGATAAATGCATTGACAAGGGAGAATTAAAAATTATTGTAAACGGAATCCAAAATAACGAATTTGAGAATTATATAATGAGAGATGATGATAATATTGTTATAGAATACAAATCAACCCTTCCTAGCTAAGAATAAGATGCTAATTATCATAACTAATAATATTATCCATAAAACAATATTCTTGAACATCCATGCCCATGCTCTTTTATTCATATTGAATAATAATTTCCGATGTATTTAAATCTTCAAAATAAATCACTGCACGATCTAAAATAATTGCATCTCTCGCATTTAATCTTACACCCTCTTTCTATCATTCTGTTCCCACATGCTTCACATATTTGATAATTATCTTCTTCTTTCTGTAAATCGATGAATGCTTTTTCCATTATATAAAATCACTTATTCTATGTTTAAATTCTAAATATATTAGCCAGATAATTAATAATAAGCCATCAAGCATAGGCAAGGCCATCCATTGCAATTCTTTAGGTAAATAAGTTATAATATCCATTCCCAAAGTAGAATTATTTAATGGCCAAAATGGCATTATAAGCTCGCCAAAAATCGCATCCAATATAAGATGCGTAAAACTACCAAATGCCATCATTAAGAAAATCAGATTCAATTTAAGTTTGTGTCTGCCAATTCCAGAGAGATTTAATTTTTTAAATATGATAAAAAATAAGAAGAATAAAATAGGTATTAACAGAGAATGTAAAACTGTTTTATGAACTTGCTCAAATGTAAATCCAAAGAAATACAAAACCCAGAAAGCAGCAATATCTAAATCAGGAATTACTCCAGAAATTCCAGCAATTAGGACATAACGCAATGAAAATTTTTTCTTATTTTTAAAATAGAAATCTCTAATCAAAGCCATCAATATCAATGGCACTAAAATATGGGTTACTGCAAGTGGCATTTTTACTCTTTTCCTATTATTTTCTTAATAGTTATCAAAAATCCTTCAACTATTTTTATTTCCTTTATTGTTTTGTAAAGTTCTTTTTCACTTATATCTTCATAAAAATGTGCAAAAATATTCCTTTTCTTTACTAAGTTATTAAGCTCGCCTGCTTGATTCTTATTAATAATATTTCCTTTAGCTAGTAAAATCATAATATCTTGATAAGTATTAGGTGCCCCTAATTTTTCAGCAGAAATCATCTCACTGCCTAAGTCAATTAATTTATTCAAAATTGCAAAGATTAACATAGACGACGCATGATAATTCTTACTTTCGTATAAGTCATTTAATGCTAAATTATAGTTATCAAGTTCTTTAATATGTTTCTCTATATCTGCAATAATTTTTCCTATTCTTTGGATATCATACATTTTTTATCACCCTTTTGTAAAAACGATTAATAAAATAAGAATAATCTAGATATTTTCTAAAGACATCAACTTTTATGTCATAAAGATATCTCTCATCTCTACAGAACATAATTTTGCCTTCTTTTAAAATTCTAAATTGAATAATTAAGGGCAATTTTGAAAAAATAGAGATATCTATTTTAGGACTTGAATATCCTATTACATCTAAGATTTGTTTTTCAGAAGCATCCTTTATTAAAATAGCAATATCTATATCAGAATCTTTCCTAGCCTTTCCATTTATTTGACTTCCAAATAAGAAAATACATGAAACATACTTCAATTTTTTTATCTTATTAATTATATCTTTTGTTATATTATCCATATTAATTGATATTTTCTATACTTAAAAAAGTTGCTTTTTTATCTATATTCTAATTCCAAACTTATCAAACAAAAGGGCTGTTCTTCTATTAGGATCCCATTTTAATAATTTATTTGCAGCTATTAAAATAGCTAAATCAACAAAATGATCTGCTGCCCCTATTTTTGACATATATTTTTTATGTCCTAGATTTTCTTCACGATTAGCCAAATATCCTTCTTTCAATGCATTTATCAATCTTTCAGGGTTGTCTCTAAATTGTTTATAATCATCAGGCATTTTTATATTTGAGTAATTTCTGCCCAATTCATAAATTGAATGTCCATCATCAGATACAAATTCTGTTAAATCAGGATTAATATCATCAGCCATTATTTTCTTAAAAAAAAGCCACGCCTCCATATTTGCATTCTTATACTTTTTAGTATCAATAGCTATTCCATTGTATGTTTCCATCAAATCAAATCTTTTAGTATAATCGGGATGAGATAAAAGAAAATTTCCGACTCCATGCTTATGAAAAGGATGATCTGCCGCTATTATCGCATTAAAAGCGTCTCCTTGATCTAGAACATCTTCTAAAGAAGCGCCATTCGCTATATTTTCGTCTTCGCAAGTTCCAACAAGTAAAATATGATATCCTTCTTTTGTTGGAACTTCTTGTCCTCTAACTGCCAAAATATCAGGCTCTTCAAGATAAACTCCATTTCCCGTATGTATTTTGTCGTATCTTAAATTTTTAACAAATAAATCCCATCTAGGATCAACTTCTTCTGTAGACGGATTAAAATTAATAACTCCAAAAATTCCTCCACGTCCAAGTCTTTTTGCAGCCATTTTCACAGCTTTATTTGCAGTCTCTGCAGTAATATGACTACTTGTTCTTAAGTGATTATGTGGTGTTGATTTTACAACTCTAAATCCATCCATAGATTTTTGCCCTATTATAACTATTTAAAGATTTATATAAACTCTCATTTAACAAACTCCACATTTTCCAAATTTCTGAATTCCTTATCGCCCGTAAGAAATTTCATATTATGCCTCTTTGCATAAATATATCCTATACAATCCGTGTAAGACATATCTTGTTTTTTATACTTTTTTCTGAATTGGATAGCTTCTTTCAAGGTATCATCATCAATTTCCACAACCGCGTCTTTATATTTATTGTATATTTCGTTTAGTTCGTTTTCATTAAAATTATCTAGACAAGACCAATAGATTTCAGCCAAATTAAAAATAGTTATTGTAACTCCATTATCTTTATATTTTTCGTAAGAAGGATTTTCCTTTAATATCTCTATAATTGCATAACTATCAAAAAAATATTCTATTTCTGACCCCTCCATTTTTCCTCCCTTTCTCTATCAGATTTACTAAGCCATCCTCCGCGCAATTCATCTTTAATTTCTTGAGCAGATTTTTTAAATCTTCCTTTCCCAAAACCCCAAAGGACACCCGCTTTTGGCTTTTTCTTTTCTACTTTAATAATTATCTCTTCATCTTCCTTAATTCTTTGCTTTTCAATAATTTCCCGAGGTATAACTATTGCAATAGAATTTCCCCATTTTCTGGTAATAGCTTTAACTTCCATAGAATTAATGAGACACAATGATATTTAAACTTTCCTAAACAACAATCCCTCTCACAACATATCCAACAACGAACGCAATCAATGCAGCAAGTGTACCTACAATAAAAGTCTCAATTGCAGAATGAACTTTTTCTTTACCAACAACTTCTCCTTTTACACTACCTATTACTAAAAAAGAAATTCCAGTTAATATCATGGAATAAATAAATTTATGATTATCTATAAACGGAGCAAATAATGCGATTACAAAAGATATCAAAGGAATAAGCCCTACAATTACAAAAGCAAAAAATGTTACAAATGCTGCTTTTCTAGGATTTTTAAAATGTTTATGTCTATAACTTTTTTGAATTTGATTTTCAGACTTTATGGATAAATAGTCCGACATAGCCATAGAAAAGCCGTCTGCAAATAAATTTGCAAATCCAAGAATCAAAATAATAAGAGGGCTTAAAGAAGCACCCATTGCTCCTGCAACAACCGCAAATGTAGTGACAGCCCCATCAATCGCCCCAAATACAAATTCAGGAAGATATTTCCTTTCAGTGCTCTTTTTCATAAATCAACAAGTTAATTTTAATTAATAAATCTATTCTGTTTCAATATTATCAATGACCTTTAAAGGCCCTTGGCATAATTTTAAAAAGCTAGAAATTTATCACTTTAAATGGAAGAAAAAAACCATACAACTCTAAGCAGTTATGTAACTGGAGCTGGAATAGAGCCGGATAAATCTCCTAAAAAATTAATTGATAACAATGAAGATTTTGACAAATTACGCGATAAGCTGAATTCTTTTAAAAAAGGGTTATTAAAAAAATTTCCATTTGTTCGTTCTCTTGGATTAATTCCAATAAAAGCATTTCCTTTATTTGAAGAAGAAGAAATACCTCAAGAATTTCAGAAAGAAGTAAAGGAAAAAAAACCACTTCATCTTATTATGATAATTCCTGAAGAAGAATATAAAAATTTAGCAAAAATAAAACCTGAAGTTGTAAAATTAGCAAAAGAATCTGGAGAGAAATTATGGGTTCATATAAAAACAGAAGTTGACCTATGGAATTACGGTTTAGACAGTAAGTTCAATTTTGTAGATGCTATATCTGCATGTATGCCTCTGCACGATTCTGGTTTTCTAGGCGCTTTAAGAGTTGCAAATATTCACAAATCTTTAGTTTTAGGAAGATTTGATAGATACATAGCCAGTTATGTAATCGCAGGAAGTCTTGTAAGAGGAAAAGCAGATCCAACTTCAGATATAGATGTCTTCATTGTTATAGATGATACAGATGTTAAAAGAATGTCCAGAATAGAGCTATTAGAAAGATTAAGATCAATAATATACGAGCAAATTAGAGAAGCAAATGCCTTAGCAGGTGTTAAGAATAGATTAGAACCTCAAGTTTATTTATTAACTGATTTCTGGAATGGAGTAAAAGATGCAAATCCTGTCTTTTTCACTTTCATTAGAGATGGTATACCTTTGTATGATAGAGGAACTTTCCTCCCATGGAAAAGATTATTGCTCATGGGCAGAATAAAGCCAAGCCCAGAGGCAATTGATCAATACATGAAAGAGGGAGATAAAACAAACGATTTTGTTAAAAGAAGGTTGATGGACACAATGATAGACATTTATTATGGTGTTGTTACGCCAACTCAAGCGTTAATGATGCTTGCAGGTCACGCACCCCCTGTACCAAAAACAATTGTTTCAGAAGTAAAGGAAGTTTTAGTTGACAAAGAAAAAGTTATGGATGAAGCAGAGCTGAAAACATTAGAAAAATTAGTCAGGTACTTCAAAGATTATGAGCACGGAAAATTAAAAGAAATTTCAGGCAAGGAGATTGACGAGTTAAAGAAAGAAGCAGAAGTTTATAGAGAAAAAATGAAAAAAATAAGAGAAAAATTAGAAATTAGAATGCAAGAGCATCTTATTGAAAAATTGCATTCTGAAGCAGAAAAAGTCTTAAAAAATATACTGGGAAATAAAAGTCAAGAAGCTCTAATTAGCGATTTAGATAATTTAGTAAAAAAAGGAAAATTACAGCCAAGAATGTCAGACATAGCAAAAGAAGTATTGAAAATAAAACGAAAAGTAGCTAACAAAAAACTTACGCAAACAGAATTACAAAGAATAGATAGGGACGCTAATGATTTAATTAATGCCCTAGTAGAATATACTCAAAGGAAAGATCTTGTTTCTGCAGAAAAGGGAATTGTGCAGATTTTATATAATAACAAGAAAGGAGAAATTGTCTTGACAGATTCAGGCATATTTTTAATATCAGAAAACGAGATAAAGAAATTATCAAACAAGCAGTTAATTAATTCTGACAAGAAAGAATTAGAAGAAGCGCTAGCAAAAACACATAATAAATTACAGACAAAATTAAGTTCAGAAGTTTTATTTATTTTAAAGAAAGAACTCGGTGAGTTTGAATTAGTTTTATAATGTCAAGATGTTTTTTACTTTTCGTTGCATCTTGAGCACAAGAAATTTTCTAAAAATTGAAAATTTCTGTGCAGCAAAATCCATAAAAGATTTTGCTTGCATCCAAAAGTCTTAAAAGACTTTTTGATTTTATTTCTTTTTAGCTTAAATTCCCATCTTTATTTTAGAAGCCCAATACATTCTTTCTTCATTATTTCTATTTTGTATTCTATCTTTGACAGGCTCCCATTCTCTTTCTAAAATATATTCCATTAAGCTTTCAGGAGTAGAGGCATGCTCTCTAAATACATTATCAAGATATTTTTCAAAACTTGGAAATTCTTGACGTTCTTGATCTGATCTTCTAGATTCATAGAATCGTACATTTAATCTTTTGTTTATAGCATCAACAGGACTATCTTTTGGATATTTAGCAGTCCATTCAGATAAATAGTCAATTAAATTATAACGTTGTATTCTTGTATACAAAGAGGATATTCTTCTAAGATTAGAAGTTATAATTCCGCTTGCATGATCTTTAGAACTGTCTGTCAAGATAAAATTAGGACTTTTTCCGTTATTAAATAAATCATTCAATTTACCTAGTTTTTTATTGGCCATGTTTAATATTTATTTTTAGAGTATTAAAAGTTAATTGTAGTTTTTAAAGTGGCAACCTTTAAAAAGCTTCATTTTCTCTCCCATTTATGAAAGGAATAGTAGTTCAGTTTAGACGTGGAAGACATGTTGTCCATGAAAAGCATTTTCTGTTAGACTTAGGCATGACTAGCAGAGAAGAGGCAAAAAAACTAACTGGAAAAGAAGTTGTATGGAAAAGTCCAGCAGGCAAGATCATAAAAGGAAAAATATCAGATGCGCATGGAAATAAAGGATTAGTAAGGGCAATATTTGAACGAGGATTACCAGGACAGTCTATTACAACAGAAGTAGAATTGATAGATTCAAAGGAGAAAAAGTAAATGGCACTAAGAAAAGCATTATCATATTCAAAAAAGAAAGCTCGCCCATTTACTAGAAAAGCAAAAATAACACAAAAGGCATATATTAAAGCAGTTCCGCCAATAAAGATTGTAAAATTCCATATGGGGGATATGAAAGCGTATGAATCAGGTAAACATCATTTTGCAGTAAGATTAATTGCAGATGAAAGCGTAATGATTAGAGATAATGCTCTTGAATCAGCAAGAATGGTAATCGGCAAAATAATGGAAGAGGGTGCTATGGGGCAATATTATTTTGCAGTTAAAGTTTATCCGCATCATATTCTAAGAGAAAATAAAGGCGGGGGCGGAGGAATGGCAGGAGCAGACAGAGTTTCTAGCGGAATGAGCCATTCATTCGGTATAAATATTGGCAGAGCAGCAATCGTAAATGAGGGAAAAGAAGTTTTCTTTATCTCATGTGAAAATGAAAAAACAGCTCGAATTGCAAGAGACGCATTAATACAGGTAAAATCAAAAGTCCCATGCAGAGCAAAAGTTTTGTTTGAAAAATTGGAAAAGCCAATAACAAATTAATAGATAATTTTTTAAACTTATATATCTTATATAAAATATGGAAAACTTAAATGTAAAAGCAGAAGATTTGAGAAAATTAATGAGGGATGTAGCACAAATCAAAGAGATACTTATAGCTAAAAAAGAAGAAAATGAAATGGAAGAAATAGAATTAACAGAATGGGCAAAAAATGAATTAGAAGAAGCTAGAAAACGCCCAGAAAAAGAATATATTTCATTAGAAGATGTTAAAAAAAGAGTCTTATCTAAAAGATGAGTTATTCAGCGAAAATAGATAAGAACGCGCAAGATTTTCTTGATAAGCTTCCTCAAAATATCGCCTTAAGAATTATTAATAAATTAGAGCAAATTAAAGAAAATCCATTTCATTTTCTAGAACATTATGAAGGAGAATATTATAAGTTAAGAATTGGAGATTATAGAGCATTAATAGATATCGATTTTCAAAGAAAAATAATTTTTGTTAGAATAATAGATAAGAAAGGAAGGATTTACAAGAGATAGTTTGAATTATTCAGCAAATAATAAATTTTAGATATAAATATTTATAAAGTTGATAATATATTAAATAATATGTCTAATTTAAAAAGAGATCCTGATTATCAGGCATTAATAAATGGTTACCGCAGACAATTATCAGCATTAGCAGAAACAGAACTTATGCTAGGATTGTACAACCCACATCACACTATGAATAAGGACAGGGCTGTAAATATTTTTGATAATTTTCTTGATAATTTAGAAAGACAATCTATAAAAGAAAGAGAACTAGAATTACTTGTTAAATGATAGAGTAATATTTATTAACTCACACTTCTAATTTATTTGATGAAAGAGAAAAAAGGTGAAGCACATCATTTTGTAAAATGGTTCTCAGAATTAAGCAATAAAGATGTGGCAATTGGCGGAGGCAAGGGCGCCAGTTTAGCAGAGATGTATAATAATAAATTCCCTATTCCTCCTGGTTTTATAATCACTGCCCAAGCTTATCAGCACCTTCTAGAAAAAGCAAGCTTGCATGATAGAATGAATTCTCTTTTAAATAAATTAAATGTAGATAATACTTCAGAGCTTAACAAAATTTCTAAAGAAGTAAGAGAATTAATTTCAGGAGCAAAAATGCCGGAGGATTTAGAAGAAGCAATATTAGAAGCATACGCTATTTTAGACGTGGACAAGCAAAGACTTTCAGGAGCGACTTCAAGTGCATTAGATATATTAAGAAAAAGTCATGAACCGCCATTTGTTGCAGTTCGTTCAAGTGCTACAACAGAAGATTTAGAAAGCGCAAGTTTCGCAGGCCAGCAGGAAAGTTTCCTAAATGTAAAAGGCAATCATAATTTAATACAAAAAGTAAAAGAATGTTTCGCTTCTTTATTCACAGCCCGTGCAGTTTATTATAGAACTAAAAAAGGATTTCCACACGACAAATCATATCTAGCAGTTGTCGTTCAGAAGATGATAAATTCCGATAAGTCCGGAGTTATTTTCTCCAAGAATCCAGTATCTAGCAACGATAATATTGTAATAGAAGCTGTTTTTGGATTAGGAGAAGGAATTGTTTCAGGTCAAATAAAGCCAGACCATTATGAAATTTCTTCAGATTTATCAGATTTCAAAATTTTAGAAACAAGTGTAGTTAACAAAGAAATAGCTATTGTTAGAGATTCAGCAGGAAACAACAAGACTGTAAAATTAAGAGAAGAAAAAAGCAAACAGCAAGTTTTGAGCAATTATGAAATAAAAAGATTAGCTCAATACTCCAAAGAGCTTGAAAGTCATTATGGTAAACCTCAAGATATAGAATTTGCAATAGAGATGCCTGAGATCTATATTGTTCAATCAAGACCAATTACAACAGTATTCTCAAAAAGAGCAGATATCGATATTAAAGGAGAGCTTCTTCTTACAGGATTAGGCGCATCCCCAGGAATTGCATCAGGAGAAGTAAGAATAGTTCATACAATGGCAGACTTAAGTAAAGTCCAGCAAGGAGATATTCTAGTTACAAAAATGACAAATCCAGATATGGTTGTCTCAATGCAGAAAGCATCTGCAATAGTTACGGATGAAGGCGGGGTTACTTCACACGCATCTATTGTTAGCCGTGAAATGGGAATTCCAGCAGTTGTCGGAACTAATGAAGCAACTAAAAAACTCAAAGATGGAGAAATGGTCACAGTAGATGGAAATGCCGGAAAAGTTTATTCAGGAAAAACAGAAACAAAATTATCAGAAGTAAAACCAGTAGTCAAAACAAAAACAAAAATTAAAGTTATTGTAGATTTGCCAAATTTTGCAGAAAGAGCATCAAAGTCAGGAGTAGATGGAGTGGGATTAGTTAGACTAGAAGGCATAATAGCAGGCTCTGGAAAACATCCTTTATGGTTTGTTAAAGAAAAAAAGATGGATGATTACATCACAGTGTTAGTAGAAGGTCTTGCAAAAATAGTTGAACCATTTAAAGAAATATGGATTAGAACATCAGACATAAGAACAGACGAATTCAGAAATTTAAAAGGCGCTGTAGCAGAAGTAGAAGGCAATCCAATGCTTGGAGATCATGGAATTAGGTTCAGTCTAAAACATCCAGAAATAATGAAAGCAGAATTAACAGCAATGAAAGAGATAGCTGAAAAATTCCCTCATAAACATATAGGAATAATGATGCCTCAAGTTATCAATGTTCTAGAATTAAGAAAAACAAAAGAGATAGCTGAAAAAGTAGGCATGCCTAAAAATATAAAGATTGGAATTATGGTTGAAACACCAGCAGCTGTTCAAATTATTAATTCTCTTTGTGAAGAAGGAATAAAGTTTATCAGCTTCGGTTCAAACGATTTAACACAATATACTCTAGCTATAGATAGAAATAATTCAGAAGTTCAATATCTATACAATGAAATGGATCCAGCTGTTTTAAACTCAATTGCTTATGTTATAGGAAGATGCAAAAAATATGGTGTGGAAACAAGTATTTGCGGTCAAGCAGGCAGTCGTGAAGACATGGCAAAATTCTTGATTTCTCAAGGAATTGACAGCATTTCTGTAAATGCTGACGCAGCCCATAATATCAGCCAACTAGTCGCTAAATTAGAAGCTGACATATATAAAGAAAATGAAGAATATATGAAAGAAGAAGTCGATAACAAACAAAATATTACAATATTAGAAACAAGCACTATTTTAGAAACAAAGCAGGATATTATTGTTCCAATGCAACCAGTAATTATGGAAGCACAAAATTCAGAGTTGTCCAATAAAGATGTAGAAGATGCAGCTCTGGAAGAATTAGGAGAAGACGAGCAAGAGCAGGATTATCAGCCAGGCAGTATGGATAAAGGCAGTAATATCCCTCCTTTAAATGACGCAATTCCAGTAGAATCAGAGCATTTGGAAGAAAATAAAAAAGAAGAAATAATAGAATTTTCAGAAAAAAAAGAAGAAACAATAGACGCTAAAGATACAAATAAAGAAACTAGCAAGGAAAATAATCAATCTCAATAGATATTGTTACTTTTTACAAGTAATAACATACCGAAAGATTTAAATACTCTTTTTATTTATGAAAAATATGACAAACTTAGAAGATTTCGTTAAGTACACAAAAGAAGGAGAAGAAATAGGTAAACTAGCAGAGACTAAAGAAAAAGATTCTCGAGCTGGCGAAAGAGATAAAGCAGATAAAGAGATAAGAAAAAGAGCTTATGAAACATTAAAAGACATAGGCAGTCCAGGAATAGATTTTAATACAGAAACTCCAGATACGATATCTGAAGATTATGTCAATGTAGGAATAAATACCAGAATTGGAATGAACAGACAAGATTCTGCAAGAACATTAACAAGCAATACTGATGATATTTTAAATTTAGTTAAACAAGAATCTTTAGAACAAATAGCCCTTGCAGAACCAATACAAAAAGCAGATATTAAAGGATATGATGAAGTTCTAAATCTATATAATGAATACTTAGGAACAAAGCAACTAGTTGAAAAATATAAAGCTGGTCAAATTAATGATCCAAGAGAAATGCAAGAAATAAGATCAGGCGGAGTAAAGAAAGCTGAAAGAGAAATAAGGGCGAAATTAAAAAATGCAGGATATAGTAAAGATTTGCAGGATTTAGGAGCAAATATAGCAAAGATAGCAGCCCGAGATGGTCAAATTAGTAAAAATTATGTTGATGAAGGCGCAGACGATTTAATTAAAGATGCAGAAAGTAAATTCAGAGATTATGAAACAACTAAAGGCAAGAAAATTACAGATTACGTTAAAGAAAGTATAAAGAATCTTGTAAAAGGAAATACTCAAGAGTTTGAAACAGCAAGAAGTCTTGTTTATCAAATTGCTAGAGGATAAATGAAAAACGCAACAAAATTACTTGAATTAGGAATATTAGGCTCTTGTCTATATTTATCAGGGTGCGAAGACCCTATTCCACAAAGAGTAAAAATGCATCAGAGTGGCCAGATAGTTGAAGAAGATAAACATCGCACAGAAAATGATATCTCATCAAAAGTAGAGGAAGTAGAAATGGAAGTTACAGATGTCCAATTAGGACAGATTGGTTATTACTTCGGTTCTAACGAATCGGGAGTTGCTCTAAATCACCCATTTCAATATGTTATAGGAAAAGGAAATGATAATAAAGACCACATTTTTATTTATCCAATTTCAACTCCAATTTTAAGAAAACACGTTTCTTTCAAATCAAATCCCTTATCAAGAGGAGCTATTAGTGTTAATAATTTTCTTAAGGATTACGTAAGAATAGATGTAAGACTTACAAGTTTAAATTATGATATTCCAGCAGAAGGTGTTATCCAGATTGGAAGTCTTGCTTACAGGGAGAAAAAATGAAAACACTAAAAGAAATATTAGGGGTACCGATTATAGCCTGTTTAGCAGGATATATATCAAGCGCATTAATATCTTCATATAAATCTGAACCTAAAGCAATAGAGTTTAGAGATATGGATGAAGACGGAAAAGATGACCTAGTAATTTCAACAAAAGAAGATGAAGCAGCTTACGTTTTCTTAGAAAGAGATGGAAAATATGTTAAATTTGATCAAGATTATTCTCCAGTAAAAGAAGAAAATAAAGAATTTACAATAATGGTTGAAGATAATATTGCTAAGCTAAGAGGCTTAAGGATGGAGCGATAATGTCAATAGAAAGAGCCTGCGTTAATTGTGGAAGATGCCATTATTATGGAAAAAGATATATGCCTGATAATAAAGATAGCTATTCAGATGAGAGGTTATATTCTGCTAGAAATGAAGCAATGATAGCATTAGAACATGTAGCCGATAAAATACCTCTCAATAAAGATGGAATAAATCTAAATGCTTTAGCAAATAGTGCTCTTCAAGCATGTTTATCATGTGACTATTCATCCCCAAAGATTGTAGAAGTAGTTGAAAATTTAACTAATCCTGAAAAAAAGGAATAAAATCCTAATTCTAATATGTTATTAATAACATAATTTATGTTACAAATAACAGAAAAATATATAAACTAAGTTGTTTATTCTAAAATATGCCATCCATAGAAGAGCATCAAAAAATAGTTAAAGAATTAATAGAAGATATAGAAGAAAAAATTAGATTAGGTGTAGTAGTACAAAGACAGAAAATAATAGGATTCTGCGTTTCAGAAGCATCAACAAATCTCTTTGCAATTTTTCTTCATAAAAACAAGCTCATCAATGCTGGATTTCAGGTAAATCATAATTTTTTTGCTTCAGAAAAAAGAGCTGAAAATACATTCCAATCAAATTTCAAAAATAAAGAAGAAATTCTTCAGACATTAGTAAGCATAGAAGAATTGCGTAATAGACTATGTTACGGAAGAGATAAGGAAGCCAAAGAAGTAAACGAGGCGATTGAACTTCTATTTAAATTAAAAAGATTATTGGAGGAAAATTAAGATGCTGGAATATATTTATGACTTTTTATCAATTTTTTTTGATAAATTAAAAAATAAAGAAAAAATTAAATTCATTATTTTATTCGGAAGTTTCGCAAGAGGAAATCCTAGAAGAGATTCAGACATAGACATTTTTATAGGTGTGGAAGAAAAAAATAAGATTGAAATAGATAAGATTGTAAAAGAGTCTTTGAATGAATTTGAGTTAAGAGCAGAAAATACATGGAAATTAAGAGGTATAACAAATCCTATTGTTCCAATAGTCGACAATATAGACAAAGAGCAATGGAAAGAACTTAAACGAGAAATTAAATCATATGGAATAATATTATATGAAAAATCTATTTTAAAAGAAGGAGAAAAGAAGGAGAAAATGCTAATCTCGTACGATATCTCAAAATTAAAACAAAAAGATAAGATGAAAGTTATTAGAGAACTTTTCGGTTATCAAATAAAAAGAGAAAATAAAGTATATAAGCAAATCGGTTTAATAGAAGAATTAAAAGCCGATAAATTATCTAATGTAATAATATCTGATAGGGCTAGTTATAAAAAAGTAACAGATTTTTTAAGAAATAAAAAAGTTAATTATAAGATTATAAAAATATAAAAGAATAATTATTTCTTATCTGCATTTTTAGCATCTAAAATTCTATCAATTATTTTAGTCATTTCAAGCAAAAAGACTTCAGCTCGTTTTTGCCATTTATCTATTTCGTCGCCTTTAATTTCATGAATATCTCCATGCATTATTCCTTTATGTAAAACATAAATTTCTCTTAATTCTCTGACAAATTCTATTTTCATTAAATTGTTATCGACAAAAGTAGTTTTCATCATTTGTGGAATATTCTCAGGGCTCGGAGGCAATTTGCTAGCGGTTATTAGTGCTGCTTGTGCAGCATCCATCATTGTCCAATAAACTCCTTCTATAGAGCCTAATATTGCAATTCTACTCCTAGCTAGATGTGCTGGCGCTCTTTGTAAAGCCATGTAAACTGCTTCAGGTGTCGAGCGCATCCTTCCTTGTAATAAAAGCGATTTTAATGGATTGAAAAATCCGCCAGAGTCAATTAACGCCTCACCATATCTTAGTATATTTATAACAACAGGATCGCCCTGAACTAAATCCTGCCACCATGTAGTTAGTTTTATTGTATTAATATGCAAATCTTTCGCGTATCTTTGCACAGCAATTAATTTTCCAAGTTCTTCTCTATACCATGCAATCAATTCGTTATCCCAATTTATCGAAGCATCATCAATAATTAAAATAACATCAATATCAGAACCAGGGCGTGATGAATTTGTAGCTTGAGAGCCAAATAAAACAGATGCCTTAATCATTCTATCAAACTTTTTATGAACTTTTTCTGCAAAATCCATTGCTATATCTTTTTCATTAATTAATTTGCTTTTTTCTAGAGGAAGTTTCTTCATAACCTTGAGTTTTTTTCTATTTCCATCTTCATCTCTCTTTTTTTCACCCATAAAAAATACAATGTTTATTACTATTTAAATCTTTAACTTTCTTCAGGAAGTTAAACGAGTTAAAGATGATTAATTCTTTAAATCTTTAATTTTAGAAAAATTAAACGAGTTAAAAATATCAATTTTTTAAATCTTTAACTTTTTCTTGAGCAATTATTCAGATAGAAGGTTTTAAAAGACTAAGAATTATGATATTAATAACATAATCCCGGGTGATCCTTTAGGTTGCCCGATGAAAAATAATGGAAAAAGCAGTGTTCTTTATAGATAGAGGTTATCTTTCTTTTATCTCAAAATATTTTGGTAAGGGCAAACCATTAAGAAACAAAATAGAGAAATTTGCTAAAAATATTGCTAATACTAAGAGTTTAGAAATTGAAGAGATTTATTTTTATACAGCACCGCCATATAAAAGTCCAATACAGACTACTGAAGAGAACAAGAGACGCGCTAATTACGACAATTTCATTAAAAAATTAAAAGAAGTATCAAACCCAAAAATAAATATAAGAGAAGGGAGAGTACAAAAAGTTGAAGGAGGATTTCAACAAAAAGGTGTAGATACATTGTTTACTATGGATTTATTTAAGATTTCACAAAAGAGTAAAATTCAGAATTTAATAATATTAACTTCAGATACAGACTTCGTGCCAATTATTGAAGAAATAAGAAGAGATTTTCGTGTTAAAGTTATATTGGCCTATTTTACAGATAAAAAAAGAAAATCTGCTTTTTCTTTGTCAAATCACCTATGGAATATCTGTGACGACAAAATATTTATTAAAAAGGAATATTTTGAGGATTAATTATTCAATCGGCGCGCCAGAAACCCTGCTTCGTCCTGCCATCTGTCCGCCCAATTCAACAGGCAAATTAGAAAACCCGCTTCCATATAGGGAATGATGAATTGGCGGATTAATAGCTCCCTGCCCTGCAGAATACTGTCCTGTCAATCCAGCTGTCTGATTCCAATAAGGTGCTTCTCCCCCATAGACAGAAGAGCCAAAAGCACTCAATGTTTCTCTAAAAGGAGTTGTCTTAAATGGCTCAAACCAATCTCCTGTTTCAACTATTTTTTTAACTTGTTTGTTATATTGACTTATCAAGTCAAGCATTTTCTTAGTCGGTACATTACCCATCCCCATAGGTAATTCAGTATGCTCTAAACCAAAATTATCTGATAAATGAACGTGTTTTACATATGGCGCTATTTTCTTTGTCTGTTCAACTATATCTTTTTCACCATAACCATGTCCTCTCAACATATTAATATGCCCAACGTCCCAGGTAACTCCAATTAATTTTTCAGCTCTATCCTTTGCTTCTGATTTTGACATCCCTAATTTTTCGCTAGCTTCCCTAACAAATTTCGCTCTAGCATTATCTACAATATCTCTTAAATCTTCAGCCCTTGCAAGCCCCATTCCAACAGGAGGATTTTCAATGCTTATAATAGGCGCGCTTCCTTTATATTTTTTATAGGCGTCTAAAGCAACATTAGCAAATGTTGTAGATGCCTTATCAACAGCCCATTCTCTTAAAGGCCTTAACAATCTTGGAGCATTAATATCTTTTAAAACTTGTATGCCTTTTTGCAATTCATCAGCAAGAGCATCTATCTTCGTAGGATCTTCTATATACTTTAATTTTGGCGCTATCTCTTCTCTAAATCGATTTAATTTTTCCAAGTCTTCCTTTGCACCGCCTCTTTGAGCCGCATCAAAAGCATTGTTATAAATCTCCTGAAATTGCTGATATGCTCTCCTGAAATTTAAATCAGAGAAAGTTATTCCATTCATAGTATTATTTATAGTGCTAGTTTCAATGCCTTCTTGTTTAAGAACTTCCATTATTTTTTTACCCTCATCTGTTCCGAGTTTCCCATATAAATCCAATAAATTTTTACCCTCATCTGATTTTTTAATTAGTTCTAACTGCTCAATACCTCTTCTTATATTGAAGTTAATAGAATCTAATTGTTCAAGCCAATTATTTTTATTTTCTTTTTCTAAATAAGTCTTAGGATCTTTCTTCTCTTCTCCAAAAAAATGACTTATTTTAGGAGCAATATTTCCAAACTGCCCTTTATATTCATCAACAACTAAAAAACTTGAAATTTCTTCTTCACCTTTTTCATTTATTATTTTCTTTTCCGGCTCTGGCAAACCATTGCTCGAATGAAATGTAACAACTAAATTTCCCCTTGGGTCAAGCTCATGACTCCTATCAATTGCACTTATCATTTGCTTTTCAGCCTCTATTCTATTTGATTCTGTCCATCCCTGCCCCTGAAATCCAGTTGCCTCAACCAAAGGTCCATGAAATGTCAAATCAACACCAGTCAATTTTCTTAATCTCTCTATTTCCTTAAACTGTTGTTTAGGAATTTTGTCCATTAATCCCATCGGACCTCTTCCCCCTAAACTAACTCCAGAAACTTCTATTGTCTTTGTTCCAGTCGATATCTTTTGAGAAACAGCCTGCAATTGATTAGCTAATCTCGGGTCAGAAGGAAATCCAAATTGTCCTGCAGGAATTCTGTAATCATTTCCTAAAAATGATTCCCCATAATTTTCATTAAGACCATAAGCCGCATTAAATCCAGAACCCAAACCATATCTTTTAGGATTAAAATCATCAATATCAGCCATATTATATTCTAGTCAACGATTTATTTAAATCTATCTCGTCTTAAATATAAGTTAATATTATAAATAATTAGAACTTCTTTATCTTATGGATTATCTATTCGAAATAATTGATAAAAATAAGAAGCTCATCAGACTCACAAATAAGCAACATTCTCATATAATGGATCAACATCCTTATATGCATAAGTATATGGAAGAAATTAAAGAGGCATTACAAAAGCCGGACAAAATAACTTCTTATTCTATTGATGAAAATGTTCTATATTTCTATAAAGGTTACAAGCACTTAGATAAACCAAACAAATATGTACTTGTAATAGTAAAATACTTAAACGGAGAAGGATATATTATCTCAGCATATTTAGAGACTAGAATAAGATGAAAGAACATAAAACATATGATGTATATTATGATGAAGAAGCTGACTTCTTGGAAGTATCTTTTGAAGAACCTGCAAAATCAGGAACAACAGAAGAGATACAAGAAGGAGTTTTTGTAACTAGAGATGCAGAAAATAAAAGAGTTGCGAACGTCGGAATTTTATCATTTAAGAAAAGAGTTGAACTTCTTAAAAAGGTTTTAATTTCCTTAAACAAAAGGCTTCCAATAGAAATAAGTATTGCTTCTAATTAATCTTGATTTTTATTCCCTTCTTGTCCTATACTTTTTTCTATCTACTTCCAATCTTTCATCTCTTATTTCTGAATCCTGCGCTGGAAAATTTTCCTTGATTTCTCCTTTGCCCATTATTCTTTGTTGAGGAGCTCTATTTTCAAATCTCATCACAGGCACACGAGAAGAATCTTCGGCATGAGAATACTCTCTTTTACTTTCTTCAAAATTCCTTCTTTCTTGATAACTTCGTTCTGCCCCAGCTTGCCCTCTAGGAGCATAAGTGATATTTCTTTCTTCAATTTTCTTTCTCTCCCTTGTTTCCTGCTGAATAGCTGTATCAGTTTCCGCTAAATCAGATTCAAGCACAATAGATGGAGGTTTAAAGTTAACTCTAGATAAATCTTGTCTAAAAACTTGAACACTATGTTCTTCAGCTTCTTTAACATCCTCGACTAAATCAGATTCTCCTCTTTTTATCTCCTTGATAATTTTTATCTTAGATTTAATCTCTTTTACATTTTTTATTTTTGGCATTATTATATAAAGCTCAAGAACTATATAAAATATACCGATTAAGAAAAGCCAGGCATTTCATTAGCCCCCTTGAAAGAGCCGTATAATTTGCTGCAATCTACTCTAGCTCTTATTAAAGCCTGATTTCTCATAACTCTCTCTACATCTGTATCTTTTGAAATTCCCTTTCCATCATCTTTCTTTTTTTCCGTCTTAAAAATAGAGAACAATGCACTAAATGGATTAATATCATTAGATTCTTTTTTCTCTTCTTTTTTCTTATCATCTAAAAATTCATCCAAATCAAGTTGAATTGCCCCTAAACTTTCAGAAGTCGAGCCTTCCAGCAATTGCATCAAATCTCCTAAATCATCTTTTTCAAGTTCTTGCTTGAAAATCTTAAGTTCTTCATCATTAAGTGCATAGCTTGTGAAGTCAATCTCAACTCGCCCTCTAAAGCCATATCCTCCTTGTTGAGTTCTCTCAGGAGCAGAACGATATTGAAATTCAACTATAACAAGCGGAATATATTTTCTTGTTTTAATCTTTTTAAAAGACTTAGGCAGTAATCCTATATTAACATCGTTCTCTATTTTATATTTACCAACTCCGAGAACAACTAATTCCAATAATGTCGTATTGAAAGCATTTACTAAAGAAGCAGTTGTTGTTGCCCTCTGTTCTAGCTGTTTTGCAGATTTTAAGTAGGGTTTTATCCATCTAGCATAAAGTTTAACAGAGCTAACTTGATTCTTCAAATAAACTTTTTCGATTTCATATCTCTTTCTTAATTCTTGTTCAGATTCTTTTATCCATTTTTCAAATTCCGAAACTCTCTGCTCCAAAATTCTTCTAACTCTTTCATTCAAGTCTATTTTCTTAATATCGTCAAGAGAATTAGCAACCATAAATGCGTCAATTATCGTTACATAATCATATTGCACAGCCAATTGCTTCAAGCTAGTTGTTCCTCTTTTAGCAAAATCAACCTGATCAAGCCAGATTTGTTTTAAAGATAAAAGCCCAGCGTTTCTTAACCCCCTATCATTAGACTTTAAATCGTCATAAGTAGAAAGTCTTATTTTAAATTCCTTTAAGTCATATATAATATTCAAAATAGATTTAACTATTGCCCCAGATGTTCCAAGCATTTTCATTGCCTCTTCCTGCATTCTTGTCGTCCTTTGGCCCATCTCTCCAAATTGTGCAGAACCTACTGAAGTAGTAAAATTATCAATGAGTTTTTCAGAATCTTCGTATTCCTTATTTATATAATCAACAATCCAAAAATAAATTGGCTCTAATCCTTGTGAAAAATTATCATAAACAAGAGAATGTTTTTCTATAGGGTTTTTTATCCCATTCAATTTAAAGGGATTTGAAAGAAGGCGCTCGCTTTCCAAGTCCATATATTCCGAATTTCTAACTTCAGCTTTTTCAGCAGCAGCCAAGTAACCCCTTTCTTTAGCAACAGCTTTAACCTCTGATTTCTTTTCAGGGTCGCAAAATACATCCGGATTTATTGCCGCTATTAAATTATGAATATTAACTGCCATATTATCCTCTTTGCCTTTTCAAGAAATCCTTTTATTTAAATTTAAGCTAAAGGAGGTAAAATTTATTAATCCCTTATTCTTAAAGATAATATGAACAAAGCATTCAAAATATTTGGCATGATATTTTTTGTGATGGGAATAATAGTTATTTTCAATTCATTTCAAGGAATAACAGGTTTTGCAATATCTGAAAATGTAGACATAAATTCAGGTTTTATTGTAGGAGCGTGGTTTATTCTTACAGGAATACTATTGTTTGTTTACGTCAAGAAACCTGAAGTAAGCAGTTCCTCGACTATCCAAAAGTCCCAAGCAAAAACAAAAGATAAATCAGAGAGAAAAATAAAGTAAAATGAGTTTATTTAGAAAAAGAACAGAAACAGTTGTTGATTTAACTGTTTTACAAAAAAGTGGAACTCTGCAAAGAGCCAGGGCAATAGCAAAAAGAGATAATGCTCAAACAGTCGCATCAAATGAATTTATTGACTTAACAAATTCATCTCAATCAAATTCTTCAGCATCTCCTATCTCTTCAGCCAGTCCTAATTTAGATTTTTTATCATCTATCGCAGGAGCGTCAACAATAGAACCAATAAGAGAATCAGAGAATTCAGAAAATTCAAATGATAATGTGCATCATCTAAAAAATAAAATAGAAGATTTAGAGTATAAACTAGAAAGATTAATAGAAAGACTAGGAAAAGTAGAAGATAAATTATTAAAAGAAGACTAGTAAAGTCTATTTTAGGGCTTGTAGTCTAGTGGCAAAACGTCTCTTTCACGTGGAGAAGCTCGAGGTTCGATTCCTCGCAGGCCCATTAATTTAAATTATCAAAAAAAGACAAACCTCTATAATTCAAAGCTTGTTTAATATCTATAATAGGCATATCTAAAATCATATTGCATTCTCTATCGCCTAATTTTCCAGTCCTTATTTCTCTCTGCAAATATCTGCATAATTCGCTAACATACCAATGCGGTGAAAGTGGATGCGCATCTTTAAATTCTTCAGGAACAGCTTTAATCACATCATCAAGTTTCCTTATTGTATCATTATTCATATTTTTACGCATAATGTAGGCAATATAAACCTTTCGAGTGAGAAGACTTAAATAACATAATTAACTTATTAAAATATGGCAAAATTCTCAAATGAAATCAAAGCATACGCATTAAAAAACGTATTAGAGTTTGACAAAACAGATGCTGGCAAAATTCTGCCAAAATTATTTCAGCATGGTTTGCAAAAAGAAGAAATAAAAGAGATTATGCCTGAAATTCAAAAAATTGTAAAAGAAGTTAATCATATTTCAAAAGAACAAAGAGAAAAATTATTTTTAGAATATAAAAAGTTCATGAAAGAGCATGAAGAAAAAGAAAAGGGTCTTCCAGAGCTTCCATCAAGTCATAAAAAAGTAGTTTTAAGGATAGCACCATTCCCATCAGGCGCCCTTCATATAGGTAACGCAAAAACATTTGTCCTTAATGCCCTATATGCTGAAAAATATAAAGGCGAATTGATTTTAGTTATGGATGATACAATTGGCAGTGCAGAAAAAACAGTAGAAGAAGAATCGTATAAATTAATTAAAGACGCTCTAGACTGGCTAAAAATAAATTATTCAAAAACGCTCTACAAGTCAGATAGATTGAAAACATATTACAAATATGCAGAACAATTAATTAAAAAAGATAAGGCATATGTTTGTCATTGTTCTCAGCCAGAATTAAAAGAAAATAGGGAGAAAGGAACAGAATGCGGTTGTAGGCAATTACCGTCGAATTTACAGCTAAAAAGATGGAAAGAAATGTTCAAGCTCAAAGAAGGCAAGGCAACATTAAGAATTAAAACAAATATGATGCATCCAAATCCCGCATTTAGAGACAGAGTTTTATTTAAAATATCCGACAGGAAACATCCAAGAGTCGGAAACAAGTATAGAGTATGGCCGACATTAGAGATGAGCTGGGCAATAGATGATCATGTTCTTGGTATAACTCACATAATTCGAGGCAACGACTTAACAATTGAAAGTGAAATGGAAAAATATATTTGGGACATATTTAACTGGTCTCATCCAGTAATAATTCATACAGGACTAATTAGAATAGAAGGAATTGAAGGCGCAAAAGTCTCAAAATCAAAATCTCAGCAAGAAATTAAATCAGGACAGTTTACTGGCTGGGACGACCCAAGAACCTGGAGCATTCAAAGTCTTGCAAGGCGCGGTATAAAACCAGAAGCAATTAGAGATTTTATAGAATCAATTGGTTTGAATAAGCAGGACATAACAGTCCCTATAGATGCACTTTATTCAATCAATCGTTCAATAATAGATTCAAAAGCAGACAGATATTCTTTTATCGAAGACCCAATTAAATTAAATATTACAAAAAAACCAGACTGGAAAACAATAGAAATTCCAAAACATCCTGATAAAAATGAAAAACGTATAATAGAATTAAATGATATTTTTATTTCAAAAAAAGATTATGATGCGCTTAAAGGAAAAGAAATAAGATTATTGCATCTATATAATATTGAGTTAAATAAAGAAGGCAAAGTTACATCAATAGATAATAAAAACATACAAAAAATAAACTGGATTTCAAATTATGTTAAAGCAAAAATACTTCTTTCCGATGGAAAATGGCTCGAAGGCATTGTAGATGAAGGAGTAAAAAATCTTAAGAAAAATGAACTCATTCAATTTGAAAGATTTGGTTTCGTAAAATTCGATTCAGTAAAAAAATTAAATAATGAAGATGTTTATGAATTTTGGTTTGCGCACAAATAACCGAAAGATTTATAAATAAAAAGAATTTAGTATGAATATGTTTGGAAAAAAAAGAGGTTTGAGTGATGTCGTTACAGTCACATTGATTATTCTGCTTGCAATCTCAGCAGTTGTTATTGTTTGGGTTTTTGTTCGTTCAACATTATTAAAAGTCGGCGGACAAGTTGAAGGCGGACAATGTGTTTCAATTGATTTAACACCATTAAGTTGCAATTCTATATCAAACAATACAGTGATAGCTAATGGCCCTGGAGATACAACAGTTACAAAGGTCAAGATTATTTATTACGCATCTGCAGCAGCCGACGCAGTATCTGAAACAAGAGATGGTAACTGTATATTAGAGCCATTATCTCAAAAGAGTTGTGCGCCAGTAGACCCTGATGGAACAGGACCACAAATGGCTGGTCCAGATCTTAACGGAGCAACAGCAGGTACAGGAATATTTAGAGTAGCAGTTGCTGCAACAGTTGGAGAATCAGTATGCACAATATCTGAATCAGTAATCTGCACTTAATTTTTTATTTTTCTTTTAGTTATTAATTTATTTTATTACCAACATGATAGAAGTAGAAGCAAAAATCAAAGTATCTAATCCTGAGGTATTCAGGAAGAATATCAAGAAGTTAGCCAAGTTCATAGGTAAAGAAAACAAGATAGATTCTTACTATACTCTGGAGAATGCAAGAAATTACCCTGGTAAGAGCCTTAGAATAAGGAAAAGAAAAGGTCTTTACGAGATTAACTTTAAACAAAGATTGTCCTATATTAAAGGCGTCCATGCAAAAAATGAGCATGAATTCCAGATAAAGAATATAACTCCATTTTTAGATTTAATAAAAGAATTCGGCTTTAAGAAATGGCTAATTAAAGAGAAAATTAGTGAAGTCTATAAAATAAACAATAATTTCCATATAGAGCTTAATCTCGTTAAACACCTTGGTTGGTTTATTGAAATAGAGTATTTAACAGATTACAAAGGCATTCCAAACGCAAGAAATAAGGTTCTAGATATAATTAACAAGTTGGGCATTAATAATAATGATATAGTAAAAGAAGGCTATACAAAATTATTATGGGTATCAAAAAGTTCTTGAATGCTTTGTTGGGCTTTTGGATGCAAGAAAATTCCTGCTGAATTTATGGAATTTTCTGCACAGAAATTTTCAACTTTCAGAAAATTTCTTGTGCTCAAGATGCAACGAAAAGTAAAAAGCATCTTGACAGAAAGGAAATTAAGCCTTTAGATATATTAATACAAATAAAATGTTAAGAGCGAAAATTGATGAGATTGCTGAAATAATTAGGATTACAGAAAAATCAAAGGCAACTGAGAAAGATGCAGAAGAATTAACAAATGAAATAAAAGAAGCTGTTTGGAAACATTATAGATGAAGTAGGCTCGATATGACATAATCATACGGGACAGTTATTAACAATATTATAATTTCCTATCTTTAAAAATCCTTCGGTTATTTCTTCGAAATACTTTTCTTCTTATAATCTTTAGAATCTTTCTCTACAATTTTAGCCGGTTTTGCTGTCTTTTTACCTTTATCAACAGCTTCTTTTAATCTCTCTTTCTCCTTCTTTATTGCTTCTTCAAGCCTATTGAGCTTATCCATTTCTTCTTCTGGATTTTCTTTCTCTTCAGCATCTTCTTCAACCACTATCTGATTGCCTTGACCGCCTTGCTGTGCCTTCTGTTGAGCTTGAAGTTGATCCATAGGTAGCTTCTTCATTATCTCTGAAAATGAAATCTTTTCCATTTTAAGAACACTCTGTGAAGAATCTTCGATGTGCGCTCTCAAAATACCCATTCCTGAAAGAACACAATTAACATTCCATATCTTCTTTCCTTTTATATTTTGAATAACTGCTATAATCTTCTTTATTTCTTCAGTCATGTTCCTGTTTTTCATTTCATCTTCTATAATACCATGAAGTGCATCAAGGTCTATTTTCGTCTCCATATTCAACTTCTCAGGCACTTTATCGCCCATAGTATCAACAATCTGAACATTAACTGCTTCATCTAGACTGAAAGCTGCAAATTTCTTTTCAGTTGGCAAATAGAAATCTATTTGATGCACATTCTTTCCAGATTCTAAATCAAGAACAAAAAATCCTGCAACTAAAAAAGCATCTTTGTATTTCTTACTAAACTGTTTATATTCATTAGAACCGTATAATTTTTCTACGTATGGTTGAACTTTCATTTTGTCTCTCTTATGTAATTATTAAATAACCAGGGTTTATAAGATTTGTGTTGCAAATCTTATACTGAAATAAGAGTGTTTATTTATAAGTTTTTAGTTTGTTAATTATCAAGAAGAGCTGTTTAATTATTTCTTTCTTCTAAAAATTAATTTACCATATTTATAACATTCAGCAAATAATTCACTAATAATATATCTAGACATTAGAGTTGTTGTAACAAATAACATTCCTGCACTGACTAAATCTGTGCCATCGTAAATTGTCTTTTCTATAAACTTAGTTGCTAACAAAACAGCAGGAATCATAGTTGCATCAGTAAGAATATTACTTCCTGTAGATGTATTTGCATGTCCCATTTCATGTAACAAATTCTTTGCTATTTTGTCTATCTTACCAGAATAAGGCATAGATATTTCTTTTTTATCTTTATAATAAACCCCACCCATAGCTCTTGATTCCAAATCAAATTTAACTGATATGCATGCGCCAAACCAAGTTTTACATGTAGAACTAAATGGATCATAATTTATTTTTATTCCTTCCCTGCTATAGTAATCAGCAATTTCACATGCTAAGCCCATAGTTTTCAAGCTTAAAATTACTTTAAAAATCTTCCTATAAGTTTTCAGATTCTTCGATCTATTTTTTCCCCAAGCTCTTTAACAAATTTATCCATCTTAATTCCAAACTCCGGCTTCTTTCCTCTCTCGCGAACAGCAAGTGTATTTGCCTTTTCTTCTTTATCCCCTATAACAATTATATATGGAATTTTCATAACTTCAGCATCTCTAATCTTTTCATTTACAGTTGTATTTCTAAAATCAGAATCAATTCTTAAATTAGGAATATGTTTCTTAAATTCAGAAATAACTTTTTCAGCGCTCTTCATATTTCTATCTGTAAAATTAATTATTCTTGCTTGAACAGGAGATAGCCAAGTCGGTAAATTGCCATTTAAATGCTCTAATAAAACTCCCATAAATCTTTCAACAGCGCCCAAAATAGCGCGATGTATTACAAAAGGCGTTTTCTCTTTATTATCATTATCTACATAAGTTATTTCAAATCTCTTAGGCATCTGCATATCAAGCTGTATAGTCGCACACTGCCACAATCTATCAAGAGAGTCTTTAATTTGAATATCTATCTTAGGTCCGTAAAATGCTCCTGCCCCTTTATTTATTTTATATTTTACTTTAGACTTTTTTAATTGCTCTTCAAGCATTCTCTCTGCATCATCCCAGTCTTTTTTATCACCCATAGATTTTTCAGGTTTAGTAGACAATTCCAGAAAATAATCAAAATTAAATTTATCTTTATAAATTATCTTGACCATCTTCAATATATTTTCAATCTCTTCCCCTATCTGTTCTTTAGTGCAGAATATGTGCGCATCATCTTGAGTAAACTGAATAAGCCTAAATAAACCAGCCAATACTCCAGAAAGTTCTCTTCTATGGTCTATTCCAAATTCAGCGAATCTTAAAGGCAAGTCCTTATAACTTCTAGTCTTTGTCTTGTAAATAAGCATTGCTCCAGGACAATTCATAGGTTTTACACCAAAATCTCTTTCCTCATATTTTGTCAACAGCATATTATTCCTATAATGCCCCCAATGTCCAGAAACCTTAAACAATTTACTGTCTAAGATTTGAGGCGTAGCTATTTCTTTATATTCAAAATCTCTAAGAAGTTCTTTAAGAAATCCTTTTAATTCATTAAATATTATTAATCCATTGTTATGCCAGAATATAGAACCAGAAGCAACGTCATTAAAACTGAATAAATCTAATTTCTGTCCAAGAATTCTATGGTCATTATCTTTTAATTTCGAAGTATCAAGTTTTGTCCTAGATATCTCTTTTAACAATTTAGAAATATCATAATCCTCTGTATCTTCAATAATTTTTCCAGCATTATCAGTTCTAAACTCTTTTGACAATTCAGCTAAAGGATGACCCTTGCATTTCAATTCAAATTCCTTGTAATGTCCAAATGGAGCTCTTGTAACATTAAAACCCTCTGCACGAAGGCAATTTTCTGCTTCAGATAAATACTCTAAGGCAGTATCAGGATGCGCAAGATTCGAAGATAAATGAGCATACGGATAAAGAACAATATCATGCGCCTTAACTTCTTTAGCAGTTTTCTTAATAGATTCTATAAGCTCTTTTACAGTGCCATGATCATCTCCTTTTTCAACAGCAGTAAGCACAACAAGAGGCTCTTTTATTTCCTGCTGTTCTTTTGACTTTAGCTCTTCCGCATTCTTTATAGCTTTCTTTAAGGGCTTAAATCTTATATAATCGCAATGTAACGTTATAATTCTCATTTTACTATTCGGAAAATAAGCCAGAATGATTTATAAAAGTATCTTTAAATGAGAGTGTTAAGTTTTCGTGGCTTGGATAAGTGTGTTAAGAGGCGTGGCTTTTTAATCTTAATCGATAGGGATATTATTTTTTATAATAAATGCTATCTTTGGGTCTGAAACAATGTATTCCTTTTCCATTCCAGGAGTATCTTCTTTTTCTCTGACAACGCCATAGTTTTTCATTATTTTAATATGAGAAGACCCTGCTTGATGCTCTAACTTTAAAACCTTCATAACATCTTTCACTTTGAATTCTGTCTTGCCAATATTTTTAAGTTTGCTAATAATTCCACGAATATCTTGTTTAGTTCCTTTTTGTGCAGGATATAAAGAGTAAAAATCGTAATTCTTCAAGAAATGTATTATACCTTGACTAACGGCTTGATTTGAAAACAGACTTGAATTAGAATTTATATTTGATTGTTGGTCGTAGATATTGCTCATTAAATGCAAAAAATCTCTAGGGGATTTATTAGCTAAATTAGCCAACATACTAATGTGACTTTTGTCCTGGAAAATTGATTCTAAGGTAGTATTTCCATTTGAAAAATAAATAATTCTTTTTTTCATAATATCTACTAGATCGTATTCTGCCCAGTTGACATCAATTGGTTTTATCTTGTCAAAACGAACTCCTTCCGAATTCAGTTCTTTTTTAACTTTAGACCACAAGATGAATACAAAGGCGAATTTTTTGTTTAATATCAACTGATTATTTTTCAATAGAGGAAGTAAAATTCTAACTTCTTCATCAATTTTTGAAGCTATTTCTGGCTGTTCGTCTATTTTATCCAGGAATAGCGTAGTGGTTTTGTAATCCAATTTAACTATTAAATTTAACAAATCTTCTAAAATTTCCAATGCACCGTTCTCCTGGATTTCCCCAAGATTTATTTTTTCCGTATTTTCTTGTATTAAAGGAATATATTCTTTGTAAAATTTTGCCCCGCCCTGATTTGGAAGACCTAAGGATTTAGAGACAAAATCGCTAGTCAATGTAACTGCCCCACTTAAAATATTATTTACTAGAGGGTTAATAACATCATTATACATCTTTTTACCAATATTCTCCTGAAATCTTTCAAATTCTTGCCTGGAAATAGTTGCAAAAAAGTTCTTTATTATAAAAGATAGCTTTTCTCTTTCAATTTGGTTTAGACTATTAACACCTTTGCCCTTTATTAGCAAATCTTGTATTAAAGTTTTGGTTATTTTTCTTATGAGAAACAGAAGATACTTTAAATAAAGATGATTTCCCTTACCGACAAAGTCCGCATAATTGTCAATTAAAACTATTAGAGAGTTCTCATCTTCTGCTAAATCTTCAATTAATCTGAACATAAGGGCAGATTTACCGCTTCCTCTTTCTCCAAAAACATACCGAGAGTTGTTATTCAATAAGTCCTGGAAAATTGTAGAATAATATTTAGGTTCATAGAAGATATATTTAAGATATTCAACTTCTTCTTCTGCGGAAAATCTGGAAAAGGGATTTTCCTTAAACCCCATTTTTTGATATAGTGTCATTTTTTCTTTAAGTCCTTTTTAATTAGTTCTTCAAGATATTTTGAAATATCTTTATTAGCATCGATGCAATGTTTTTTAGCTTCCTTCCAGACTTCCTCTTCTATATTAATACTTGTCTTCTTAATCATTCTTAGGTATATACCTACTAAGGCATTTAAATTTAATTGCAACAAAAAATATACTTCAAGTTCACGGAATGTTTAAACAGCAGAGGAGATATACCTATATAGGTATAATAGTATATGGAACACTTACTTAGTGCCGAGCCAGTTTTCAGATAAGAACACATTACTATTAAACTAAATTAAACAGCAAAAAGCCAGGAGCTTAAATCAATGAAAGCCACTAATTCCTAACACTCTCTCTTTAAATCCGTTTAATCTTGTATTTTTTGTAAAAACCTATCTAATTGTTTTGCTTTTTGTAGATAATCTAATATTACAAAGCCAGCTTTAATTGCTGTTTCGCCGAAACTAACAATGCCATCTTCATGTCCATCCATAGCAAAAATGTTTTTATTCATGAATTCTGGATAAATTCTCTTAACTTCTTCAGCCATTTCTGGAGTACCATATTCAACTTTTTTATCTGTTGAAGGTATTTTTAACTCCCCTCTGTATAGCCATATTTCTGGTGAATGAACATGAAAGACAAATCTTGCATCATCCGACAAATCGTATACCATTCCATGAGTCATTGATTCAGAAGAAGCAATTGCTTTTCCCTTTTGTGTTAAAATCAAATTTTTTTCAGGATAATATTCTAAAACAATGGCATAGTTATCTTCGGTTAAATGCTCTAAATTGCCAGTTTGCGAGCCTGTAATAACAAAACTTCTTTCATTTTTAGGAGGACTATTCTTTTCTAACCTCATACTTAAATTTCCATATCCATAACCAGAGTAACGATCTTTATCTTGTCCAACTAATTTATGCAAATATAAAACTGCTCTCCACGCATTTAAATCTTTTAAATCAGGCATTTTTATATCGCCGTCAACAATTTTATCCTGATATTTTCTGACGCCTTCTGATACCATGGTACTAAAAATTAAAGGAGATTTATAAATTTGTTGGATGTTTCTGTCCCACAATGTATTATCTGCTTTAGATGGTCTAAATGTGCATAATCCAATTCATCAGCTCTGCCCTCTTCAAAATATTTTTCTTTTGACATTGTGAATTTTACATCTTCTCTAATCTTTTCATTTACCTTTGTTTTTAATTCGACCATGAGAATTACCTTTCTACAAATGCACTAAATCCACCATAAGCCATTCTATTCATTTTAAATGGCATAGGCATATCCTTCATTTTTTCTGGAGACATAGCTGGATCTTTCATAACGGCAGCATTTACTTTATCTCTATGAGTTTTTGATTTATAGACAATGAAAGAAAAAATAACAGTTTCATTAGATTTAGTTTTTGCTAACTCTGTAAATTTTGCCGGCTGCATGTTAGGATCCCCTTTAGGATTTAGATCGTCTCCGATACACTCATAATACTCTAAAGCTCCGTGCTTCTTCCAAATTTTAGCCCCTAACTCCGCCATCTTTTTATAGGTCTTCAAATTTTTCTTTGGAATAGCGATAACAAAACCATCAACATATTTCATATTTTCACCTTATTATCTTAAATTAAAGAAAGTTTATAAATATAATGATTAGGTTGCTATTTACACCCAGAAAGCAATCTCAATTCGTCTAAATTTTTAATACCATAATATAACTTATCATTAATCTCCCATGCAGGAACACTTTCTAACCTAGAGCATTCTATTATATTATCAGAACATTCATAATAATTTAGATATTTAATCGCCTCATTTCCAAAAAGGTTTTTTTGTTTATCGCAAGAATTACAGTTATTAATAGTATACAATTTCGCATTCTTTTCTGTCAAGCATTGAGCTAATTCTTTATCACTATCTTCTCCAATAATATAGCCAGTGGCTTTAGAAAACCAGTCTGTAAAGAAATATAATACAGTAATTAATAAAATTAAAAAAGCAAAGGTGAATATAATCTTATGTCTCTTTTCCATATAATATGGTAAATTATTTCATTTTTATTCTTTTGCTTTATCAAAAATACAGAAACCGAAAGATTTAAATACCACTATTTAGTGACAATAATATGGAAAATACAGATACCTTGGAAGAAAACGTAAAAGATAGAAAGTCTCATGTTGCATATATTACTATTTTTAGAGAAGATCATATAGTTACAGAAGCAAAAGGAGATAGAACTCTAGGTTTATTCCAACTTCCAGATAGAATAGAGTGTCAATTAGGCACAGCTCGCCAAATAATGGAATATCAATTCAATACAAGGGATATATCTAGAGGAACAGTATATCAGGGCGTTAGTGAAGAAGCTTTTCACAAAATTTCTAAGAAAATATCAATGGCTGAAGATTATGGGGATGCAGCCCAGATTGCAAATTGGGAATTTCTTGAAGAAGACAGGCAATATAGATATTTAGGCAATTATATAGATTAATTGACATAGTTAGCTTTCCAGCACAATCTTTTCAGAATTAGCGCCTAATTTTTGCAGTATATATTGAATTTCTCCAACAAATCTTAATGGTCCGCAAATGTAAAAATGCTGATTAAAGTTTTTTATTTTATCTCTAAGAAAATTAGCGTCGATACGTTTATTTTCATATTTCACATTTTTCTCTCTTGTAAGTGTATAGATAACATTTAATCCCAATTTAGAAAATTCATCAAATTCTTTTTTTAATATAATATCCTTTTCAGTCTTATTTGAGAATATGAGTGTATTACCATTCAATTTATTATTATTTTTCAACTGCCTTAAAATTGCGATAAAGGGCGTTACGCCAGCGCCTCCAGCAATAAAAACTCCTTTTCCCTTATAAGCTATTGCGCCAAAAGGTTCCGAGATAATAAATTCATCTCCTTCTTTCAAGTCAATCATTTTTGCAGTTAAGCCATTTCTTTCCTTATATGTCTTAATTGTAAATTCAAGATTTACATGTTCATTCAAAGAAGTAAATGTAAAAGGTCTTTTCTTTTCTTTATAATCCTCTAAGTTTATAGATAAATCAACTGCCTGCCCCGGAATAAATTTATAATCCTTTGGCTTTTCAACAACAAATCTTTTCACATCATGTGTAACAAAATCAGCAGATATAATTCTTGTAATATTTGTTTTCATGATAATTCAGCATAACTAAATAAAACTTTGAAAGGCACACACCATATCAATACTTTATTATATTTATTTATGTCGATACCATCAGGAATATCATAATTAATATTTCCTTTCGTTCCTTTTATTGCGCCTAAATCTATATAATCGCCAGCATCCAAACTTGATGCAAGATAAATATGCAAGTCAGGTCCATTTATTGTTTCAAAATCTTCAAATCGTAAAATCTTTTTTTGTTCATTCTCAATTAATAGAGCTTTACCTTTAACTTCATGTGCGCTCTGAATAAAAATTCCTTCTGCTAAACTATCAGAAGTTAATGGGATATTTTCATTCTTTTCTACAACTTTAAAAGCAGGAGAAATTAAGTACCAAGCTATACCAACTGCAATTATTATAACTAAAATAATAATATAAATTGATTTCTTCATATAATCAACAATATCAAAGACTTTATATCTCTTTTTATTAATTATTAAAATTTAAAAATATACTTGCTCAAGTCTATTTTTCCTTCAACTATTTTAACACCTTCTTTTTCCAATAATTCAATCTTCTTTTTTATCCCTCCAGAATACATTCCAACATTTCCATCAGATTTAATCACCCTATGGCAAGGTATTGTTGGCGTATGCTGGTTTTTCCTCATTGCACTTCCAACAGCCCTATATGCTTTAGTATTCAAAGCAAAAGCAATTTCTTTGTATGTAGTAACTTTTCCTTTAGGAACCTTTCTTAAAAATTCGTAGCACCTCTTATTGAAATCTTTCATTTTTATACAGTATATGAAGAGGCATCTTTTATAAAAAGATGCTCAAGAAATGGAAGTAAACTCTTCTTAGATTGCACAATTTCAAGAACTTTAGCGTCAATAGATGCGACATCTTCTCTAGATATTTTGCGATAATTTTCATCATAGAAAAACTTAGGAGTATCTATTACTTTTAATGTATAGGCGCTCATTGAAAGAGCATCACCCCACGATTGCCTAAGTCCAACAGGGTTGTATGGAAGTTCTTCAATCCATTGATTAGCAGAAACAATATATTTTTTTGCATCTTCTATTTGCGGTACTAAAATATGATTATATGCCTTATCTAATTCATCTTTATCGCTTTCTTTTAAATTAACAAGTTTAGAATAATCCAATCCTTGTTTTTCAACTAATTCACGAGGATATCTAAATATTCCTTGTTCTGCATCTTTATGTAAATCACGAATATCATTTACTAATTGAAGACCAATTCCAAAATCATGTGCTGTATTAACTCCAATAGTTAAATCGGAGTGTTCAGGCATAACTTTTCTAACATTTTCATCACTAAAATATCCTGCTTCTCTTGTAAGCTCACTAACCATGTACCCTATTACTCCAGCAGCATAATGGCAGTATCTATGGTGGTCTTCAATAGTTTGGATATTTTGAATACCTGGATTGGAAAGCCCGTCAGCCATTTCATCACAATATCTCCTTATTATATCCTGTACAGCAGAGGGAAATTCGCCCAATGCCTCTTGAACAAATCCAATATTGCTAAGAAGTTCTCTATATCCCTCAGATTTATCCTGTTTTGGACCAACTAATAACTTTTCAAGACTTGATATCTCCTCCCTAGAACCGCCTCGCAAAATTCCTGGAATTCTTCTCATCAAATGTCTCTTATCAGCTTGAGCTAAATCACTATCTTCAAGCTCATCTTCTATTCTTGCTTCTAAATAAGCTGCGCCAAGCCACATAGAAAGAGGTTTTGGAAGTTTTGCAAGAGTATATGCAAATGTTCTAGAAGATTTAGCTAATAGTTCCTGAATTTTAAGATAAAGCTCTTCTTCATTTTCAGCTAAATGCCCATTTTTATGATTTTCCATTTTATGATATTATAACGATATATATCTATAAATAATATCGCAGTTAGTTATTTTTAAATGTTCCTACTACACAATTAACAACTAAATTATCACATCATCTTCAATTTTCTTATTCTCTCATTAATATCTGGGTGTGTTGAAAATAATCCCTGTATTTTTTTCTTGAAAGGATCTGAAATAAATAATGGGGCAATTTCTCTAGGATAATTTTTTCTATCTTGTTCAGATAAATGTTCAGACTTTATCTTTTCTAAAGCATTCATCAATCCATCAGGGTAACGAGTAAATTTAACAGCAGTTGAATCTGCCCCAAATTCTCTTTTCCTTGAAATAGCTAAAGAAATTAATTGAGTTGCGATAGGAGCCAATATTGCAACAGCTATTGCAATAATAAAAATCACCAACTGTGTCTTACCCTCTCTTCTATCATCGTGAGCAGAGAACCATAAATTTCTGAGAAACATCTCTGCAATTATAGCAACCATTCCAACTAGAACAGCAGTCAATGTCATAAATCTAATATCTAAATTTGCTATATGCGACATCTCATGAGCAATAACTCCTTCTAACTCTTGTTTATTCAACTTTTCAATTGCACCAGTAGTCATACATATAACTGCATGCGCAGGATCGCGCCCAGATGCGAAAGCATTTATCTGCGAAGATTCCATAACATACAATTTAGGCATAGGCAAACCAGAAGCAATAACTATTGATTCAACTGCGTGAAAAAACATTCTATGTTCGTTCCTAGAAGCAGGCTTTGCCCGAACAGATGCAATAGCTATTTTATCAGAATTGTAATATCCAATAAGAATGTAAGACAATGAGAATAATATGGAAAATATCATAATAATAAAGAAGTAACCTGGATTAACAGCCAGAGCAATAAAATATCCAAGAAAAATAAATATGATAAAAACTATAAAAATTAGAGCAATAGATTTCAACTTATTATTTCTAATTTCATCATAAAAAGATAGCCTCTCCATATTATAAAAAAGAAAATTATCTATATAAATGTTTATTGAGGTATATAATTAATAGTTTCATCTATTGCATTAATATAGTCGTCATTTGTCTGAAAATCTTTATATTCTTCAACAGGAACTTGTCCAGTATTTTTTTCCTCTGAATTTGCAAACTTATTATTCATAAAGGCAAATGCAGATAGAACTAACACTAAAACTATTATTAATATCACAATACTTTGTTTTTTCATTGTACACTCTTTATCATTTGTTTCAATTCATTTAATTTAACAACTATTTCTGCTCTCTTCTCACCATCTAAAATACTCTGTTTTATGTCGACTATTAAATCAATAATTTCCGCAGTATCAGAATCACTAATTGTACCAGCTTCATTTGCATCTTCAATTCTTTCCTCTAAACCATATAGCAATAATATCAAATAATTTCTTGCAGACAGCTCACTAGTGTTATTTTTAGAAAATCCAACAAGTCTTCTAAAACATCTATCTTTTTCTGCTCCAACATGATCATAACATTTATCTCTTTGAACATTTTTATAAAGTGCAATACATGAAGTAGGAGATTTCAATGTTCTGCACGCTTCTGGAACTCTAACATTATAATCCACATTTTCTTCCCTAGTCTTATTTTGCAATCTACATCTAATCCGATCAACTCTTATGTTTAAATTTTCACAATCCATTCTTTTCATTTCAGATGTATTGGTTGAATTTGTTTTCATTGACGAATTCCTTGGTATCTCTGCAGAACCAGCAGCATAGACAAATACAGAAGCTAAAAGAAGGAATATAAAAGAAATAAATAATAATCTTTTCATAATAATAACTAATTAATTTATTATTTAAATATTGCTATGTCAAGATGCTTGTTTCTTTAATTCTTTTGCTATATCTAAAAATCAACTTTAGGAACTATTCTTGCTTCTTGAGGTATCTGCAAAAATTCTTTCTTTTGCTTACTATATAATTTAGCAAAAAAAGCTCCCGGGAATGTTGCAACAGAATTATTGAAAGATAATACAGAATCATTATAATGTTGTCTTGCATATGCAACTTTATCTTCAATAGCTGCTAATTCTTGCTGTAATTGTAGAAAATTTTCATTCGCCTTTAAAACAGGATAATTCTCTGCAAGTGCAAAAATAGATTTTAACGCAGATTGTAATTCAGATCCAGCTTTTACCTTTTGCTGAATAGTTGTAGCAGAAAGCATAGCTTCTCTGGCTTTTGTTATATCCTTAATAATTCCTTTTTCATGTTTAACATAACCCTTTACAGAATTAATTAAATTAGGAACAAGATCAGCTCTCTTTCTTAATTGAACATCAATTTGAGATAAAGAATTGTCAATTATATTTCCAAGGACTGTAAATCTATTAAAATAATAAATAAATATTAATATAACAAATATAAAAACAGCCAAAATAATCCACAATATCAAATCCATTATTTTAAATGACGAGTTTATTTTATAAATCTTTGTAATCTCATATAACAAATAAAAAAGAGATAGATTTATAAATCAACTTTTCAAGTTATATTTTATAAACCAATGAAGTTAATACAGAGGAAACATGATAGACTACTATGAAATTGTTGAGAAGGCCCGAAAAACGGGAAAGATCGATAAAGGCACAAACGAAGTAACAAAAGCAATCGAGCTTGGAGTAGCCAAAGCTGTTTTCTACGCGTCAGATGTTTCACCAAAAGAGATTATAGCTCATTTAGTTGCTTTATGCAAGGAAAAAAGTGTTCCATGTATAGAAGTTGATTCAAAGCAAAAATTAGGTATGGCGGCAGGTATTACTGTTGGAGCAGCTTCTATAGCGGTAATTAATGGCGGCTCTGTAGACAAAGAGATCGCGCATTTAAAATCAAAATAAGTTTTTAAAATGGCAAAACAACCGCAAAAGATTAAAGATAAAAAATCAGAAGGGAGCACTCTAGTTAAATTCTCTACAGAGGGCGCTGTTAATGCGTTAGTTGAAGAAATTGTAGGAAGAACAGGCGGTAGAGGAGAAGTAACTCAAGTAAAGGTCAAAGTTCTAGAAGGAAAAAATAAAGGAAAATCAATGAGAAGAAATGTTAAAGGACCTATAAGAATAGGCGATTTGCTCACGTTAAGAGAAACAGAAATTGAAGCAAGAAGAATATTAGGAAATATAGGCAGGTCAGTATAATGGTAAAATGTAGTTTCTGCGGTAAGGAAGAATACGCGTTTAAGGGTTTGCATCTAATTAAAAGCGATGGCAGTATCGCCTATTTTTGTTCAAGTAAATGTAGATTCAATGCTCTTAAATTAAGAAGAGATAAAAGAAAGATTAAATGGACCTCTGCCTTTCAAGAATTAAAGAGTAAAAAATAATTTATTTATCTTTCTTATTCCCCAACTCACTCAAAAATCTATCAGATATATAATTTCTTCTCCAGTTAATTACAATCACGGAAATTATTGCGCCGACTATTACAATAATAATTGCTAAAGCAATATAAAATCCAGTGTTAGTTCTTGCTTGTTCTCCTTCTATAATATTGCTCTTAATCTCATCCAAGATTGCATTCGAATTTAATCCCATAACAACTCTTGCCCTCTCATCTCCAACACTTTCAACAGCCATATATATTTCGGTGCTTCCAAGTAATACCGGAATAATATCTGTCGACGGAATTAGATAATCTCCATTAAGCGCCTTGACAAGAACGCCGTCTTCTCTTACTTCGAAAGCCAATTCGTAAACATTTCCATATTGATCAATAATATTCTTCTTTTCCGTTGCTCCTCTTTCAACATCTACAAATGTAGGAGAATCAGAAACAGAAATCTGCTCTATACTATTATCTACTACTGTATCATTAGTTACTTTCTTTGCAACTACTAATACTTGAGCGCCATCTCCAGAATTACTGCCGGTACTTCCAGTATTGCCTGTATTTCCCGTACCTGAAGATACAGAAACTGTAAACGTAATATTTCTATCTGCCCCTATTTGAGTGTGGTCAACTCTAGCCATGAAAACTCTCAAAGTATGCAAACCATTTGAAACAGAAGAAAATACATAACTTCCATCATTATCTAAATCCATATATTCTGTTCCGTCTAAAATTAAATGTACATGATTAACATCCGTTAAATTTCCGCCTTCAGTATAAACCACTGTAACACTGCTTGTGCCGATAGTTGCTCCATTCGATGGAGATGTTATAGTAATTGTAGGGGGTAAAGATGCAACGCATACAGAATCTGCGCCATCAATCAAATTATTGCAATTATTATCTAAACCATCAGAACAAAGTTCAGCTGCTAAAGGATTAATATTAGCATTTCCGTCGTTACAATCTATAACAGAACCGCAAATTCCAGTCGACGTTGTATTATATCCATCCAAATCTACATCGATGCATGTAACAGGAACTGTACATGTAGGGTCGTTAGAATCTATTAGCGAATTGCAATTATTATCAATTCCGTCGTTGCAAACCTCGGTTATTCCAGGGTTTACAAAAAATAAAGCATCATCGCAATCAACTGCTCCGCAGCTTCCGCCAGTAGTTGCGTTCCATCCGTCAATATCCGTATCAGTGCAAACAATAGGAGTTAAAATATTATTAATTATTCTGAAATTATCTGTGAATGTTCCAGTACTATTCAAAAACTGCACTGAAACTTCCGTTGAGTTCACAAAGAATTTAGTAAAACCAAATGTAGGATTTATATTATTTCCCATCCATTTTGTAAAGTATCCCGCCTCTGAATCCAAAGTATTGATATCATATAAAGATTGCCCAAATGTGCCATCAATAATTAAAACAGAACCAGCCCCCTTGGAATATAAATCATCACTTCCGTCATCAACAACACAACCATTATTATAAGAGTTTACTTGCGCACAAGATAGTTGTTTACTTCTTTCATAAACATGATCATGTCCTTGCAAGATAAGGTCTACTTTTTTATTGAACAATAAATTCATCAGGTCAGCTCCAATCTCACAGCTCTTTGTTGCTGCAGTGATGCAATTCTTATGCATTCCTACGATAACCCAAGGAATTCCAGCAACTCTAGCAGAATCAATTGTATTCGAGAGCCAAGTGTAATTAGAATTTCCAACAGTATAACTATATGCCGCCCCATTTATATTTAGATTTGGAGCAATCATGATAATTCTTGCCAAATTACTCACATCAAAATAATATTCAGCACCATATAATCCATTGGAACTCATTCTATCAGGCAAACATGCTGCAAAGTTCATGATATATCCATTAGGCCCTCCAGTTTCTTCATGATTTCCAGAAATCAATTCAAAAGGATATACTGAATTCAATCTAGATTTAATAAAGTTGCACCAGTTTGTTTCTGTTCCAGCAGCACCATAACTCATATCTCCCAAAGCAAGATAAAAGCTTGAATTTGACGCGTTCAACATATCTAAACTTCTATTTGTATTAATATTCCATCCATGATCGCCTGCAGCTGCAAAACTAAAGCTTGTTAATACAGGTAAAGGCAAAACATTATCCACAGTTACAGAAATTGCAGAAGTCCGTATATTCCCAGCAGCGTCTCTTGCTCTTGCAGATAAATTGTGATTTCCATTTGCAGTTGTAGAACTATTCCACAAAATACTATAAGGAGTAGTCAAATCCTCACTTCCAATATTTGCTCCATCAATTAAAAATTGAACTCCTGCAACACCAACATTGTCAGATGCAGTTGCATTTACAGTAATAGTATTTGAAACAATTGATCCATTAAGAGGAGTTGTAATTGAAACTGTTGGAAGTGTTGTATCAGGAGGAGGAAGCCCTAAACAAATGCTATCTGCCAGTGCAGTCACACAAACATATCCTCCGCTTACATCAAGTCGAGTATCTAAACAAGGAGGATTCTTTTGCGGGAAAAATACTTCAAAATTATCTCCAGATATTCTATTATGATTGCAAACTATGAGTCTATCAAGATTAGCAACATCTTGTCCAGGAGTATAATAATCCATACTAATTCCGCTGCCAGATGCAAAAAGATTATTCACAAGGATAGTATTGGGATCAGGTAAGTCACAACCATTGCAACTTCCAGGCGCCGCGCTTGTTCGGTGACTGTAATCAGCATTTCTAAAATAATTATTTTCATATCGAATAATATCACTTCTAAAATAAGGCCCTAATAAATTAGTATCATAAAAAAAGGAATTTCTTAGTGTATGATTTGCCGTATCATAATCTCCATAATGAAATGCCGAATTTGATTTATAAACTTTAAATCCATCAAAATCAAAATTAGAATCTGGATATCCATAAAAAGGATAACGAATGGTATTCCAAATCACAACATTTCTTAAAGTAGATATAGGGCAGCTATATCCGTTCTGATAAAGTTTATTACACACCCACCACAAAGTAAGTCCTTGGACATTACCATACATCTCATTCCCATCAAATTCAGAGATATTCATTGAGTATCCATTTCTCAAAGTGTACTGTCCTGCAATAGCAGTGTCAGCTCCTTGGAAATTTGGGATACGAAGATCAGCAACGCCTTCAATGTTTGAAAAATATTGCTGTTGATACTTAAATCCATACGATGCTTCGACATCTCCCTGACCTTCACCCATATTTGCAGCTACATTATTTCTCACATAATTATTTGGTCCTCTAAACCAAAATCCAACACCTTCCCTTCCAATGCCTCGTCCAGAAGGATCAGCTTCAATTCTCTGACCATTACTTGAAATCTTAGCAACAAAATTATGGTCAAAAAGATTATAACTTTCAGTTCCATCTTCAGTAACTATTCCAGAACCGCCTAAATTATACACAACATTATCCTGAATTAATCCATAATGGGAATTATGGATTGTTATACCCCATTTCTGTGGAGGAGGTTGAACAGCAGAACTATTTTCATAAATTGCATTTCCAACAAGTCTAAATTGATAAGGGTTGCTAAACCATGGAGTTCCAGGAGCAGGACCCATTGTATGATGCATATGCAAAGAATATCTTCCAATAGGATTTGTTACAGCGTTTAAATCATTAAAAGTAGTTCTCCCTAAATCAACAAATGCAGAATATCTTATATCAACACTAGCTCTTCCTGTAAAAAGAACATGCCCCCTCGTCCCAGTTTTACTTTCAGATCGGATAACAATATTTCTTCTCAGATTACCAATATGTGGTAAATAATCTGGCTGTCCATCTGCATTCTCATCAGTAGTTCCAGGATGAGTATAAGTTAATGCAGGCGAAAATGTAATATTTCTTCCATCTCCAGAGATTGCAGTAATAGTTCGTTCTTCTAATTGAAGATAAGTATAACGATTAGCCCCATTACCAGGATCAGGATAAAAATGAGTATCAGGAATAAATATTTTATCTCCAACTTTCCATCCAGTCACCGCCTGTGTCAAAGAAAACGTCGTCGCCCCCGCAACTGGCGTTTGTGAAACTCTCACAAAAGTAGGATTCATTAGAGAGCCATGCATACTAACTTTTCCTAAACCAATTAAAGCAGTTCCAAATTGCGCAGGATCTTCAATTGAATCAATTGGAACATCCCGAATAATAATTTCAGCAGAAATTCCGTCAGGAATAGGATTGCCCTCTGAACCAACTTCTAAAGTTCCTTCAGGAAATACTAAAATATATCCCGCTTTTAATTGAGTATTTTGTGTTCTTGAAAAGTTAACAACTCCGTGAATATTCAAGCAAGTAATATTAACTCCAACTGGAGCATCATACGTTACTCTATGACTAACGTTCACAGAATCGTTATGTGTAGGTATCCTATTCAAATTCCAAGTCGCAGGATCATTCCAATTTCCATTTTGAACAGAATAAATACTAGGCACAGGACATAAAATAGGAATATTGCCACCGCTTGTCGGAATAGTTGGAGCAAGTAATAATTGCTGGAAAAAGGGAAGATGTAATTTCTCAATATTTAAAAATAATTTCTGAACTCTCACTTCGTCAGTATGTCTGCTAAGAATTTTAATAAAAACAATTGAAAGCAATATAAATGAAATTATAAAAACTAGAAAAAATATAAAAGAATTAAAACTAACCTTCCTCTTATTATGCATTATTTAGTCAAAGAATAAAGATATATAAAGATATCCTTAATATTCGATAATATTAGCCAATTTTAACTTTATCGACGATAAACTGGCAGAAAGGTTTTTAAATGAAGTTTCATTTTTTAATACTTACTAAATCAAGATGACTGGCAATAAAGAATATTCTGCTGAAAAAATAACCGTATTAGAAGGGTTAGAAGCAGTAAGAAAAAGGCCTGCAATGTACATTGGAAGTACTGGCAAGTCTGGACTCCATCATTTAGTCTATGAAGTAGTAGACAACTCTGTTGATGAAGCAATGGGGGGCTATTGCAAAGAAATAGAGGTAATATTGAATAAAGATGGCAGCGTAACTGTCATAGACGACGGCAGGGGAATCCCTGTTGATACCCATCCAATATACAAACGCCCTGCTTTAGAAATAGTTGTCACAAAATTACACGCTGGAGGAAAGTTCGACAAAGGAAGTTATTCAGTTTCAGGCGGATTGCATGGTGTAGGAATAAGTGTCGTTGCAGCATTGTCAAAACATATGTCTGTTATTGTAAAAAGAGGAGGAGAAAAACACAAACAAGAATACAAAATAGGAAAACCATTATACGATGTAAAAGTTATAGGTGAAATTCCTAAAAGTGAAACAGGAACAGAAGTTACATTCATGCCTGACGATACGATATTCTCAACAACAGAATTCGAATTCTCAATATTGGCGACAAGATTAAGGGAAATTGCATTCTTGAATAAAAATCTTAAAATCACATTAAAAGATGATAGAAATGATAAAAAAGAAGTTTTCTTTTATGAAGGCGGACTTGTAGAATTTGTCAAATGGTTGAATAAATCAAAAGAAGCATTGCACAAACCAATCTACTTTTTGAAAGAAGATGGTGGAACAGTTATAGAATGTGCTGTCCAATATAATTCAAGCTATCAGGAAAATGTTCTTGGTTTTGTAAATACAATTAATACAGTTGAAGGAGGAACTCACATTGTCGGATTTAAGACAGCCCTTACAAGAGCAATAAATGATTATGCAAATAAAAATAAATTGCTCAAAGACGGAAACCTAACAGGCGACGATGTCAGAGAGGGTTTAACAGCAATAGTATCTACAAAAGTTCCAGAGCCGCAATTTGAAGGCCAAACAAAAACAAAACTTGGAAACAGCGAAATTAAAGGCATTGTAGATAAATTAAGCATGTCTGCGTTATCTGAATTTTTTGAAGAAAATCCAACCATAGCAAGAAGAATAATATTAAAGGCGACAGAAGCGCAAAAAGCAAGAAGTGCTGCAAAAAAAGCAAAAGATTTAATTCGAAGAAAAAGCGCTTTTGGCGGCGGAGGGTTGCCTGGAAAATTAAGAGATTGTGCAAATAAAAAAGCAGACAATACAGAACTATTTATTGTTGAGGGAGATTCTGCAGGCGGTTCAGCAACACAAGGAAGAAATAAAGAATTTCAGGCAATATTGCCTCTAAAAGGAAAACCTCTAAATGTAGAAAAAGCAAACCCTGTTAAGGTTTTAGGCAACGAAGAAATCTCTTCATTAATTACAGCTATTGGAGCAGGAATTGGGGATCAATTTAATATTGAAAATATGAGATACTCTAAAGTAATTCTTATGAGTGATGCAGATGTTGATGGAGCGCATATTAGAACACTCTTATTAACATTCTTCTATAGATTCTTGCCAGAATTAGTAAAACAAGGTCATATTTACATTGCAGTTTCTCCATTATACAGAGTTAGAAAACGCGGAGACCATTATATCTATTCAGATGAAGAATTAAAAGAAATGAGGCAAAAACTTGGACAGAACATTGACGTGCAAAGATTTAAAGGTCTTGGTGAAATGAACTCAGAACAATTATGGGAAACAACAATGAACCCAAAAACCAGATTGCTAAAAAAAGTTACAGTAGAAGATGCAGCTGCAGCTGACAAAATATTTTCTCAATTAATGGGGGATGACGTTGAAGCTCGCAGGCAATTCATTGCAGAACGAGCGCATGAAGCCCAAATAGATATTTAAAATGGAAAAGAAAAAAATATGTCCAAACTGCGGAAACAGATCAATGATATTAGAGCAAACTAGTGTAAACGATAATAATTTTCTAAGAACCCCATTAGTATGCAAGGAATGCGGACATATAGATCTAATTATGGAAGAAGAACAAGAAGCTAAAATGTTTGAAAAACAAAATTCAATGAACAAAATACCTGGAGAAAAAGAAATTCTCTCAAAAAGAAAAATATCTAAAAAACCTAGAAAAAAACAATGACATCAAAAACAGACGAAGAAAAAATTGAAGAAGAAATAGAAGAGAAAGAAAAAGAAAGAAGAAAGAAAAATATGATTGAAGACGGCGTCCAAGGGGCTGAGATAGTTGACGAAATGAAAAAGTCCTATATCGACTATGCGATGTCAGTCATAGTTCAAAGAGCTCTTCCAAGTGTAGAAGATGGTTTGAAACCAGTCCACAGAAGAATTTTGCACACTATGAACCTATTAGGTCTTGACCCTTCAAAACCAACAATTAAGTCAGCTAGAATAGTTGGAGACGCAATGGGTAAGTTCCACCCTCACGGAAACATCGCTATTTATGATGCATTAGTAAGAATGGCCCAAGATTTTTCTTTAAGATATCCTTTAGTTCATGGTCAAGGAAATTTCGGTAGCCTTGACGGAGACAGTGCGGCAGCAGACCGTTATACTGAAGCTAAACTAAGCAAGATTGCATCAACCTTATTGGACGACATTGATAAAGAGACAGTTAAAATGATGCCCAACTATGACAACTCTTTGAAAGAACCAGAAACCCTGCCTGGAAAATTGCCAAATCTCTTATTAAATGGTGCAACAGGAATTGCAGTTGGTATGGCTACAAACATCCCTCCGCATAATTTATCTGAACTATGCGACGCAATAATGGCCTACGTAGACAATCATGAGATAAAAATTGAAGACTTAATGGAAATTGTAAAAGGTCCTGACTTCCCAACTGGCGGATTTGCAATGGGCCCTGGAATATCTGAAATGTATAAGACAGGAAAAGGAAAAGTAATTATGAGGGCCCGAACAACAACAGAAGAAAATAAGGGAAAAGAACAGATAATTGTCACCGAAATTCCTTATATGATTAACAAGGCAGAATTAATAAAAACAATAGCAAAATTAGCAAGCGAAAAAAAATTGCCGGATATTTCAGACATATGGGATGAATCTGCAAAAGGAAAAGTTAGAATTGTTATCGAATTGAAAAAAGGAATAGATCCCAAGTATACTTTAAACAAGCTTTACAAATTAACTAATCTCCAAACTAATTTTGACGCAAACATTCTCGCATTAGTAGGAAACCAGCCAAAAGTTCTAAATTTAAAAGAAGTAATTATAGAATATATAAAATACAGAATAAGAATTGTTACAAATAGAACAAAATTTGAATTAAAAAAAGCAGAAGACAGAATAGAAATTGTCCTAGGGCTGCTAATCGCCATAAAACATATTGATGAAATTGTCGACTTCATAAAGAAAAGCAAAGCCGTTGCAGATGCTCACGAAGGGCTTATGAAAAAATGGAATTTATCAGATAGACAGGCAAAAGCAGTCTTAGAAATAAAATTACAGCAATTAACTTCTTTGGAACATACAAAACTGAAGGAAGAAGAAGAAAAATTAAAGGAAACAATCGAATACTTGAAAAAAGTCTTATCTTCTGACAAAGAAATATTAAGAATAATCAAGAAAGAAGTTTCTGACTTGAAAAAAGATTATGGTGACGAAAGAAGAACTAGAATTATAAAAAAAGTAGATGAAATCTCGGAAGAAGACATGGTTGAAAAGAAAGACGTCGTAGTATTATTGACAAACTCAGGATATATTAAAAGAGTGGATGTCCAAACATACAAAGAACAAAAAAGAGGCGGAGCAGGAATAATCGGAGCAGAATTGAAAGAAGAAGATTTCGTCAAGAAATTAGTTACATGTTCTACTCATGATTACCTATTATTCTTCACATCTAGAGGCAGAGTATATTGGCTTAAATCACATGATGTTCCTGCAGCAGAAAGACAAAGTAAAGGAAGAAGTATAATTAATCTATTAGACTTGAAAGAAGAAACAATTGCAAACATAATTGCACTTCGTAATTTTGAATCAGGATACTTAATATTCGCGACAAAACTCGGAATGGTTAAGAAACTGCCCTTGAGAGATCTAGCAAAACCAAGAAGCACAGGCGTACGAATAATGAGTCTTCCATTAGACGGATCAGACGAAATAATTAATGTAGGTTATGTTGAAGACCATCAAGAAGTCTTATTAGTAACAAAAAAAGGACAAGCAATTAGATTTAACTCAGACCACGTCAGACCAATGGGCAGATCTAGTTATGGAGTAAAAGGAGTTGACTTAGGAAAAACAGATGCGGTAGTTTCATTAATGGAAATTCCAAAAGACGGCAAAACAACTGTCTTAACAATTACAGAACATGGATATGGTAAACGTTCTGACCTAGAAGATTATAGGATAACAGCAAGAGCAGGAAAAGGAGTTATAAATCTAAAAACAACAGATAAAACAGGAAACATAATCTCATCTGTTTCTGTAAACGACAAAGATTCAATAATTATCACAACAACGCAAGGAATGACAATAAGAGTTACAATGAAAGAACTGCGTGTAATGGGAAGAGCAACGCAAGGCGTTCGAATAGTTAGATTAAAGGAAAGAGATAAAGTTGCAGACGTAGTTAAAGTCGCAATGGTCGCTGAAATTCCAGTAATTTCTGTTTAATTATACAAATAGTATTATATACTAAAATATAAGTATATTTATAATATTTAAAACATTCTTAAAAATTATGGTGGATTTAGAAGATCAATTAACAGAATTACATAAACAAAAAAAGCAAATTCTAGGAAAAATTGATGTAAGGAATAAGAATAGAAGAATTAAATGCGGTGGATGTGAAGATTCTCATAAAATCAGAGATCTTACAGCAATCCAAACTCATTGGTATACTTCTCCACATGGATGCACAGGAGGAGATTATTGGAATGAAGGAGAGCTACAATTTATTTGTCCTGAAACAGGCATTATAAACAGACTATTGTTTAATAATCATGATGTTCCTTGGGAAGAAAGAGATAATTACACGAATGATCCTGAAGAACAATTCAAAATAAATTATAAAGGGCTATTCAAGGAAGTTAAAGATAGTTATGACAAAACAACTCCAAATAGATGGGTAAATAATTACTATGCAGATCAAAATCGTAAAAAGTTTAGACTCGTAGAAAAAAGAAAGTGAAATAAACTCCAATCAACAATAAATTTAGAAAAAATCAATATCTCCAATTATAATATCCTAAATGAGGATCATATCTTGGAGCATAATAATAGGGCTTATCATAACTATAATCCCTATCATAAACGTAAGTTCTGTCGTACATATAATTTCTATCGTATCTATAATTAGAACTTGAAGGGTAAGTATATTTGTATATTGGCGCGTATCTATTTGGAGCATAATAATAATCGTGATAAACAGGATAATTCCTTTCCACTACTCTTTTCTCTGTTGTATAGGTAGTTTTCTCGTAATAACTATAACTATCCATAGGATAATAACCAGAATAATGACTAGGGTAATAATATCCATCATATGCAGATACGAATGATAACGACAATATTGCTGCAAATAACGCAATAAATAGTAGTTTTCTCATATTATTCTAGTTGTATTTTCATATTTAAACCTTGTTTACTACTCGCCTAGATAAAAATTAAGGATAAAATAAGCAAAATATATAACTCTTATATTATTAAATAGATAATGAATATAGACAAAAGGGATAAATTATTAATAATTATTTCTACAGTTGTAGCTATTGTAGTTTCTAAGATAGCTGATTTCATATTGCCCCAATTAATGAATCTGCATTTATTAGATAGCCAGTTATTAGATCCTTGGATTAATCTATTAATTAGTTTGATACTATTAATAGGATTTACACTATTCTTTTTTGAAATTGTAAGTAAGTTAGCTTATCATACAATAAAAGAAGATTAATTTTCAAGGATAAAATCCAAAATCAAAAAGTCCTTGAGTCTCGTACGGGACTTTTGGATGCTCAAAGTTCTCACGGACTAAAGTGCTTAGTTTCCCAGAACTTTGACATAAGCGTCCAAAGAATACGCGCCAGCTCCTAAGAACAACAATGCAATAGATACTCCTAAAATTAGAAAGTCAAATTCCCATCCAGGATGTTCTTTAGGAGAGAATTTAACGCCCCACTTAAACATCTTCATATAAATTGCCCCAAGCATTATAATTCCAAAACCAATGCTGGTAAATTGCACCCATATTCCAGAAATTACAGCAAGTGCGCCAATAGTTTCAAAGAGCCCTAAGAAACGGAATGTAACAGGAGTTCCAGTACCAAATAATTTACGTGCTCCATGTAATAAGAAAATCAATCCTACAAACACCCTTAAAGCCAACAATCCCCAATCCTCAAGACCATTCAATATATACATTGCAATATAAAAACTCAGATATTTATAAATTTATTGAAATTTCATCTAAAAAACCATTTTTCCATTAAGTTAAGTATTTAAATAATAAAATACTATTTTAATAATATAACCATGAATATGCAAGAATCAAATTATCAGTATTTTATGGAAACGGATATTAGCAATTATGTAGGGGAATGGATAGCTATTTGTGGGGAGAATATAATAGCGCATGGTAAAAATTTGAAGAGAGTTGTAGAAGAAGCTAAAAAGAACAGCAAAGGAAAGAAATTTCTACTGGCAAAAGTCCCAAGCGAAGAAACAATGATATTTTAATATGAGCCTAACATTTAAGTATAAAAGAGTGAAAAGACCAAATAATATAGAAGTTAAATCTCCATCAATCCCTATAACTCTTTGGGACGCAGGACAAAGATTTGAGTTTATAGCTTTATTGGATTCTGGAGCTGATATTTCTGTAGTTCCCCAAGATGTAGCCGAGCTTTTAGGGCTAGATCTTAATAAACCAAAAGAAGAAGCTAGAGGTATTGGCGGGAAAGTGCCAGCTATCCAAACAAACATGAATATAGAATTAAAAAGATCGCATGAGGCATATAATTTCAGAATTCCTGTAAAAGTTATTTTAAAAGATGAAATAGAAGAAATGCCCATTCTTTTAGGCAGAGCCGGTTTCTTTGATAAATTCATCGTCACTTTTAATCAAAAAGAAGAAAAGATTACATTGAAAAGAAATTTATAAATCTTATCAGTAAATTTATCAGTTAGTCATTAACAACAACTACTCTACCGTAACCAATGGAATCAGCAAGATGCCCATCGCCGGAACCCCAGCCTCTGCTCATGTACCTGCCGAGGGAAGTACAAGATAAACCTTCATCTCTCATATAATCCCATTTAAAATCATTCAAATCTCTTATTGATTTTTCTGCCTCTTCTTTTAAGTCAATAACGACGCCATAGCCTGAATCTTCATAATCTGCTAAGGAAAGAACACCAAGAGGAATTAATTTTCCTTTTCCAGGTTTTATATTTCTGTGTTTTAATTGATCTGTAAGTCTTTTAACAAGTAAATCATTAGGAGCATAAGGGTCTCCTGCTGTTATTAAAGCTAAACCAAAATCGGTATAATGTCCTCTTAAAAAATCTGAATCTTGTGATTTCGCATATTCTAAATCATCTCTTGTCGCTAATCTTACCCCCTCTAGAAGTGCATCGCAACTTGCTAATTGAATAAGCATTAACGGGCTTGAACCAGTTAATTCTCCATCGATTTTGCTGAATTTTCCCAAAGATTTTCTTGCTTTTTCATTATATCCTTTAATTGATTCATTATATGCTTCTAAAACAGAACCATCTAAAATTCTTATTATTCCATTTTGTTTTTTAACCTGATTTGTCATAATTTTTCTAAAGATAAAGTGTATTTAAATATTATTACAATAATCTTTTAAACTAAGGGGTTTAA